>Ga0209589_1008062_pt1 | contig 16600 bp, 9 predicted proteins | sample CowpeawhiteBW_FD_187525 | JGI IMG/M metagenome (GOLD analysis project Ga0209589, IMG submission 187525) | Root nodule microbial communities of legume samples collected from California USA - Cow pea white BW (SPAdes) (version 2) | ecosystem: Host-associated > Plants > Roots > Nodule | place: USA...
GCTTTATTTCAGTTAAAAAAAAAAAAACAGTTATGCAAACATTGTATATTAAAAATATATCTCTACAGTTTAATATCATATATACTATTTTTTGATCAATTATATATATATATATTGACTTTAAAACTTGCTTAAAGACTATATTTGTAAATGTAGTTAGATTGGATTGGTTTTTTGAAATGATGATGAGTACATAGAAATGCATTTGATAGGACCACCAAGATTTTCAACCTTTCTTGTTCCTCCCAAAGATTTTTTGAATAATGAATGACCAATCTTTTCTATTATAAGGCCCACAACACAGGATCTCCGTAAATGGAGGATAACAAAAGGTTGAGTTTGGAACTTTTATTGTTCAAACTTTACTAAATATTTATTCATTCTGTTGGATCATTAATAATACTTTCAACTTTACTTGTTATATGTTTCTCTTCATTTTTCTTCTCTATTCACAAATTTTCATAGTAATTTGATTTTGGTATATAGTCTGTAACTTTTCATAAAATGTTGTGCATATATGAGATACTCAACTTTATGTGAAGGTATGTTGCATTATTTGTTGGTGTTCATTATGGGTAAATTTTGAAAATTACTTTCATAAAACATTTCCCTACTCTTATAAAACAGTTTTCGACATAACTCTCCAAATAGAAGTGTATATTTTAAAAAAAAAGTAATTTTTTTGGAATTTTTGTTAATTTAGAAGACAATATTTAAAACAAAAAGAAAGTCAAACTTCTAAAAGAAAGAATGTAAAGGAAGAGAGGGGAAATAATAACAGCTTTTAACAAGGTTCAACTAAACAAAATATATGAAAAAAAAAAGAGAAAAAAAAAACAAAAGCAAGGTAAATTTTTATATAAAAAATAGGGAAGACGCAATCAATGTAAATAAAATATTTAAAAGTTAAAATCTAATTTATTTTTTAAAAATTAGGGTTAAATCCTATATATATTTTATAACGCAAAGTAACCTAATACCCAATAGTCCTCAAATAATTAAATATAATAAACATTTGTAACCCACATGTTCAAACATTTTAGTTACAATTCAAATTTCAAAAGTTCCACAACCATGTGTAAGAAAAATAGTCAGGTAAAGACAAAATTAAGTATCATAATACAAAATTTGCACATGTATTCAAATATAATTATGTAATGAATCATGTGCATTTACCCATCTTGGTGGAAATATATGTATGTTCAAATCACATTTTCCAGCAGACATAATTACAGTCTATATTTTGAAGAAATCAAAATTTAAAATTGACCCTTATATAACGTAGTAAACTGAGGAGTTAATCACGGCAGTTAAATAGGTATTTGCGTTTGCAAACTTATTCATTTTTCACAATGAATAAAATAATTGTGCTTAGTGTCATTTCAAAAGGTTAGATAAACATTTTTATTAATGAATTATGTTAATTATATGAGAGAATTTCATATCACTTAATATAAATTTGGTTGTGGAATTTTATATTTTTTGAAAAATATAAAAATATATTGATTTTTTTTCCTTTCAACTTAATTAATTTTTTAATTGTTTTGTTTGACAACATTGAATTTATTGATTTGTTTTGTTTGAATGGAGTATTAAAATCATCACTAAATACAAAATTATCACTTAATAACACTAGTTATGATGATACAAAAAATAATAGGCTTAAATACCTTTTTAGTCCTCATTTTCATAGAGTTTGTTGCGGATGGTCCTCATTTTGACAGAATGTTTAAAATGGTCCTCAGTTCGAATGTTTAAAATAGTCCTCATTTTCGCAATTAGTGTTTTATTTGGTCATTTTCTGTAACCTTTTAAATCATTAACAGAGCATTGTACAGGTGGCACGGTTTGTATTAGGATGTGTTACGTGTATTGTACATGTGTGGTAATTAGATATTTGGGGATAAATAAGTGAGCTAGGGTTTTGGTAAGGAATGTGTGGGCAGTTGGTGAGTTTTGGCAATCTTGTTCCTCTATTCCCAATTGGTGTTGCTGCAATCTTCTTCCTCCTGCAATCCATTATATAGGTATGTTATAGTCCCAATCTTCTTCCTTTACCTCTAGTTGTAATCGTTGGAGGCAACCGTGTTGTATCACTTCGTGCACGGTTGATGGTTCAACGAGAAATTGATAAGTACACAGTGAATGTGGATGCCCAATACAAACCGTACCACCTCCGTTAATGATTTAAACGACGTTACAGAAAAGGACAAAATAAAACACTAATTACGAAAATGAGGACCATTTTAAACATTCGGTAAAAACGAGGATCATTTTAAACATTCTATCAAATGAGGATCATCCGCAACAAACATTACGAAAATGAGGACCAAAAAGGTATTTAAGTCAAAATAATAATAAACATAATAGACTTTAAGTAAAAGGTTCTTAGTTGTTAGTTATCGACCATAAAATAGTTTTATAAACATTAATTATTAATAGAGAAAATCTAACAAACATCAAACAAAATATAATTTTGGCCTATATCGATGTGTAAATAGTAATGTCAACATTGAATAAAAAAAATCTAACCTTATATAAGTTGAAGAATAGTTTAACTGATACCTATAATTGTCATCAATGAGTAAATAGTATTATCAATATTGATTGAGAAAACCTTCATCAAGGTTAGTAGAGAAATATATTCATATGTCCTGGGATTGACTCTAGTTAATAAAATTTCTAACTTGTATCAATTAAAATTAATCTTCATTGACATCAATAAAAAATATTATATTTGACAACAATAAAAAAATACAATTCAATAACAATAAATTTTTGATTAACATTAGCTAAAAGATATTATTAACTTGTATTAACAAAAGAGTAATATATATTAATGACGACCACAAAGAATAATCATGATCGATTTATGTTAAAATAAATCCTGAAAAATGATGTTGTATATATACCAACCTCAACCTAAAGAATAATATCCAATTGTAACAGCTTAAGAGAGAATGTAAAAAGAACAGATACAAAATTTAGAAAATAAACTGTAAGAAAAAAAATTAATTATTCTTTTAAGATGAAAATTGGAATTCTTTAAATTTAAATATCCAAATTAGTCTCATAAACTTATAAGACTTTATTTTTCTTTAATTTTTTATAAAAGTAAAATGAAATAAAATTATTCAACGGATATGAAAATAAAATGAAATAAAAATTTTAAATGAAATATTTATATAGACTACAATTATTTTTACCAGTATTTAATAATAAAATCATAAAATAAAATTTGAAAATAAAAATTATACTCCTAAATAACAATAAGAAACAAATCCCTAAAAAATCATTAAAATAAAAGTTTTCTCTCGCGTAGTCTTTTCTGTACACACACCTAAATGCTTCTTGCTCTGTCCTTCCAAAGCGATGACAGTAACATTTTCATTTCAAATACTAACTGCCGTCTAAACAAATAGATTCCTCCATTGTGCAGTAACATAATAGCAGAACCATGCAAAAGGAAATCAATAAACAATAGGTCACCAACTTCATAGGCAAATGAGTGAAATACAATAAAACTCCGGCAATTCATTCAACTCAAATTACATTTTGGAAACAAAATTGCCTGACAAAAAAAAAAAGAAAAAACCTCAAATACAAACCAGCAGCCTAAATTGTGGCCATTTCATCTATGCACAAATATTGCTATAACAATTCATCTATATTTCTATAAAAACTGAAAAGGAACCCTCCTGTTTGAAAAGAAAACCAATGGATTTCTAACCCAAAAAACAATTAAACCTTTCTATAGTACAACATTCTTTAAGATTCTATGAGAATGTATAACGATTAATAGGATGAAATGAATCTTATTATTTCTGACCTTTGACCAATAAAGAAAAGGCTATTGTTGGACCTATTGAGCTCTAATCAAAATGCATCACAGCCCTTGATGGGGCTCTTGTTTTCAAGACCATCTCTTCATACTCGTCTTCAGGGTTTGACAGAGCAATAATTGCCCCTCCAGCCCCTATTGAGGCTTCACTCTCATGTAGAATGACAGTTCTTATGACAATATTTAGATCAAATGTCTGATTGTACGAGAAAAATCCAATACAGCCTGAATAGATACCTCGTGAACAACTCTCAATAGAATCAAGAATTTCCATTGATCTTAACTTAGGTGCACCTGTCATTGAACCACCGGGAAATGCAGCTTTGACGCAGTCTACAGCACTGACATCTGACCGCTTCTTCCCACGAATTGTACTCACCATTGTGTGAACAGTTGCATATGATTCAACATCCATGAGACGCGGCACATGAACAGAACCAGGATCACATACACGACCAAGGTCATTCCTTAGAAGGTCGACAATCATCAGGTTTTCAGCCTGATCCTTTTCGCTGAAAGAGAAAGCAACTTAGTTCACAATAGATTCACCCAATTGAAAGAAAGCATCAACGATAAACAATGTCTTCAGAGAAGTAATTCCAAAATTTAAAATGAAGCTGTAGAAAAAATTGTTAAGATAGTGATGTGTAGAATTAAATATAGGTCACCTGAACTGCAATTTTAATTTGAGTTGTTCATCTTCCTCTTTGGTAGCACCACGACCTATCGTACCCTTGATGGGCTTAGCTTCTAGTGTATTCTTCCTATCCAACTGCAGGAACCTCTCGGGAGAAGAACAACAAATACACAGGTCCTCCTTTGAAAAATTAAGCCAAGCAGCATATGGTGCTGGATTCCTTTCTCTCAAATGCAGATACAGCCCAAGAGAATTTAATTCCTTAATCGGCTTCTTCATCTGAGTTGTGAGGCATAACTCATAGCTTTCTCCATCTTTAATGTAGTTTAGACACTTCTTAACATCCTCAATGTACTGCTCTCTAGATTTTTCAGCAGCAAAACCCGCCTTGTTTGAGGAAAGTGTTAAATAATGAGAGTCCTGTTTTCCCAAAGCCATTTTCACAGAGCCGTCTAAGCTCAGAAGTTTCTCCTCTGTGTCGTCCAACCATTGTGTAACACTTGAATTTTCTTCGTGTATTGCCAATATGTAAACATCGTCATTTTTGTGGTCAACGACCACAAGATTATCAGCAAAGAAAAAACATGCGTCTGGAGTTTTAGATTTGTGACGGTTAGATTTCACACCACATTCTACTTTGAGGTCATACCTGCAATACAAGAAACCGATTGTTTGTCGAGTTTTAGATGGTTGAAGGAGGGAATTTAGAGAAGAGATAATTCATATAGAACACAAAAATACTAATTTTTATTTGTATACATACTGAATCATAATCTTAAATAATACATGGGTTATTGTTTGGAGAAGAAACTGAAATAATACTTGGTTATAAGTCCGCGGTGGCTGTAAAAGAATACTCTTTGAATGTTAGAGGTACTTGGGGGATTAGCTAAGAACTAGATGTAGTTAGCGACAGAGACAAACCAGTATAAAAAAAACCTTATGATTATTGTTTTTCAAAAGGTGTTTGAAATTCAAACTTATTAATCGATGACTTTTAAAGTGGAAAAAAATTTTAAAACAGAAATAACTTCCCTTCTTACATATATTTTGCTGTAACACACATTTAGAAATGATGTGTTAGTGTTTCAAATGATACAAAACATCATGAAGTACTTGCCCTTATTTATATTAATACTAAAATATAGTCTTAATTACATTACATTACTTAAGGATACAAATCAAAAGACAATAAAGAAATATTAAAACTAATTCTGAGAGGTGATCTAGAATACCTAAAGTATTCTTAAATTGATATAATGTCAGATATTTCTCATATGTTCTAGCATAAATTTACATAACAATATCTTACAAGTAAACATACTTAGCAAGAGGAACCGTAACAACCAAAATATCAGAATGATGATCCATAATATTTCAAACTCTATAAATGTTGGGTTATCATATTATGACAATTAGAGATAATTAACTAACTTAATATAAGATTCAAACTAAGAACATAAAATCAGAGAAACAAGGCAGGACAAGAAAGAGTGGCTATAATACCAACAAAGCAGAAGTAATAGCATTAAATAAAGATAGAATTAGGAGCAATTGTTAGACATATGCTTAAGCGTTTAGGTTTATTCAATTTAGAAATATAATTGCTTAGCATTCCCACCTACCCAATGTAACCAACATATCCACCGTGAAAGTCAAATGGCAGGCCTTCATATTCATTTTTATCATAACGATATGATAAAAGCTCCTGCAACATTATGAAGGCAACATTTTTATGTACGAGAAAAGAATATAAAAGGGAAAAATATTTGTATATTGTTAGAAAAATGAATATGAGGTCTATCATGATTGGGAAGATCCAAGTAGTTGGGAAATCATTTAAATATGCACGAAGAAAATATACAAATGATAAAAAAAAAATCGACTTTTTTTATATCTTAAACCTTTTTACTTATTCCTGAATCCTACCCAACCCTTTTTTCCTTTCTTAATTTCGTCTCTAATCAAAGCATAAATCATTCAAAGTTAAACATGGCATTGCATTGGTCTAGATGACCAGAGAATGGAGAATAAGGATCTTTTTTGTATTATCTGAATATTTGCTTTATTAGCATATGTGCTGTTTAGAATAAATCATTTAGGATTAAAAAATCATAAGACAAATTCGGGGCAGCATAGCTTGGGAAGGATAAGATATCCTCTAAATTATAGAAATTATATATAACAAGCATTAAGGATTAATTATCTCAAAAGCTTAACTTGTTATGTAGAAGCCCATTAACTATTTTATATCCAAAAAGTCCCTTGATGCAAAAGCCTTTCAGACTTGAAGCAAAGACAAGAATAGCCTGTTTTTCCCTTGCGTTATTTCAACTAAAGAATGAAAAATGGGGATAACATAGGACCAATTCTACTAGAAACTTTAATTGTTAGGAAGAAGCAAGAACTACGTCTAAGTTTAACAATAAGGTGTATCCTTGTTGAGGAATGTTATATGCAAGGATAAAACATCATAAGACCAACACAGTTTCAGTCTGTATGTACCTTGTTCAGAAAATCAAGAAAACCTTCTTTCAAAAATATCGTTTCCGCAGAACCTTGACAATCTTCCAATGACAAATAACCACCGCCTTTTGAACTCCCATCACTGGAAAAGGTTACAAAGTGATAGAAATACTTATTATCCTGTTCATGCATCAATAAAGAAAATAGTGCAACTCAACTCTTAAAAAGCATACAACAGAACACAAGCAGACCACTTATTTTGAAGAAGCCCATTCACCAACACCTCACATAAAAGAAATAATTAAAAAAATTAAAGAATGTAAAACAGAAAAAGAATTGAAGAAATTAAAGAAAAAAAATTAACAGTTGAGAGGATTGATTTCAAACCTTTGATGAGACAATCTGAACGTTAACTGCTTCCAAAGCGGTCCGCCTTTTCCTCCCATAAATGAAAAGCGTGCTCTTTCCTAATAAGGATGGAAAAAATAAATATTTGATAATTAGCAGCATATAATGAAGCTTTTTATCTCAATATGACGAGATGCTATGTCGCTCGGTTATTACAGTTTGAAGATCTAAATGAAAACAGATGTATGTATTATTCATTATAAGCATTAGATAATAAAAGATGTCTTCAACTTGAAAACATTGGAATACCTTCTCTGTGGAGGAACTATCCAACCAAAAGGTGTTTTCAGTTTCATGTCCAAACAACTCACAAAATATACTTTCTGCTCCACCAACTTGACCAGCCAAGTGACCAAATTTCCTCCATTCCAACTTCAAACATTTATAACCAGTGGTTGCATGATGAGTATTTACCATGTTGAACATTTCTAAATGCTTCATCTCAGTTTTATTATATTCCAAATCTCTCTCTGCATGAACTATTTTTTTTAACTGATCCACTGCATTGTTCTCTGCACTAATACTACTGCAAACCTCTATTACGTTTGAAAGCTGCATGCATGCTAAAGAAAGTTTACTGCTCGGGTAAATTACAGAAAAACTTATAATATTTGAAGGCCAATGAAAATTGAAAATAAAACTATGGAGCTTGTAAACATTGTTAAAAGGATCTGACCCTAGCAGGGGAATAAAAAGACTGGGATACAAGATACAACTAACTATTGCAGAAAATGGAAAGTGGCATACCCAATAATTAAGCAACTATTACTCCCAAATTAGTAGTATCCAATGCCCCTCATTCCTTAATATAAGTCACTTTTAACTAGTTCGCTTGAATTAAGAATTTGTTAAAATTAATAGTGTTAAATTAGCAAAAATTATCCTAACTTTCCAAAATCAGCCTTATTTAAAACACCAATTCTACTAATTTCTATCTCCACTTTAATTATCTTTTAACCCTCCTCTCAAAATATGATTAACCTTCTCTCTACAAAAATACTTACCTCTCAATAGTTTTTCAATTAAAAAAGATTTGAAAATTTTCACTCATGCCCAAAAAATCTGAAATTTTGGTTACCAAAGGGTACTTCAATAGAGCCCATTATTGTCGGAAAAAGCCGAAAAGATAATATCAGTAAAGTCTGAGTAATTAAACATCTTTCAAGCATTGACAACAAAGAGAATAAATTTTAATAACAAAGCTCTTCAGTTTACCATTAGAATATGCACGTTTTTCCTTGAAAGATGACCTAAATCTCAGCCAATAATCCTCTGTAATCTCTCTAAAATTTTTGAATATTTGACTTCCGTAGCAGGTTGCAACACTTTCTGGATGAAACTGAAGATCAAAATTGTTGAGTTGAACACATTTAACAAACAATGAGCTAACATAAACGCAAAGGACATATTATAGGGAGATCATTTATGCATTAGACACCTGCACACCATAGTGTGGTCTTGAAGAATGCCGGATTCCCATAAGAACTCTTGTACTTCTAGTACTTCCATAATCAAAATGGTTTGAACTTCCATTCTCAACTATAGCTAAAACAGGGTCGACGAAAATGCTTTCAACTTTTTGAGCTTCATGAACGTTGGACTTGCCAAAATCATCGCACCCAATAAATGGAAGTGTGCTAGTGGAAGAGGTCCATGCTATTGGAATGAGCTCTTTAGGAAGTGATTCAAGATCTATAACCAGTGAATGATATCGAACCACCTGAAATATACGACTAACAACAATTATGACTATGATGGTAGATCAGATACATTTAAAATTTTGACAAAAAAATACAAGAAATCTAACAGGAAAAAAGGGATAATAAACAAACATTTTGTGAGAGATTATCTAACATTTTGTAACTTTAGATGAAGGATCACGTCACTGCATCAATATTTTCAGATAATATCAACAAATTATTCACTTACAAAGCCCTTAGGTTCAAAATTCCAATTATGAAAATGCACTACAAATCAAATAAAGGGCTTTTAGTTTGGAAAATGTTTTGGAATTGCTAGGAAAGGCTCCGGTTTTTAATTAAATTGAATTGAACACAGGTGATTTTGGCAAATGGCCAAACACATAAATAAAAAGTTCATCGCAACAGAATATGTAATGGTGAACAAACCTTGAAACCATAATTTCTACCAGAAGGTACATCACGAAAAAGCTGGCAGCCATTGTGCTCAACTTCACTGCAAAGTGCAAAGAGTTAGTTAAAAGAAAAGGGAAGGATGTATATGATAACTTTAAATGATACTTTTTAGGTATGTTTATTTTCATAAATGTTGCAATTTCATAATAAGTACTGGAAAAAAACAACAGATATGGTTTGAACTGTTTAGCCGTACCTCAAACGACCATGGATTGGTTCGGATGCATGGACTATTTGAGCTCCGTGCACATAACCTAATGCCTATCAAATCATCGATTAACCAGTTAAATAAGAATATAATGTAAACAACAGTTGTGAAAGACAGAATTATGACAAATATTATGAACCAAAAGGATGAATTACAACAAGTTTAGGTCTAATATAATACTTGATAGCAACCAAGACATGACAACACAAGTTATGAGACCGATTTATGAATAATGATAGTCAATATAAGGCCTTTATGAACTAGAGTTGGTCCACCATATTACCAAACCATTGACCATCATCATCAAGCATAATGCAACTAGTACACTGTTTACACACTGCTGAAGATACCATCTTAAACCGAGCATCATATATCAATATATACAGGTAAAACTACAACTTTTTTCAAAATTAAAAAGAGTGTATCATCTTAATATTCTTGAACCCAATTATATGATTATCAAAATGTTTTTTCTCCATTTTCTTCTTGATTACTTCTCTAGCATACGAAATCTGTGAATGGAATAAGATTTTCATCCCTTTTTAACATAAAATCATATTAACTAAATACTTATTCCATTCCAAGCTGTCCAAACTCCATTCCATCAATAGACTTTGAATACTAATTTATCTTCAGAAGAAACATGAGAATGGAAAAAACATTATGTACGAAGACTCTATCCTAGTATGATTACATTCTATGAAGGAAGGTTAAACAATAAAAAATGAAGGGGTAAGATTGTTGTACGTTACTGCAAGATCGAAATTCAAGAAATAAAATGAACTATGCATTGAAACTCGGACATGTTATTAGCAGTACAAGTTGAAACCTTAAAAGTTACACGATGTTCTAGAAATGAAGGAAGCATGGTCATTAAGGTTTGTGCACAAAGCGAGTAAAAATAAATATAGGAGTAGGGGGAGAGAGGAGGCAACAATCTTGCTGAAAAGAAAAGTAAATACCTGGTGTCCAAGGCAAACACCAAGAATAGGAACATCCCAGCATTTAAGCAACACCTGAAGACAAATGCCTGAACCCAAACCGGAATCATTTCCAAAATTACTAAAGTATAAAAACCTTCCACACTTAAAGAAATAAAGATCAGGGTAACGTATCAAATTAAATAATATTATTAAATTCTGTAAACTAAATTAGGTGTACTTTTACAGAAAATACTGTTGGACATCTATGAGATGGCCCAACAACAAAATCTGGTAGGTTCTAATACCATATTAGAATGAAATGAGCTTAACTCAATCCCAAAGGAAGCTAATGGGGAAGGACCATCCAGTTCTTACTAATAATAGTATTTTAGCCATATTTCTAAGTAATATGGGACCTTTTAACACAAATATTGAAATCCGTAATAGAAGCAACTTAGTTTTCTGCTGCCTCTTTTGGAGCAATAAGTAAATTAGTGAAAACTTTCAAATCCACAAGGTCATCCACGATTTGCACCTATATCTTCGGGGCATGCTGGAGAACCAGGTCCAGGTGATATTACAATGTTATCAAAAGCATTCTCTTCGTACAAGTAATGGTAAAGTTCTTCCCACGTCCACTCATCATTTTGGATCACCACAGGCGGGACTGGCAAAAATGATAAACCAAATCAGCTGTTAAAAAGGACATAAACTCCTTACAAAGCTTCTTAAACCTTCCAAAAGTATACTGTACAAGAGTATGGAATGTTCAGAAAGATATTTAATAATTAATTCTTCTAAAAAAATAGTGACACGCATGCAAACATATATACTTATCAACAGGATTTTACTATTTACATCTACAACAATTCTAATAACATTAACTCCTGTGATCATCCAATAATTGGCCATTATAGCTCTATTTTTTAGGCTCCAGGTTAAAACCACTTGATATTGAAAAGAGAGGTCTGCCAAAATGGCTAGTTAATACATTGTCACAAGCAGGTTTACTCGGTGCATTTTCAACACATAATAATTTTTTTACAAACTCTGTGCAGTTCAATATTGAAAAAGTTAATCTATCACTACAATTTCTTTTAAAGAGTCCTTTTTAAGAAAAAGGCAATTCCCTGTTAAATTTTTACTATTAAACTAGGAAAACAACATTTTGCAAATTGTCTTCCACACACATCCACATTAAAGTGAGAAACAGAGAACTTACCACCATTAATAACAGATAGTTCCTGGTATATATTGTAAGTGTAACTATCATAGTTGTCTATCAACAATGTCCTCACAAAATCTGCCTTCTGTAGAGGCACCTGCATCCTTCTCTTTCTAACAAACGACTCCTCTTTGTGGTTGTGCATCAATTGGCAAGAAACCAAAGCGTTGATGTTCTTTCCATTGCCATTGGATGCCCCCACATCACCACCTTTCTTAACGAAGCAAGAAACCCTTAAAGATGATCTGGACAGAAGAAAGTTCACATTCTTGTATTGCATGCCTTCACTCGCAGGACATGCGAGTTCGGAAGAAAACAAACGCAAAGACGAAGAATTCATGTTTTGCTAGGAAAACTGTCTTTAGACCTTCTGCAGATGAATATGCATAAAATTAATTACTAATCACCAGGTAGATAATTATGTGCAAACTAAAGTCCTTCCGAAACGCATTTGAAAGGCAGAATACAAAAGCGTAAGGTTTCAACGTTCACCAGTGATTGTGAGTGTGATTGTGAATGTGATTGTGTGATTCCTCTAATGAACAGTGGCAGCAAGAAAAGTTAGATCTGAAAGAACAAGAGATACCGAAGAAACAAATTAAATAGAAAACAATGACATGAGCAGAGACAGAATTAAAAGGTGGCACGTGTAAGCATACGTGTATTGCTATGGCTTAGAGAAAAGGAGTTGCGAGTTCAGAGATCAGAAGAGGTGGCAACTGGAATGGGATTGGCGGGAGAAGACAAATGGCGTGGCAATGGAGCTTGTTAGTGCTTTACAAAGCTTAGTGTATATATTTCTTTTGCCATGTGAGTCACATGCACAAGTTTTCAAATTTTGGTAGTTCACTTATCATTTTCCATTTCGCGTGCCATGTGACTCACATGCACATTGCCAAATGTTGTCAAAATATCATTTTACTGATGATAATCCTCCGGCTGCACATTGTGAGTAGTCTTACTCTATTCCCTATAGTGGCTGTACACTTGATTTCAAATTACTATCAGCTACTAAACATAGCGATTTCATATCCATTATGGGGATGTTGAAGCACTTCAAACAATTTTCAAACTTATTACTGACAATTCTTCACGCCCAAATCCTAAGTTGGATTTGGTCTGCCAAGTACCTAAGAGAGAAGCAAAATCCTCAACACAGTTCGTTATGAAGCTTCACTCAAGTTTCTATGCTAAAATTCTTATCATCTGATTCAACTCGACTATTATATCATAATATATAATGGAACTATGGTAACCACTTTTATTTAATTTAATAATACTACATTTCAATAATAATAGTCAATAGTCAGTATAAACATTTCTAAGAATCTACTTGCGAGAATAAGATGCAATCATAGAAGAATATCTAGAAACTATCACTGATTATAAATTCAAAGCTCCTGAAATAAAATTGATTCTAACTGTTCAGGCGCGCTTAAGCTGCATCAAGAAGCTGGTGGTGAAGACGCGGCTGACGCTTGTGGCTCGCCGGGGAGGTTGACAGTGGTGTAACTGCACGTGTAGTTGGTGCGGGTTGTGGCTGGTGAGAGGTAGATGAGGTCCCAGGGGGTTGAGGCGTGAGGTTGAAGATTGATGATAATGGATGTGGAGAGCTTGGGGATTTCTGTGTCGTGATTGGGAGGGTTTGATGCGAATGAATGAGAGATTGGGAAGTGTGATAGAGGAGATGCAATTTTCTGTTCTTAGCGTGCGCGAAGATGGTGAGATTAAAAACTGCCCTCTCAGGTGAGGTGAGGTGTTCTTCTCCGTGTGTTTTGAGTGAAAGTGGTTGCGTGAGTCCTTTTTTCGTTAGGGATGAGTTATCATGGGTGTTCTTTTGCCAACAAAGATACGAGTGCGAGTCGATAGAAGTATTTGAAAATAAAATTTGTGTTTTTTAAAAAAAAAAATGAGAAAAAAATAAATGAAATTTATGAATGATTTGAATAAAATATAAAATTTTAATAAATTAAAATGAATATTATAATTTTATTTTTGTAATTAAAATTAATTCATTATTATTAATATAATTTTTATTTTTATTATTATTCTTATTCTTATTTAAATTATTTAATGTTATTGTTATTAATATTTAATATTATTATTATATATATTTTAACGATTAATTATATTTTTTATTAATAATTATTATTATTATTTTAATAATTAATAATTTTTTATTTTATAAATTAATATCTAAATTAATGATAAGAATAATTAACTATTTTCAATCGAGAAATCGATTTTAATGATATAAAATTTCACCCAAATATTTGGTATATTTTTTATTATATATTTTTTGAATAAAACATATCCTTAATATGTTTGTATATTTTTTCAAATAAATGTAAGCTTTTTTATATATTTTTTAAAAGTGTTCACTCAATTTGATTATATTAATTAAAACATTAATATCATTAAAAGTAAAATTTTCTCACTCATTATTTCGGTGAACATTCTCATGGTTTTCATGGTGTATTCATAAGTTGTAGATGTTTATATATCAACAATAATAACAACAACATATGTTCTTGCAACATATGTTCTTGCAACATATGTTCTTGTTATTGTGTAATGTCATTTTCTATAATCCACCCCATCAAAAATTTATAATTTAGTTCATTGTATTTTTACTAAATATGATCAAAATTTTATAAGCGATCTTATGCATGACATAACATTTATCGAAAAAAAATGAAAAAGTATCATAGTATCTTATGCATTATTCACTTTTGCTATATAAATAAATTTGTAAACCATAAAAAAATATTTTTTACATAATTTATCAGTTAATTTGAAAAATAATTATTATATGCCAAAGTAACCGGTAACCATGCTTGTATTAGAAGATAATAGTTGTTTGGAGGAGTAAATTTTCATAATATATAATATTTTAGTGATATACATAATGTAAGTAGGTAAAATTAAGATTCCAACCATTTATATATTAAATGAAAATTTAAGTGTTTTGTTTTTAAAATATATATATATATATATATATATATATATATATATATATATATATATATTTGCATAAATTATGAAGAATTGAAATATTAAATTAAAATTAAGTATAAAATAATAAATACCAATATAAAGAAAGAAATATCATAATATAGTAACATAAATTTGCAATAACTTCAATATTTTGATTACTCTTGATTTTCTCTTCCTCAGAAACAGTTTCAAAACTTCTTCTAGTTAATGGGAATTATAAAACAACTCCTGAAAACAATAATATCAGTTTTGAAACAGAAAAAATAAATAATCATGATTTTATATCTAATTTGAAGTTACTTTTGACCAAATGTATTTGTTTTAATATTGTTGTTAATGAGACTTAGGTATGTCACATCTGAGAGAAAAAAAATGCAATCCGAGTTTTCAAAATATTTAATTATTTTTTTTAATTGGTAAACCCTAGATATTTTTCATCTATCCTTAATTCACCAAGGAAGTCAAAACATAACTTATAAAATTATTGAAATAAAACTTATAATAACAAGGTGTATATGACATATATTATAATTGAAATAAAACTTGTAATGAGAAGATGGTATATAGCTTATATCTATCGTAAAATTTTGTATATTTTTTTTCTAAAGAGTTTTGAAGATTTATTTATACACAACATTTTTAATTGATATCGTATCTATATTTCCATCTTTATTCAGAATTAGAATTTTTAATTATTTTTTTGTTTTGACTCTAAAAACATCATCATATAAGAGATTGTCACTGACTCTTATTTGTTGTCATCGTAAAATAGAGTGATATTAAAATTTGTTTGATTGAGAATTTAACTAGCAATATATAATCAAAAAGTACTCAATTCATTCTTGTATAAATATATTTAGACCCATTTTGTCCTGTTATCACAATGACAGAAATCACATACTTGTCAAATTCATTAACTTGCAAGTCATTACAAATATATTTTGATTGATGAATGTTTCTTATAATCACAATTGGAACACATACTTTCAATTTCAATCGACAAATTGGCTTTACTAAACATTTTGTTTTATTACAAAACATTGTATTTCATTTCAATTTCAAGATTGCATTCACCATTTTCGTTTAAATTTATATTTTCATCAAATTCTAATATGTTTGTTACATTTTGATTTGTGGTAATATTTAACGTCGTGTTTTTTGAAAGTTTTAATACATTGCGATGTTTCCATAAATCTCTTAAGTCTAATTGAAAAAAAAAAAAACTTAAACCCAATTATCCTAAACTTAACTACTCCATCAAATTCATAATCGGTACATAATTACTTTACTGTACAATTATATAACCCTGCATGGATAGTAATAAAAATGTGTCACCCCTAAGAGTCAATTCAAATATTTTATATATTGTTATTTTTTTATAAAAGAACTTCATCACAAAAAAAAAAGAAATTATAAAATTTTATGCGTAATATATATTTGTTTTACGTATTATAAAATTTTATACGTCATACATACATATTTTGTACGTACGACGAAGTTTTGTCTAGTAAAATTTTTACATATTATAGAGTTTTATGTGTAATACATGCTTTTGTATATAATATATATTAATATAAATAAATTATATATCATATTTTTAATTTCTGTAATGAATAGTATCACTTATTTTGATTGCATAATTAATTGCATAATAAATAATATTGATATAAATATTTATTTTAAATGTTTAAAATACTTAAAAAGTGGATATAGTTTATATATATATATATATATATATA
>Ga0209589_1008065_pt1 | contig 16596 bp, 10 predicted proteins | sample CowpeawhiteBW_FD_187525 | JGI IMG/M metagenome (GOLD analysis project Ga0209589, IMG submission 187525) | Root nodule microbial communities of legume samples collected from California USA - Cow pea white BW (SPAdes) (version 2) | ecosystem: Host-associated > Plants > Roots > Nodule | place: USA...
TTTAGTTTGGAGTGTCATATTCTTAGTTTTTTCTTAATTTGTGTTAATTAGTTTTGGATCGTAGTAGTTTAGCCTAGTTGTTAGTTGTTTAGCTTCATTAACCTATACTAGAATAGTGTAGTCTAGTATTGGTCATAACATTTACTAATTTCAACATCCTAGTTCTAGAATCAATTTGAGTAGGTAGTTACTCTTAGTTTCTATTTTTTTTAATTTTGTTAGTTCTATAATTTTGCATTATTAGGCTAGTTATAGTATTTTTACATCTTAGCTTAGTTTAGTATAGCACAAACTGATTTGTAGTTAGCTTAAGTAGTTTAGTTTAGATTAAGGTTACTTTGTATGCATTTGGAGAGTTTTATTGTGTCATAAATCTAGTTTAGAATAGGTAAATTGTAGGCGCTGATTTGTAGTTTTTAGCAAGTTTAGTCTAGTTAGTGACCTACCTTAGTCTGGTTTGAGTAGTTTTGAATAAACATTGTTTCTAACCAGCAAAGAGGTGCAGTCAAATGGAATGTAGGCCAGTGCTTTAAAGTTGATACAAGATTAGTGATCAAGAGAACAAAGTGAAACCAATCAGCAAAGAGGTGAAATCTGGACTAGTTTTGGCAAAAATCCACATAATTGATTTTATAGTTGACTTTTGCATTGAAGCTCAAATGGATATGCCAGCACTGGGGGAGGCTAATGGACATCAAAGTACATTTGTGTTGAGCTATAGCTGTCAAAACACACCAGTCTTCATTTACACTTGAATAGTTAACTAGCCTAGTTATATATTACTTAGTTGAATCTTATTTTTACAGTTTTAGGAATTAGAATAGTTAACCATGTAGTTTTACTTGAGTTTTGTAGTAGTTTGGATTGTTTTACTTATAAACAGTAACAAATGGATGTAACCCAAAAATAACAGATATCAGTCAAAAAAGTCAGCAATGTAGTACCTTAAAGAAATTTTATCAAGAGAGTGTGACTTCAGGACCAAAACTTTAACCTTCTCACAAACAAAAAACCAAGCTAGGATCTCAGATGGTGCAACTCTATCCACAAAAAGAAAAGAGATACATAAGTGCATGAGTATCAAAATTGTGATCTAAGAAAATTTGACACACCTAGGACATATAGCAGTAAGTAATTACAATCAACTTCTTATATATCAACTTACAATATAATATTTTATAATTGAGTTACTCAAAAACGATAATCCTTGATAGGTTACAATAAAACTTTCCTATACATATACAAACCAAAAATCGAACCTCATCATATACTTAATGAAACATTAATTATGCATCATAATTGAAGGAATTTTCACAATAAACATAACATGTAGTTGAAAACTTATTTGAGCTGCATTCTTGCATTTGATTGACCACTGCATATTATACAACCTCAAATCTCAACATCGTGACAGAAAAAAGTAAGAAACAAGGTACTAAAATAGAGGAGGAAATTAACAGTATGAGTATTCCATTTTTACCATCATTTTTCAGTTGACCCAATGATGTTAAAGATATCTGGAATATCTGAAAAAGATATTGGTCTCTAAAAGAGCAAGCATACCAATAATATTATCTGATTTTAATGTATCAAGGTATTTGATTAAAAGCGTCATCCAACGTTTGACTTCAAAATATGTCAATTTCTCTTCCACCTTTCTTAAGCTACTCTACTATCACAATCACCTACATTTTTCAATCATTTGATTTACCTTTTAGAGACTTTGCTGCATCAAATTTAACAGGAGCACAAGGTCTCAAGGGAAAATCTTGGCCTGATTTGGACATGTTACCATTTGGATGGCTAACTAATCCAGGTTAGCCTAAATGCTCTTGCATTTCTACTTTTTTCTTTAATTCATTAGGATCAAGCTAGTCATGGTATTCTAATCAGTTCCCAATTTACATCAAATGCATAACAATTTTCTAATTTACATCCAGTGAATTTTTTATGCTAGATGTTTAAGAATATAAAGTATAAAAACTTCTTTTTATTTTGTTTCGTTTTTCGATAGATGCTCATGAAGGTCCACATAGGTCTACTAAGCTTACTCAAGATGAGCAAAGAACTCAGGTACATATGCAAAAACACACAACATAATCAAATTATTGTAATAAATTCTAAGTGGTGTTATTCTCATCTCACAAACCTTTGATCTTATAACAAATCCTACCCTTCTGGAGATGAACTCTTTTAGCTTAAACAATTAGGAGGCACGTTGAAATTTTCTTGCTTTTTTTCCTTTGTAATCAATGTTTATAAAATCTTACATTGGCACTGTTTCTGCTTTTTTCTTATGTAGTTTCCTCATATCGTAACATTAGATTGCAACCGGAAGAAATGGTTTGTCTAATCATCATCATCATTTCATCTATATTACACTTTTATAGTTCAATTTTTCTCCAATACCAAATTCATATGTAGTAAAATAATATAAAGAAAAGTCTTCATTAAATGTTAGTGTAAGTTAGTATGAAAAACTTAACATTAACTAAATTAAACACAACAAGATGTGTAAGCCACATTGAATCTTCAAGACACTTGACATGTAAAACAGAGTATTCAAGTAGCACAAGTTAAGACAATTGCCTCCATAAAAAACACATACAAGCACAAACTCGTGCCAATAGTATTTTGCAATGTTCCCACTATAGATATTCAAGTAGCACAAGTTAAACTCTACCCTGATTCATCTTAGAGATAAGTTGTAAAATGAAAGATCCCTATCAAATTGAACCCGTAAATAGAACCAAAGGAATCTTCGCAGAATAACAAAACTAAACAAATGGAGACAGAATCAATCGAAAGAAAACGGTTAGCCACAACCATACATCCCAAAATGTAAAACCCTAAACCCATCACTTACAATTATTTCCCAATTCATGGAGCATTTCTGATTCCTTCTTGTGCACAAAGTTAGGGTTTGTGAAGGGTCTTTTGCTTTGTGAACATGAACGTCTTTTTGGCCAGGGTTGGAGAATGAACCTCAACCTGATTGGGACGCGTTGCTGCCACGGAGTCACATTGCCCGGGTCAACGATGAAGATTGATGTTGCTGTGTTGGATGAAGGTTGCTATGACGGAGTGACGAGTTTCCGGTGAGTGTGAGGTGAGGTTTCAAGATGATTGGGACGCGTTGATGCCACAGAGTCACATTTTCTGGGTCAACGATGAAGGTCGACGTTGCTGCGTAGGATGGAGGTTGCTGCGATGGAGTGACGAGTTTCCGGTGAGTGTGAGGTGAGGTTTCGAGAAAGGGAAGTGAGGTTTTGAGAGTGTGAAGTGAGGTTTCGAGAGTGGAGGTGAGGTTTCGAGATTGAGAGTTTTTCTTTCTAACTTAGAAAAAAAATCTGTCTGAAGGATTGGGTAATACAAAGTTACTTTAAAATATTATATTTTTAATAAAAATAATATAATTTTTACATACAAAAATTTTCGTAGATAAAATTTTTTAAAATAATTTTTATATATAATTTTTATGATATTTGTTATCTACGCCAAATTTCAAAGGTAATACTTCGTAGAAAAATTTTCCACCAAAGTGAGTCATAGTTACTTACAAAATTTTTGTACGTAATTTACTTTTCTTTTACCTACGAACTATTACATTATCTACGACTACTCTTCGTAGATAAAATAAAATTATCTACGAAAAATATTTTGTAGATAAATTTTCCTAGATAATAGCCAATTTTCTTATAGTGTATAAAGGGGTAATTGCATTCTTAAGGATGAAATATGACAACAAGTTTCTTTAATGGTTGAGCTCATGGTGGTAGTGTGAATTGTATATTTTGGGATTAACATCTAAGGTTTACACACTAAAACATATTTATCTTGTTTATTATATGAAATTTTATTAAAAAAAATAAAAGAAGAAAAGAAACGTAAACATGGAATTAGATATCTTCGACCATTGACATTTTTAAGAAAATATATATAAAATGAAAAATTGAATTTTGATGTTTATTTTTATTCGAAAAAGAAAGTAAAATGGGATATAGCGTAGAGAATTCCTTAGGGCTTACTATAATATTACAAATATGTTGCAAATAGAGATGTTAAAAAAATCCGTATCTGCTCTTATCCGCGAATAAAACTCGCAACGGGTAGAAAATTGATATTGTAAATAGATATTCATATGTTAATGGGACGGGTACCGATATCATAGTATTTGTACCCATGGATATCTCCGTACCCGCTATACTCTAATTTAAATTTTAAAAAAAATTAAACAAACATGATTAAAACATTAACACATTGATTTTTAATGGATTATTTTTTATCAATTGATTTCAAAAAATCTTCATTTCATTGTAAACTATCATTCAACACTATTTAAATGAGTTAGTTTTACACTTTGTTTGAGATTTATGAATTTTATGCATTGTATTTTTATTTAGATTTATGGTTAAAATATGTTGTTCAATATTAAATTTTACTTTTGTAAATACCCACGGATACTCATACATATATATGGATATTAAAAAATATGTGAATATCCACATAACGGATATTCATACAGATATATGTATGAATACAGAACAAATATTTATCCAACATATATGATACGGAAGAACTACTGTCGATACTCTAGTTACCTTGTTGACATATCTAGTTACAAACCGATCGATCTATGTGAGTAAAAATAGAGCATAATTATGATCAATTATTTGCAGTGAAACAACTATTATTGAGAGAGTACAAGAAGAGTTTGGGGTATTACATAGTGCACCTAATTAATAAAATAACTGATTCAAGAGAATCATACTTCAACATTACTTGGTGGCAGTCCAGGAGGCACAGTGAAATCTAAAAAGTAAAAATCCAAATTAAGAGGTCATCAGTTAGCCATTAAAACCATGAAAAATTGTAAGTAATACTAATTTCATCCCAATATGTTCACTTAAAACAAAAAAAAAATTAAATATTTACCTTTTTATATATTTATATTAAAATTATCTTAGTCACATTATTAAATACATTGTATTTACTGTGTTTATATCTATTCATTGTATTAACTAAAAGAACAAATATAAATTATTCTCTCAAAAATTTTGCAATTCAACCATATTATAAAACTATTACTGAAATTTAGATTATATAATTTTCTTACTCCAACACTTGTAGCCAGCAGGCAAAGGCAGGCGACTGTAGCTGAAGCAGTGTAACACTCTCTTCCAGTCCAGAGTTTCTCCCACCACACCTCCAATTGGAAATACTGTTCAGAAATGAATAAATAATAATTATTAAGTTTCTTTCATATTAATTTTTTTGCTACCAGGTTTCTGTATAAACTTCACATTTAATTAACTAATTAAGATAAATTACTCCTTACGTACTCTTAAAAAATAGAAAAATAAAATAGATAAAATTAGGCCTACACTTAAAATGAAGTTTTGTATTTAAATAATTTTTTATTTTTCAATTATTATAAGAAAATGTGTTTTATTTTTAAACTAAATTACAAGTATTTAGTACTCCTTAACAACTGACACATGAAATATATGTAATATGATAAATTGAGTTTTACGGTGGATTATAATATAATCTTCAAACGCCCCGTTTGATAGAAAAAATATTTTACGTGACTTTTATAAAAAAGATGAAATATTTTGAGGCGGAAAAACAAATTTATTAAACCTATTTCATATAAGTTATGAAATGAAATATTTTTTTCTTTAAAAAATACAAGATTAATAGTTTAATTTTTACCTAATCTCCTTCTACCCATATGTTATTATTATATGTGTAAGAAAAAAAAGGCAAAAGGGGTTCAAATGTAAAAGAGAAGTTGATAAACTATAAATTATGCGCGTAGTTTTCAACTAAAGATTTATGAAGGAAAAAAGAAAAATAAACAGCACACTTCATTTTGAAAAAAATTATTATTTCATTGGTGATCACATATAATGGACAAATACAATATATATATATATATATATATATATATATATATATATATATATATATATATATATATATATATATATATATATATATCGGATGCAAATTTAAATTATATTTAAAATAAATATGATTATTTTTGTGTGAATGTAAATTAAAATAAAATATATTGAATATTTTCAACAGAAAAATTTATAAATAATTATCGTTTTTTATTGGTTTATATATTAGACAATGACAAGTATCAAATTCAATAAAGTATTAGATATTGATACATGTTACAAATTGAATTGGTGCATTATGATCACTTTACAATTATTATTTTTTTAAATCCGGTGGAACCCAAGATGCACGGAATCCTTATTAAAAATTAAAAAATTAGACGGAAGAAATTAAGTTTACATTTGAAAAATATATGTACTTTTGAACAATTTTTATGGTTATTTTTTTTAATTGATAATCAATAAGTTCATCCTCAATAGTCTTTAATACAATATTTTTAGTACCTGAAAATACTTTAAAATTACCAAGTCATGATTGTTGAAACAAGTCTAAATGTTTTCAAAGGAAGAACATACCAACTTTCCGAGAGAGGCTGTTGCACCAGCATGATAATTTTGGATATACGTCGTTGATGGCTTTAATGCACCTGTCATTAGGGTTCACAAGTCTTTGATTAGTCTTGTTCATGTAATACGTGCATTCTATAGTCATGCCACGTATTTCTACTTCACATTCCTCTGCGGAAACCAATTTTTTCTCATTCAACACTGATAACACATTTATTACAAGGATTACCAGCAACCACAAGGATTTCATATCTGAATTTCCCATTTTCTCTTCTACTTTTTCTTTCGCTTATGTTCACTTCAAATGTGGCTTTTAAATACTCTAAATTTCTTCTTGGTTTAAGACCAAACTTTTAATGCCAGTGAAGAAACGGCTACATATGTATTAAATGTTTATAACACCCCCATATGTAACTGTTTGCTACATAAATATATACTTAACTTTCCATAACCGTTTATTGTTCAGACATGTAAATAAACTCGGAGGAAGATAGATCCATGTGTATAATATCAGACAGATGTGGATAGTTAAGGTAATTAGGGTAATTAGTTGGCCTTTTGAATAGAGGTGTCAATTTGGTCCAGCCCACAAGGCTTGGCCCTGGCCTATGTAGGCTAGGGTCAAAAGCCCACATTGAAAAAAGCTCCCAACAAAGAAGTCCACAAGGCCAAAATATATTATTTTTTAAAATATATTACTATCTGTGGGACAGGCCCAACGAACTGGATAAACATGACGACCTGAATAGGTCAAACGACTCGGACCTGCCCGACGACCTAGACAAGAATGACGACTCGAATGGACCTGATGATCCAAACAGGCCCAACAACCCGAACGGGTCCGACGACTTGGACGACCCGGACCACCCGGACGGACCCGACAACCAGAACAAAACCGACAACACGGACGGACACGACAACATGGAGGAGCCCGATGATCCGAACGGGCCCTACGACCCAAACAAACCCAACGACCCAGACGGGCCCCACGACCCAAACAAGCCCGACGACCTGTATGGACCCAACGACCTGAACGGGCCCTACGTTCCAAACGGTCCTAACGACACAGACAGGCCCGACGACATGGATGAGCGCGATGACTCGGACGAGTCTTACAACCCAGACGGGCCCGATGAGCCGAGTGGGCCCGACGATCCGGACAAGCCCTACGACCTAAACGGGCCTGATGACCCGGGTGGGCCCTAAGACTTAGACGAGCCCGATGAAACGATTGGGCCCAAAGATCTGAATGGGCCCGACGACCTAGATGGGCCCGACAACCTGGACGAGCCCAACGAGCCAAATGGGCCCGTCCGGGTTGTAAGACCCGTTCGGGTTGTGGGGCCTATCTGGATGATCAGGCCCGTCCAAGTCGTCGTGTCTATTTGGATCGTTGGGCCCTACCGGGTCTTTGGGCCCGTCTGGGTCATCGGGCCATCTAGGTCGTAAGGCCCGTCTGAATTTTCGGGCCCGTCTGGGTCATTGGGTCCGTCCGTGTCTTCGGGTCTGTCTGTGTCGCCAGGTCCATTTAGTTCGTAGGACCCGTTCGGGTCGTCGGGTCCATACGAGTCGTCAGGCTTGTCCAGGTCGTTGGGCCCGTTCAGATCGTGGGCTTGTTCGAATCGTCGGGCCCATTCGGATCGTCGGGCCTGTTCGGGACGTCTGGCCCGTTCAGGTTATCTGGCCCGTTCGAATCGTCGACCCCGTCCGGGTCGTCAGGCCTGTTCAGATTGTCGGGCCTCTCCTAGTCGTCAGGCTCGTCCAGGTCTTTGGGCCCATTTGTGTCGTCGGGCCCGTTTGGGTCTTTGGTCCTGTTTGGATCATCGGGCCTATTTGGGTCGTTGGGCTTGTTCAGGTCGTTAGGCCCGTCCAGGTCGTTTGGCCTGTCCTGGTCGTCGGGCGCGTCTGGGTCGTAAGGCTTGTCCGGGTCGTCGAGCCCATTCGGCTCCTCGGGCTCCTCCAGGTTATCGGGCCCGTCCGGGTCGTTGGGTCCGTCTGGGTTGTCGGGCCTGTCTGGGTTGTCAAGGTCGTTCTGGTCGTCGGGTCCAACCTGGTCGTCGAGCTCGTTTTGGTCGTCGCGCACATCCTAGTCATCGGACCCATCCTTGTCATCGGGTTCATCCTGGTCATCAGGCCCGTTCGGGTCGCTCGACTTGATCTTTAACTCTGGCTTAATGTAGTATTATTTTGCGGGCTAACCCACCTTAGCCCTAACCCTAACCCACTAGAGAAGGGGCTTTGGGGGTTGGGGCTTTTTTTTGGCCCCCTCATTTGGGGCCCCCCTAAAAGGGAGCTTTATGAAGAGTGGCTAGGGGCCAAATTGACACCTCTACTTTTGAATAAGGGTGAACAAAAAATCTAATTTTCTTGATCCAATCCACCTTTATTCCAATCCAATCCATTTACAATTTATTTTATTAAAAATCCAATCCATTTAAAATTCGTTTCAATAGATCTGGATTTCAATCTAATCTACATTTATATATTTTATGGATTGAATATCCATTCTATAAATCAAGATTTTCAAATATGCATAATCCAACAAATCCAATCCAATCCAAATTTTTAATTTAAATTTTTAGTTGGGTTAGGCTAAAGATTGAGATGGACTAGGCTAAATTCAGACTCGAACGAGGCTTGCTTGACGTCCTGTACGGACAGGACAAGCCTGACGACCCTGAAACCTAGGCAGGCCTGACAAACTAGACGAGTTGGTCGAGCCCAATGATCTAAAAAAGTCGGGTGAGTCCGATGACCCAAACGAGCCAGGTGGGCCCGAAGACGCGAATGGACCATGCGAACCCGATGAATCGAACGGGCCAGGTAGGCCTGAAGACCCGAACGGGCCAGGTGGGCCCAAAGACTCATATGGACTAGGATGTGTCGATCAAACGACTCGGATGGGTCGTGCCCGATGACCTATACTAAGTGGGCAGGCCCAATTTACCTTGATGGATCAAGCGGGCTCGACGACCCGAACAGGTTGAGTCAGCCCGACGAGCTGGACAAGTTGAATCAACTCGATGATCGGACAAACCGTGCCAGACAAGTTGTACGAACCAGGTAGGCCCGATGCCCGAATCAGCCAGGTAGGCCTAAAGACCCATATGGGTTGGGTCGGGTCGGCCTGACAATTGGGACGGGTCGTGCCCGACGACCTGTTTAGACTGAGCAGGCCCGAGACCCTAATGGGCCAAGTGAGCTCGACGACCCGGACAGGCTGAGTTGTGTTGGCCTTAAGGACACAAGTTTTATAAAATTCAATTTAAATTTCTTTTATGAAAAATAGATTCTGGATTTTGAACTTGATCCAAATATTTGGACTAGATTTAAATCTTGATCCAAATATTTGGATTTGGATTTTAAAAAAATTCAAACTAGTTTTTGCTGAAAAAATTAATTTGGGTCGAAAATCAAATCTAATTATTTGGATCTAAAATGGATGTGGATTGGATCATTAAAAATCCAATCCATGTCCACCACTACTTTTGAAGCAGTTTGTCAGGAAGGATTGTTTGGAGCAAAGTCTTCCTCATCGGAGAAGTCTCTGTACGCAAGCTTTGAAGAGCGAAGCATAGGGTCGATCGAAAGAGAGAACATTTGAGACTAAGAAGCAGAAGCATATACCGCCTATTGAGAGGGCACATATATACCATATTTAGAGGATTCGCATGACTTGACTCCTCCAATTCATCGCAAAAGAGGCATGTTCGAGCACTTAAAATGGTGCATTTTGTCGAGAGGAAGGTTAAAAGCATGCCTCTAATAAAATTCAATGACCAGGACTTCCAAGATCTAAATCCTGATTATGATACCTCTATGGTCATCTCGACCGAGCTAGTAGAATACGACATCAGTAAAGTGTTGGATGATTAAGGAACTTCAGTCAACATCTTGTACTGGAAAAAACTTTCCAAAAGATGGAGATTTTTAAAGACATGAATATACTTAATGATGAGCAGATGGTAAGGTTCTCAGATGAACGGGTTGCTACCCGTAGTTACCTATACATGTAGACGCAGATGGAGTCAATTGGGGATAGCCGAAAGGTGTGATTGTAGTAGTTGTTGGTAGAAGCCCACACCTTATGCAATGTGTTGTTAGGAAAACCATAAAAATGCCTTCAGGGCCATAGTATCCACGCCAGACTTAGCCATGAAATTCGCATCCGACAGGGGTAGAATCTGCAAGGTCTACGCAAAGCATAAGGAGGCTCAGGAGTGCTATGTTGCAAGCCTAAAAGTAACACCCTACCACCCTCCTCAGAAGGTTCGTTGTCGTATGTAGCGAAGGAACTTAGATCCTAGGACGAACACCACTGGTAGGATGGAACCTCAAGGAGAAATTAAGGATCTAAAGATAGGCCAATCAAATGACTAGGTCACTAAGTTGAGTAGTGATCTAAGTCATGCACAAGAGCAAATGTTAGTGGCTATGATCCTAAAATTCAAGGACCTTTTTGCATGGACATTCACATATATGTCACGAATACATCTTCGAGTGATATCCCACAAGCTGGCCATCTTTAGGGAGACTTGACCAATGGCACAAAAAACTGGGCAACTAGTAGAGGAAAGGTGAAAAGGGGGTTGTGGCCAAAGCAAAGAATCTGTAGGAAGCAGGGTTTACTTGGGAGGTCAAGTACACCACTTGGCTCTCCAACGTGGTGCTAGGAAAGAAACTAAATTATTATTGATGGATATGCACTGATTTCATCAACCTCAAGAAAGCATGCCTAAGGACGCCTACCCCTTTCCTAACATTGATCAACTGGTAAAATGGAGTCTCAAGTCATCAAGTGCTGAGCTTTCTGGATGCATGCCCTAGGTATAATCAGATACCCATGTACCATCTAGAGAATGAGAAAACCACATTCATCACAAAATGGGGAAGCTATTGTTATGAAGTCATGCCATTTAGCTTAAAGAATGTGTGGGCCACTAATGAGTTCATATTTTTGTCCTCATTTAATACTTAATTTTGGGTATTTTATAGAATTTTTATGCTTAAGGATTGATTTAATTAGGATTTGTGATTATTGGGCTTTTTTTGTTCGTGAGATAAAAATGGCTTAAAAAGTGATTTTAGTTGCATAATTGGCTTAAAAATGGCTTAAATTTAGTTTTTTAAAAGTGTGGAATTAAATTGTTTCAAGTTACAAAATAAGGCCAAAATTAGTAAATTATGGAAAGAAGTATACACAAAGTTGAAAACACCTATGATTTTTGCTTATATACCATCCCTTTCAAATAGCTCACACAAACTCTGTCCCACATCCCTATTTTTACTTATTTTCACCCCCTCCTACAAGTTAAACCCAACTCAACCAGATCATGCCATGTGACAATCCTTACCTTTCAAATTTGTCCAACCATATGTTGCCACGTGTCACTATCCTATCAAAGTAAGATGAACCAATGGAAGGCTGCTACGTCAACATCTTCCCTTCCACTAGCCAGAAACCCTAGGCTATCATGACAGCCACCATTGAAGCCTCCATCATTTAGCCTTTGACGTCAGTAGCCATAACGTGCTTCTTAATGGAAAGAACCCAGAAAACGCAAGTTATTGGCGCCTCCGGCCACCATGGAATCACCATCTCCACCACGAACTTGCAACAATGCCGACGACAAATGCAGATCACGCCATCTTCTTCACCATAAAAGTAGCACCTCCATTGAAGCCATTGAAGCCCTCGCGCACTAGAGGATTCGAGGCAAATCTTTCCACCACACCTGCACCAGGCAAGCTGCTAGCGTTCACTGCACCAAAACAAAAACAACCACAAACCTCAACCACGCACCACACCGATGAGCTTGTCAAAGTTTCATCACCATAAGAATAACACAAGAGCCTTGTCGAAACAACATCCAATATGACATAAACCATTCAGATTCATGAAACACAACACCTTCACGCTTTTGCGTCTATAAAAACCTTCTACTAATGGACAGTCAATAGATAAAAGATGGTGAAACAATCAAAGTCTGGTCAAAAGAGGGTTGAAATGCAATTATTCATCTTTTTGGATTTCTATGCAAATTTGGACTACAAGATCGAAGGGGTTGAATTGGAATTTTGGGCAAAATTCAGTTGATTAATTATCAGAATATTTTTAATTAATTTAATTACGTATGAAAATATCAACAGAGGATAATTACCAAATAATTTTAAAATTGCTCAATTCTTTTGGATTATTATTTATATATTTTTAGATAATTAATTAGATAATATCAATTAAGAATATCTTCTAGATATTTTTAAAAATGATAAAATTTGTTAATCATTTGAAAAATATTATATCAAAAGAGAAAAGATTTCAGCAACCAAAAAGATAAAGTCTAAGTCTAATCAAGACCTATATAAAGAGACCCAAGGGAGTAGAAGAATATACTTAGCAACACTATGGTTTTGGCCGCTACCATTCATCACATCTCTCTCTTCCTTTCCATCTTTTTTTTTCTTCATAATGTTTCTTCCATCTATCATGTATTTCACTCCATCCATGGAGGGCTAAGCTTCTAAGGTTAATTCCGTTGTAATTTTTTAACTGGATTTTGAGGTTGGATGAATAAATTTGTTTGTTCTTTTGATTCTTGTTGAGATTTATTTTCATCTAGGTCTTTTGGTTCTTAATCTAGTAGAAGTAATGATTTTTACATTGTAGCAAGTTAGCATAGTGTTAAATCTACATAAAATAACAATGGTATGAGTCCAAGAGTTTTTAAATTTTAATTGAGAAGTTACTTTGATTAATTTTAGAAACTTTCATATGATTGCATGAGTTTTTGCTAATTATTGAGAAGTTACTTTGATTAAAGATGAAAACTTATATTAGAATTAATCAGGAAGCTACTGTGGTTAATTATATTTTTACTATATAATAGAGGTAAAAGAATAGACATGATTAGGCATAGTAATATTTTATTAAGAAGTTACTTTGGTTAAATTTATTATGACTAATCTATAAAGTTTTTATTTCCGATTGAGAAGTTACTTTGGTTAATTGTGAGGACGACAACAAATTAATCAAGAAGTTACACTCATTAATTTGAAATCTTAGAGAAGAAATCAATAATAAAAATCCTTAGGAAGCGAATGATGAATCCTATTTTGAAAAAGTAGTGGAATTGACATGTTTTACTATTACTTTGTTTATAATCTTTTATTTGCTTGTCATTCATTCTTTTCATATCAAAACCCCATATTTTCATAGTTGTTAGTTTTAATTGTGTTAGGATAGATTTTTATAAGAATCAAATATTGAAAATCAATTTCGTGTTCGTTGGGAGATGACTCAGGGTTAGCTTAACCCTATCTAGTTTGTTCACTACTAACTTGCAATATTGAAGTTGTTATAGTTAAGTAGTGATAATTTGATCGTTTCACGACAATGATACTAAATTTGGTGCCGTTGTAGGGAATACAGTTAGTATTTTTTATATTTTGATTCTTATTTAATTCATTTTGTTTGTTTTAATTTTTTTAACGCATATACGTTTGATAGAGTTTGCGTTTTTTGTAGTCTTTTGTTATTTTAATATTTCAAGCAAAGTTTCTACTTTTTTATTAAGAATTTCTTTTGAGACTAGTTGGAAAAACACTGGCTAAAAAAGAGAGGCAAAAATAGAGGAACATCTTTAGGCAAACTGCATAGTGCATGACTCGGGCCAACCCAAGTGAAATCTATCAATTTGATCCAAAACTTGAAAGAAACTTGTGTAATTACACATGAGACTTGAATTCGGGTGTTCTACTAAGGGAGCACCTTCATCATTTGAAGTTTTTAGTGAAAGTGCACCGCTAGAATCACTTCCGGTGATTGACATATCTTCTGATCTATCACCTGAATTGGAAATTGAAGAAGATATAATTGCATAAAGAACTATAAGAGAGTAGGCTACACCAGATACAACGACTACACAAAACATGTGCTTCCAATATCTAGACGGAATGTGAGCTAAAACCCGGGTTAATCCATCTTTTACCTAAATTACATGGATTAGCAGCAGAAGACCCGCACTAACACTTGAAGGAATTCCATGTGGTTTGTTCATCCATAAGACGTACAACAGTGATTGATGAACACATTAAGCTCAAGGATTTTCCATTTTTATTACAGGATTTCGCTAAAAAGTGGTTATCTTACTTTCCACCAAGGTCATTAATACTTGGGAGACTCTAAAAAGATAATTTCTAGACTTTTTTTTTCAAGCATCTAGAGTTGTTGTTATTCACAAAGACATTTATGGGATAAGACAACAAGAAAGAGAAAGTCTTCATAAGTATTGGGAAAGATTCAAGAAGTTGTGTGCTTCTTGTCCTGATCACCAAATAAATGAGCAACTCCTCATTCAGTACTTTTATGAGGGATTGAATATAATAGATAGAAAATTGATACATGTTGCAAGTGGAGGGGCATTGGTGGCCAAAACACCAAAAAATGTGAGACAATTGATTGAGAATATGGCGTCAAACCATAAACAATTTACCACCGGGACTAATTTCGCGACTCTACTGAAGGGATTCCATGTAGTAGAAGTGGCATATGTTGTGAGATCCGCTAAATTTAATTAATTAATTAAATAATTAATTAATAAATGCGGGCAGTAGGAGCCTTTATGACATTTAATTCTAGCAAGTATGATGTGGAATAGTACTAGCTCAAGTGGTTGAAAGTACTTGATTATGTGATAGGACTTGGGTTCAAGTCCTATGTATGCCATTTATGTGCTATTTAAATTATAATTATTTTAATTATGTAATTTTTTTATATAATATTTTGGTTGTGAGGCGTGATATTATATTCTTAAATGATTAAGAATTATCATAAAATATGAATTGGTTGAATGGTTGTGCATGAAATTAACATTGGTGTGGGTATGGGTTTGAACCTTGATAGATACAAATTTACTTTCATTTTGCTAAAATTAGTTTTGGCATGAAGGTGAAAGGGTAGAGAAACCCTAGTTGTCATTGTGTCATAGTCAGAGGAATACGAAATTGAAGAGTGATCAAAGAGGAACTCCCAATAATCTTCATTTTTAGCAAAGGAATCCAGGTTAGGGGAGCTATACGCTTTAATTTTATTGTAAGTCTGATTCGCATGCTAAATTTAGTATGATTATGCCTGAGATTTTATTCTATTAAGTTAGTGTTTCTGGAAATTTCCAAAAATTGTCTAACCGGTGATGAATTGCCGCCAGATGATTCTTTCCTTTTCTAGGCCATTTAGGGTTCTTGTAGAGGAACCACCTGCCATATATTGCGTAAAATAGGCAATTTGACCACTGTTGACCAACCCTTGCCCAGAGTTGACTGGTTGACCAATTTGATTCATAGGACTGTCCATTGAGAGGCGGACATGTGGCAGTGTGCTCTCTCTCTCTCTCTCTCTCTCTCTCTCTCTCTCTCTCTCCAGAATTAGGGTTTCCCATGTGATTCTTCCATGTTTGACGGTCGCTACAATGGTAGCGGATCAGACTACCGCAAGTGGCTTTCGGCAACGCGACGACGAGAAAACTCTGGTTCGAGGTTGTTCAATATGCATGTAGAACGGAAACGTTGAACGACGAGTGTAGCAGTGGGGGAGAATGATGTGACCCCAACAAGCCCAAGCTCAAGTGCATCAACAAGTCCAAGCCCACATCAAGGCCCAGTCACTAGAAGCATGATGAGAAAGATTCGCATGGGTCTCTCACAAGATGATCAAGTCAATCATGGGCTTTTTACATTATTCACATGGGCTAAAGAAATCTCTAAAATATGAGATGATGCATGAAGGAAGTAGTATAGATTTAAATTGGGCCATTATTTAGGCCTTGTTTTTCTAGAATAATAAGTCAAACAATGTGTAGTTAAATTGATAAAATTGGGCTTAACTAAGCCCAATAGGAGATTTGGCCATGAGCTACCAAAGGTCAAAGGTGGACTAAGTGGAAGTCAACATTCCTTCCTACACCTCATGGATCATGCTTCCCATGGAGCCAAGTTCACACTCCACCCATGTGCCTCCTTCATCCAAGGGCTAAGAGAGTGTCTTCTTTTCCAAGTCTTCATCCAAAGGCTAGGAAGATGCCTCCTTCTCCAAGCCACCATCCAAGGGTGATGATTAAAGCTT
>Ga0209589_1008067_pt1 | contig 16592 bp, 8 predicted proteins | sample CowpeawhiteBW_FD_187525 | JGI IMG/M metagenome (GOLD analysis project Ga0209589, IMG submission 187525) | Root nodule microbial communities of legume samples collected from California USA - Cow pea white BW (SPAdes) (version 2) | ecosystem: Host-associated > Plants > Roots > Nodule | place: USA...
ATATATATATATATATATATATATATATATATATATATATATATATATATATATATATATATATATATATATGGTGTTGTGAATGAAAAGAAAAGTGTATGACAAAGCATGGATTATTATATTTGACAGTGAATTGAATTCTTTAGAAATGGAACACTATGATTTGCAAAGACAGAGAAGGGATATGAGAAACAAAGGAAGGAACGTTGTGTGGTCAGTTGCGATGGATAAGTGTCTGATTGAAACCCTGGCAGCTCAGGCAAAAGGTGGAAACAAAATTGACAAATGTTTCAATGAAAATGCCTACACGGCTGCCTGTGTAGCAGTTAACACTCGCTTCAACTTGAGTTTGAATAATCAGAAAGTTATCAACCGCTTGAAAACAATTAAGAAGAGGTATAGAGTAATAAAAGATATACTAAGTCAGGAAGGTTTCTGGTGGAACCCAAGTAAAAAGATGATCGAGTTTGACAATGCTGAGCTTTGGAAGAAATACATTGCAGTATGTTATGTTACATTTTTTTTTCTCCATTCGTGAATGGGTGTGAATTTTTGTAAAATACTTATTATGGTGTTCTTTTATTTAATGAACAGGCACATCCCGATGCAAAAGGATTCCATGGAAAGCAGATAGAGATGTACGATGAGCTTAAAATTGTGTGTGGGAATTATCAAGCTCCTAGTCGTTGGGCTAAGATGAAGAATGGAAGCAATGTAATGGATATGAAGAATGGTGAGGATGAATCAGTCTCCTTTGTTTCTCCTAGTTCAGAAGAGGTGAGCGAGACCGCTGGAACCGAATCATACACTGCATCTCCAGAATTTGGCCAGATGCCAGATGGTTTTCAAGAACCTCCCGTGATCCAGCCTGTAAGACAACTTCCAAAACGACCTCGTGCCTCAGATGCTCTTCAAGATGCATTGTTGACAGTGGCATCAAGCATCCGACGTTTGGCTGATGCACTGGAGCAAAGCAAATGCTCATTTGATGCAAGTGCGTTATTACAGGCCGTGATGGAGATCGATGGGTTAGAAGAAGATAAACAGATGTATGCATTCGAATATTTAAATGCTGATCCTGTCAAAGCCAGAGCCTTCCTCACATACAATGCAAGGATGAGAAAGACATACCTGTTTAGACAGTTCTGGTGGTGGAGGTGAGGTTGAACAGTGCCTTGAAAGTTTTTTGTTGTATAGATGATCTGGGGACTGTTTCACAGATGTATTATGTTTGAGAATTTTTTTAGTGATGTATTGTTAGGATAATTGAATGTATAGAATCGTAACAGTGATAGTAGATAGCCATATGCCGGATATATTAGAAACATTGTCCCTTCAAATAGCCATGGCCATTTGAAAGCAGGGCAAAAAAGATGAAAAACTGTGCACACCACATGTAATATGATGCAAAAATATAGTGGCATGACTACTAATAAAGTGAAAAAAGAGAGAGAATATTCTAATGAGTCTTATTTAAGTATGTCCACTCACATGTTTTGGTAGGCTATGATCCCATAAAAGGATAAGATTCACCAGTAATCCCCACAAGAACAGTTTCCATTTTTGAAATGATGGAACCTACGTAAATCACGCACTATAATTTCTCTTCCTGTCACAAGTGAAATGTACTTAGTGGCTTCATGGCAATCACCACAAACTCTTAGATTCTTCCTAATGTGTATTGTTGTGCCAGGACTTGTATTTAGAAGTCCATAGGCAATAGCAAGCCTCTCACTATGGCTACTGAGCAATTGTTCTTTCAGGTTTTCTTCCACATCCCCAATTGAATTTGTTTCAGGCACATAACCAGCAGCCTTTATCTCATCTCCAAGAGTCTCAAGAAAAGCATAGATTCTTTTGGATTGAGGATGATTGGTACTTCCTGAGTAGAATGCATGAACTTCATTTCTCATCTCCACCAAACTGCAACCTGGAGTTTTGTGAAGCCCCTTCTTCTCCATGACTGTTCTCACCTCGGCTACTTTATCCCACATTGAATTAGAGGCATATATGTTTGCTAGCAACACATGATACCCTCCCTCATCTGGGTCTAACTCAAATAGTTTTTTTGCAGCTTTCTCTCCCAACTCTACATTTTGATGGATTTTGCAAGCACCTAGCATTGCACCCAGAACAGAAATCTCTGGTTTGACAGCCATCTCCTGGATGAAATTCCAGGCATCATCCAACTGACCCGCACGACCAAGGAGATCAACCATGGCACTATAGTGATCCAAATTAGGCTCCAAGTCATAATCTTCCTTCATGCTTTTGAAGAGGAAGAGACCTTCTTCCACAAATCCCGAGTGACTACAAGCTGAGATTACAGACAAAAATGTTATATCATTTGGCTTAACAACTCCCATCTGCATCTCTTTGAAGAGATCCAGAGCTTCTTTTCCTAGGCCATGTGTCCCATATCCATCTATCATTGCATTCCATGTTATCACATTTCTCTCCTGCATCATGTCAAAAAGCTTTCTTGCAGTTTTGATGGCTCCACATTTTGCGTACATATCAACAAGAGCAGTGGACACAAAGACATTCTTGTCCATATAAGTTCTTATTGCCAGGCCATGAATCCACTTAGCCTGGTGGTTGACTGAGAATTCTGCAATAGCACTAATTACCCCTACCAACGTAAAGCAATCAAGTTTAGTGCCTTGAGATCGCATCAGACAGAATAGATTCAAGGCCTCCTCTACACACCCGTTTTGTGCATATCCTAATATCATAGCATTCCAAGTGACATTTGTTTTCTCCTTCAAATGATCAAATATTGAGGCCGCTATATCAACTCTCTTGCATTTAGAATACATGGATATTAATGAGTTCATGACTGACACATCAAAATCAAGTTTCAGCTGATCCAATAGTTTATGAACAAACCTCCCTCTTTCAAGATCACCTAAATTAGAGCAAGCAAGTAAAGCTCCCATCATGGTAACACGAGTAGGTACCTCCCTTTCTTCCAACATCTTCAGAAAAGTTGCAAAGGCTTCTTCAGATTCACCATTTTGCGCACAACCACAAATCACGGTATTCCATGAAACAACACTCTTTCTACTCATCCCCTCAAAAACCATCCTTGCAATCCTTGCAGACCCGCATTTGAAGTACATATCAAGAAGTGCATTTGAAACATTAACCAGTGATTCAAATCCCGACCTGAAAGCATAACCATGGATTGACCTTCCAATCCTCAAAGCCTTCATATCCGCAACAGCCGGTAAAACACTGACCAATGTGACAGAGTCAGGCTTTTGGCCAGCTTCCTGCATCTGCGAAACCAAATGCAACGCTCTCTTGGCAAGGCCATTCTGAGCATATCCCGAAACCAATGTTGTCCAAGTAACCAAATCCTTCTGGCGGCATTTTTTCGAACATCTTATATGCATCATCAATCTCCCCACACTAGGCATATAAATTCACAACAGCAGTCATGGCAAACAAATTGAACCCAAACCCATTAGTTATTAACTGTCTATGAATCTCTCTACCCCTTTTGAGGTCCAAATTCCCTCCACACAATTCCAACAAACATGTATAATCACCCGCAACTGGTCTAACCTCATCACACATCATCATGTGGAAGAAAGACAAGGCCTCATCCAAACTCGAGTTTTTTGCATACCCTTTGAGCATGGTGTGGTAAAGCACATCGACCTTGTGCTCAACAGGTTCAAAGACAGAAGCTGCTTCGCTGATACTGCCAAATTTGCAGAATAATCTGATAACCTTGGCTTGAAACACATGCTCATTGTAGAAACCGTTTTTGATGATAAGGGGGAGGATTTGATAAAGCTCTTTCTTTGAGGTGCAGTTTTCTAATAGTATAGCTGAAGGGTGCGTATGCCAATATACACGGGTAAGACTGTAATTATCTTGTCATAAAGAGGTTGCTGCTGTGCTAGTTTTGGAGTTTGTATTGCTAACTGTGTCGGACCAAAATGGTAAATGGCATAGAGCAAAAAGTTTCAAGCTCATTCTTTAGACAAATTGTACCAAGTTCTTTCGATTCATGGTACTATTTTGTAACCAAACAGTTGAACATTACGTGCATGAAACCATGGTATTGGTCTTTGAGTGGTGCTTGAGTTGGTTCTTGCATGCATGGGAAGAGACACCACACATGGAGTAGTTGAATGTACTTGGTTTGACAAGAGTTTCGGATTAGTCAAACAAAGGTCTTGTTTTATTTTTGACGATAATAATGATAACATAATACTATTATTAATAATAAAATAACAAGGGATAATAAAATAATCTAACTTTCGCTCTTTCTTTTCTTATATAAATAATAAAAATAAATGATAATCAATAAATTATTTCTAATGAAAACAATAATAAATAATATAATATTATTATTAACTAACAATAATAAAATAATATTTATATGTTTTTGCTTTAAAACAAATAATCTGAAAAAGTTATTTTCATGTCTTTAAAAAAAAATTCCACTATCTTTGCTCTATTTAATGTATTTCTCTTCTTTTTTTGCATTTATTTCCTCTCTTTATTTCTCACTGAAACGAGATACTTCACTGGTTAGAACCTATAATGCACGGATACGATACATGTATCAGATATTATATGTATCTGATACGTTGATACGTTTATTTTGAAAATAATATGATACAATATGTAATAAATACATGATATATAAAAATTGAAAAATGTATAATAATTCTTAAAAGCATAATAAATATATGACTATTATTATGTGAGTCCAAATTAAAACTATATTACTAAAGTTGTCAACATAAAAAATATAAATTATTGTCATCATAAAAGTACTATTACAAGAAAATTCTTAAATAATGACCAATTCTTGTAACAAAAAATATGTTAGATACTAATTTTCTAATAAGAGACCAATTATTTTAGTAGCTAATGTTAGGGACCAATTTAGAAATCAATTATTTTGATAGTCAAAACCTTGGTAGCTAATGTTAGTAAACAACTTACAAACAATTCATAATAAAGACTATTTTACTTATCAATTTAGAGACCAATTATAACTTTTAAACTATTTTAGTTGTCAATAATTTTTAATTTTTAAACTAGTACTTAAATTGGTCACTATATAGTGATTAATTATTTGTTGTCACAAAAATTATCATTATTCAAATATTTTCTTGTAATGTACTACGATTTTATAAATTAGATACTTCATTTAATAAATATCGGTAACCAAATTGAAGTAAGCGTAAAGGAATGCATTTCTATTTTATTTTTATCCAACAAAATATTGTTGAGTATAGAAATATTTTCCAGTGATGAACAAATTATACATAACAAAAAGAAGAATAAAGAAATATTCGGATAGAACAAGAAAACTTCTCCAAAATCCCTTTCAGAAACACTGATAAACAAAGCAAACTCACCTCCAGCAAATGTTGATAACTTGGGAAACCAATTTGTATGAACAAAAGACATTCGCAGGCCAAGACAGCACTATAGCATTTTAAGAGGACCAAATTATAAATTTATTCAAAAAAATATACAATTCAGTAATATAGTGGCATTAAAAAAAATGACACTACTCAGGAAAACAGTGCATGACCACTGCTAAAACTTGGCACTTGAATAAGATGTGGTTAAAGGTTGATGCAAATAATTCCATTCTTATAGGGTAGCAAAATTTTGAGCTTGTACTTCCTATGAGGTACTCAAGTTACCCAAGTCTAGGTTCCTGTAGAAGGAACCATGATGATGGAATGATGATAACAAATAACAAAGGTTTCTATTGATTTACCAGTAATCCTTACAAGAACATCTTCCATTCTTGAAATGATGGAACCGTCGTAAATCACGCACAATTATTTCCCTTCCTGTCACAAGTGAAATGTACTTGGTGGCTTCATGGCAATCACCACAAACTCTTAGATTCTTCCTAATGTGTATTGTTGTGCCACGGCTTGTATTCAGAAGTCCAAATGCAATGGCAAGCCTCTCACTATGGCTACTCACCAATTGTTCCTTCACATCTTCTTCTACATCATGAATAGAATCGGTGTCAGGCACATACCCAGCTTCCTTGATCTCATCTCCAAGAGTTTCAAGGTACGCATAGATTCTCTTGGATTCAGGATGATTAGTACTTCCTGAGTAGAATGTATGAACTTCATTTCTCAACTCAACCAAACTGCACCCAGGAGTTTTCTGGATCCCTTTCTTCTCCATGGCTGTCCTCACCTTAGCAACCTTTTCCCACATTGAAGCAGATGCATACATGTTGGCAAGCAATACATGATACCCTCCCTCATCTGGGTCTAACTCAAATAGTTCATCTGCAACTTTCTCACCCAATTCTACATTTTTATGGATTTTGCATGCACCTAGCATTGCACCTAAAACAGTAATTCCTGGTTTGACAGGCATATCCTGGATGAATTCCCAAGCATCATTTAGCCTTCCAGCACGACCAAGGAGATCAACCATCGCACCATAGTGATCCATTGCAGGTTTCAAGCCATAGTTTTCCTTCATGCTTTCAAAGTAGTAGAGGCCTTCTTCCACTAAACCTGAGTGACTACAAGCTGCTATAACAGAGAGAAATGTTATCTCATTTGGCTTAACAGATCCCTTCTGCATTTCATCAAAGAGATCCAGTGCTTCTTTTCCATGCCCATGTGTTCCATATCCATCAATCATTGCATTCCATGTTATCACATGTCGTTCTTCCATCGTGTCGAAAAGACTTCTTGCAGTTTGAATGGCTCCACATTTGGCATAGGTGTCCACAAGTGCTGTACAAACAAACACATTCTTGTCCATCAAAGTTCTTATAGCAAGTCCATGAATCCACTTAGCCTGCCGGGTAACTGATAAATCTGCAAGAGCAGTAATTACGCTCACCAATGTAAAGGAATCGGGTTTGATGTCATGAGATTGCATCTCACAGAATAGATTTAAAGCTTCATTTATACATCCATTCTGTGCATAACCTAATATCATGGCATTCCATGTAACTACTGTTTTTTGTTTCAGGTTACCAAACAGTGAGGCTGCTATATCAACCCTCTTACACTTTGAATACATGGATATCAGAGAATTCATAACTGACACGTCAGAACCAAGTTTCTTTTCCTCCAACAATCTATGAACAAATCTCCCTCGTTCTAGATCACCCAGATTAGCACAAGCATGCAAAGCCCCCATCATACTAACATTAGTAGGTTCCACCCCTTCATCCAACATCTTCAAAAACGTCGAAAACGCTTCCTCAGATTCCCCATTCTGCTCATAACCATTAATCATCGTATTCCACGAAACAACATTCCTGCTACTCATCCCCTTAAACACCAACCTTGCATTCTTCACAGACCCACATTTGAAGTACATATCCAGCATCGCCGTCCCAACATTAACCATAGACTCAAACCCAGCTCTGAAAGCATAACCGTGGGCAGACTTTCCAATCCTCAAAGCCTTGACATCCGCCAGGGCCGGCAAAACAGTGACCAACGTGATGGAATCCGGCTTCTGGCCAGCCTCCTGCATCTGCAATACCAGCTGCACAGCCCTCCTGGCAAGGCCATTCTGTGCGAACCCCGCCACCACCGTGTTCCACGAAACCAAGTCCCGCTGCGGCATTCTCTCAAACATCTTGTAAGCATCCTCGACCTGCCTGCACTTGGCATACAAATTCACCACAGCAGTCATGGCAAACAAATTTGACTGAAACCCATTAGTTATGACCATCCCATGAACCTCCCTCCCCCTCCTGAGATCCAAACTGTCACCGCACAGCTGCAACAAGTAGGTGAAGTCATACACCACAGGACTCACCTCATCATACCTCATCCTACCGTAAAACTTCAGGGCATCACGTAAAGCTGAGTTTTTCGCGTACCCTTTGAGCATGGTGTGGTAAAGCACGTCGAGCTTGTGCTCCACAGTCTCAAAGACACGTGCAGCTTCAGTGATGCTGCTGAACTTGCAGAACAAACTGATAAGTTTGGTCTGGAAAAAGTGCTCGTCGTAGAAACCGTTTTTGATGACAAGGGGCAGGATTTGGTGAAGCTCTTTGAGGGAAGTGCAGAGTTCTAAGAGTACGGCTGAAGGGTGTCTGTAGACATGGGAAGGGATGAAAATTCTTTGGTAAAGAGGGGCTGAAGGCCGAAGTGTTGGTCTTTTTCTGGTGTTTGGGTTCGTGATGTTGGGAACTGGTGGGGGGCGTAGAGTGATGAATTGGGTACTCATTCTCCTTTGAGGTTTCTCACCTTGGACGCAATGCAAAGGTACCCAAGTTCTTTGGATTCATACGTAAGAATCGAACTTATGTTATGTCTGCATGAGCTCACAGACATTGTTTCTATCCATTCTAGTTTTCATTTATCCTTTTATTTCGATAATCTAAATAATCAAGTTTATCTTAGGTAGTTATGCATGTTATGTTACCAAAATAAAATTCTAATATTTGTATTTCTTTTTGGTAATATTTGTATTTCTATTATTTTTCCCAGACATCAATTTTATTTAAAGTACCTTTCTTTAAGAAAATTTTAAAAAAAGACTAATCTTTTCTGCGAGATCAACCCCCATTGGTGAACAACTAGAATGGTTGAAAAAACAGTTCATGTCTGCTGTGATTGTAGTTTGTAAAAAGTGTTGGAAACAAGATAGTTAGATTTAATTAGAAAGAAGCTTTGTCTTGTTTTAGAGGGCACAACACAAGAGTTTGGTTTCAGCAACAGGGCAGAAAAGAACATAAGGCACTAGGAAGCAATTGATGCATTTCATTGGAAAACAAGAACAATCCATGAAGATAGCCATTGCAGCAATTATAGAAGACTCAAAAAGTCCTACAGTCTCATGAGAGGAGGAGAGGTGACAAAGCTCCTAGGAAGACTGAATATGTCATTCCCTTCAAAAGGGGATGTCCAATCTCTCAAACCACTAAAAGATGAAGTGTTCCTACTCATGCCAACATTTTGTAGCCCTGCCATGCATGAATTGCTCATTCTGTTGCCTGAAATGTTTCTGGACAATGCTGAGATTCCTAGCCTCAATCCACCTTGTTTAGAAGACAGGGAAGTGCAATCCAAAGTCCAGTCAACTCTGGTGTAGTCGAACTCCGGCATCATGCCGCCGCTGTTCCAATCCACATGTGAGTGTGAGCTGAATGCTGTTGCTGCACTCTGACCAGAAAAGAGTCCAAGGGAAGGTGGAACTGTAAGAGAAGGTGAAGGTTCAGTTGTGCTCCATCGAATTGAAGGCCAAGGTGATGAAGTATGATGCATTGGCTTGCAAAATAACCCCACCCCAGATGGTGAGGAATCTACATGTCCAAAAACATACGGATGTTCTTTATAATAAGCTTGGTAAAACTGGTCCATGTTCACATTAGCCACACTTCCTCTGATGTGGTTTTGCAGAAACATCCCATTTGATCTTACATTTTCAGCAGCTGGATAATTGTTTGCATACAAACCTTGTGTCCCTGAAGGTGAGGTATTTCCCCTAGAAATAGGGTCTTGCTTATCATTTCTAAACAGTGGATGCTGCTGCTGCATCATGACTACTGGCTCCCTATCCATTCCTTGGTGGAACATTCTCCCTTTGTTCCCAAAGGAACTAAGCTGAACCTCTATTTTAACAGATGGAGATGATGATGATACTTGTGTGGAGGGTACCATAGCATAGGTAGCAGAAGGGCTTGATCCTGAAACAACCCATCTTTTCACTGGCAGAGCCATTTGATGATTCATGTGTAGAGACAACAGATTCTTGCTTTGAGGATCTGGGAACACAGAAGCTGCTCTGGAATACTTGAAATCACCTTCAACCTTTTGCCTTTGCTGGGTTGAAACTGAAACAGATGACAACCGCTGTGATCTCATCAGATTCAAACCACTGATTTTAGCAGACTGTTCTGGCTTTAGTTGGCTCACTGAAGATTCTTGCTTCTGAGACTTTAAAGTGTTTTCTGCCTTACGAAGGTCCCCTTCACAGGCAACAACTACCCTTTCAACTTCTTGCTTGGAACAATTGTACCTTGCCTCCATATCAGATACTTGCACAAGCTCCTCACTCACATCAATTTTCAAATTAGCCCTGAGTCCAACATTGGAAGTAGTGGTCTTGGTGTGAACTTCACCTGCTTCAAACAACCATGATACTGATTCCTCTATCTTTCCATCATTTAACATTAAGGCCAAGGTTGCTCTATCAGAAGAGAACCCCATTGCCACCAGGAGCTGTGCAAGTGATTCTAGTTTCTTTGACATCAGATACCCACAACACCGGTTATGCAGTTCTTGAGCTCTCCTTTCCCTCTGGCGCTGGTGTTTCCTCTCGTTCTTCAGCCGAATCTTCTCCCTCCGGTCGTTGTCAGAACCCGGAACACCCTCCTGCCCAATGGAAGACTTTCTCACTTTCTCTTTAGGGTCTTCTGATTCACCAGAGCAGCTTCCATTGTTAGAAACTGAGTCACATTCAGACACTGTCCCTTGAAGACTACTTGGATGCTCATATGTGTCATCTATCTTTTGAAAATGAGTGTTGCCATTGGTTGGAGTGAAATTAGAAACTAATGCTGTTTCCAGGGAAGGAAATGAGGCAGTTGAAACTGGATTATATGCAGTAGCAGAAGTACCAGTTGGACCAGTTCCATGATTACTGGTACCATATGTGGTTGGAGTGGCGTTCCTTTGATCCTTACCAGCCTTAGATTTTGATTTCGATTTCACTGGAGACATCTATTCAGTTTTCAACTTCTTTCTCTATTCCTGCCACTTATATATAGAGAAATTAAATGTCTACTTCCTTCTACAAGTACTGAACCAAAACAGATACATAATCTGGAAAATGGAAGAATCATTGAAAACCAAAGTGGTTGAAGAGTTACAACTTCAAATTTCAAAGACAGCATACATGAGATCAACTGATCCATTAGCATCATCAATCCTTTCTTTAGGTCCTTAATCTTTTAGTATAAACAGAGTGCCACTAACACACACACAAACACACACAAAAGAGTGTGCTTTAAGATGAAGTTGTTATCATCAACTTCAACCTGTTTATACCTGTTTCACCTTCTTGGCTAGAAAACAAAGCTAATAAAAAACATCAAAAAACACATCAAATCAATGAAAAAGTTCAAGAGTTTGATTACTAGCTTTCCCTCAACATGTTAAACAGATGTAAGCACAGTTGAAATCATCAATGCAAGGACAATTTGAAACCTAAAAGATAGAAAAATGACTGAATAGACCAAGATGGTTTTAAACGATGATGACACAGTGAATTTTGCAGTTAGTGTTAGAAAATGAACACATATTAAACCATGAAAACAGTCCATAATGTAGATATTCAAAAGACAAATGTTAAGGGCAATGGAGAGCACTGTTAATAAGTTTCAAGTGGAAAGCTTTTTTATTGGAATGCATAAATATGTGCTATGATTTCTCAATGCACTACTTCCATATGATTTCTAATAACAAAATTCTTCTTTTGATTCTTCTAGGGCAATGGTTTCGGAACCCTATTCCAGTACTCATTTTCATAAATTTTTAACAACTGCATTTCACAGACATTCCACCCTCATTTTCTCTATCAAACTGGCCCATCACACAATGCACATGAACAACCCCATCTTCTTGTTTTCTACCCTCTAAAAGCATAATCATAACCATCTGAAAAGGAAGAAAAAATATAGAGATGGGTTTAAAAATAACATCTTCAAAATCCAAACTTTAACCCAGTTCCATCACTTCAAAACACAAAAGATTCATATTCACACACAGAACAAAATGGAGAAAAAACAAGACACCCATCAACAAAATAAATTCCCAGATCACTGAGCACTCTACATTGTTCAAGCTTCAATAGATCACAGAAGTATACCTATGTTGTTGTTAGTGTGTTTTTTCTTTCTGCTTTATGGTGTTTCTTGTCTTTCTTTCAATGCATGACTTGTCATAAATAAACTGAATAGCAATGTTTTATAATATCAAACTTCACCACTATTTTCACTTGTCTAATCTTCTGTATCACACATGGCACAAGTTCAAATATAACAGGGTCAAACGTGGGAGTTTGTAGGATGAACATTGAAAATGGATCATATGAAGAAAAGGAAAAAAATAGTAAACTTTTCGCATAAAAACTAGAAAAAGACTCACTCAAAAATTAGTTGAAGGTCCGAGTCCAGCGAAATAAACCAAATCCATTTTTCTTATTTGGTTTTGAATTACAAATTTAACCTAAAAAACAAATTTTCATAGAAAAAGAAAAAGTCTTTGTCTATCCGTAATTCCCTCTCAGTCACTCACTTAGAATGTTGCTAAAAAGAGAAATTTTAAGGAAGACTAGTTTGTTTTAATAAAAATTCAATTGAAAAATGTAGTAATAATAATATATTATATTAAATTTATGTGTGTATTTAGAAAATTACAATAATATATTTGATTGTGATATATATTTATATTACGTTTTAAAATTGTTATAACCTTATATTATCATTCATTATATTATATTTAAGCTTACGGTCAAAAAAGTTACGAAATTATTTGTCTCATGATGATTAATGTTGTTTCATCACAAATTAATTATAGCTTTTAAAATTATTTTAGTTATAATAATTTTTAATTTATAAATTTTGATATTTAAATTGATTGTTATTTTTTATTTTTAAAATTATTTGTTGTTTAGAATTGTTTTAGAGTAATGTAATAAGTATAATGTGCGTTTATATTGATATATGATTCAGTTTCACAAATATGAACGAAAAATCTAACATAATCATAATAAAAACGTGATTTTATTTTCATGTTAATATAATTACTTTCCATTTTCTGATTTGATTGTTTAAAGTGATTTGGTTAAGTTTTACAATCTCTAGAAATTAATAGTTGGTGATTTACTAGTTTGAATGGTGGAAAAATAGGTGGAGAAAAAAAATTCATACGTCAAGAAGTAGTTCAGAATGATGGAATAAAAAATTTCAAAATATTAGAAATATGTATTTTGAATTAAAAAAGAGAGAGTCTTCTTTTGTGTTAATTTTTAAAATAAAAAACTATTATATTAATATATAAAAGTATATTATTTAAGTATTCATTATAATTTTTCATTTTATTAATACAAGTATATTTGTTTATATTATTAAAAGTGTATGTTTTTTTCTTCTAATTTTACGTTAGTTTATTGTTTAATAATTAATTAACTTTTATAGAATAATTAAATTAAAAAATTTTGAATTAGTCTCTCCATTCATTAAATCAATGTTCCGGTGTCAAGTGGGATGATAAAATCATTATCAATCATCATGCATCCGAAGTTTTAGAGTATGTATTGAATTAGAATTTTATTTTTAAAAGGCGTCTCAAAAGGTGGAAAGAAAAATAAATATTTAAATTGTCTTAAATCTCAAACTTCTAAACAATGTGTGGACTATGGATATGGTAGGGAGAGACACAATCATTCTTTACTAAAAGTGTGGTTGAATGCATAAACACTTAAAAAGTATGATGGGAGTTAAAGACATCGATAGAGATCCATGAAGAGAAAAACTAATAGATTTTTTTTTTTTTATAAATTATAAATAATTTAATCATTTATAATTTAGTCAATAGATTTATCACTATACTATCATTGCATTAAGTAATAATTACGTTATTACATGAAATTAGAATAATTTTTAAAACTTTTCAATCTAAAGTTGTTACAAATGAACATGTTCAAATTCTAAACTTTCAATAAAAATGTATAAAAGTTGTTTTGGAAAGAAATTAATTAGGTTTGTTATCTATTAGTCTACTCATACAATTCATTTTATATATTATATCATATTTGATAGAAGTAACTCTTCATCATTGTAGTTAACTTGAATACAAATATATCTCATAGATTTTTCAGAATTTTGAAGTTAAATTAATAAGAATATATAAACTTCTTTAACTATCATCAAGATAATTCTCCCATCCTCCATATTTTGAAGTGAAGGTTCCACCACCGTGAAGTTGTGCATATTCACATATTGTTTCTCTAACACAATGATCCCATGACATTGCAATATCCTTTAGTGACAAAGGTTCACTAAGCATTCTAAGAGAGAATTTTAACTTCAACTTGGCTTTAATTGATAGATCCTCTAAGTCCTCACTGTTCAAAATGAAAAAACAATAAGAGAAAAACTTAGAATTTCAACTTTTGACCCCTTTTTTTATGGTTATGCGGTCAGTCACTCTGAACCATTGGTTCTGATATCACTTGTTGAAATTTTTAGGATTTTTGAAAATATGAGAGATATGGAATATATGAGAGATATATGTGATATGTTATACAGAGGAACATATTTTTGTATTTTATTGATATATCCTATATATAGAGCAAAATATAACAAAATATCAAGTATAAAGTATTTAAAATATCTCATTCCTAATTTAAAATAATAACTAATTTTTAAAACTGAAATATTTTCTAAAAAACCCTAAAAATCCCAACACAAATTACTAAAAATATATAATATCTTAAAAATAGAAAAAAGAAATTCAATTTTCAAACCTTGTTTCTGATGGAGTTTCATCTAGAATAACAGTTGAGCAATTTGGGTAGCTTCTTGGAATGTGCAACCAAAGTGGGTTGATTGTTGGCTACATGATCAAGATTATAGTTAATAAAATGAAATAAACAAAGCAAATGAAGGTTATGTATAAAATTAAACATAAATCAATTTACCTTTTTGTGATCATGCTTTGATATTGAGTTTAGATTAATAGTCACTGAATTGAAAAACAATTTGACAGTTAATCCTTCACCACCAAGTGCAATTCGTTCTTCAATAGTAGTCGGAAAGATTTTACTTTTGTCAAGAGCTACCTCAGTGTCTATTAGTTGCTTGTTTATATCCTTTATTTCTTCTAAAAGAGTATGATTTTCCTACAAAAGTTATCAATGCTCAAATTGTGTGAAATGTGTTACTTTTTTTTATATACAAACATAACCATACAAAAACAATGAAATGATTTAGTGTTTAAGGAAAATGAATGTAAAGGTTTGGATAAAATTCTCTAAAAACACTCTTAGGGAAAAAAAGTTTTCTAATGAGGTAAAAACTTATCTGAAATTTGATATGTACACATTTTTTTCATATAGCTTCTCAAAATTCTTCTTTTTAACTTGTGCATAGCTTAGTTTTATATTTTGAAAATTTATTTCATTTTTATTCATCATATGCAAAATGATAAATTTGTCTAAATAAGGTGATCTCATTACTCTAACAATACAAACAATAAAATTTTGAAAGTTGTAGAAAAATAATATTCATATGAATATAAAAATATGAATAACAAGATTTTTTACAAGTTATGAGAATAATATTCTTGTATAATGTAAAGAAAAATATGTTGGAAATATTATAGCTCAACACCATCAAATTACAAGACATTAATGATTTCTAAGATATCACATTCTAACTATAATAAAAGAGATAATTTGTAACGATTAAGGCATAAACGATTTGAAATATAGATAAACAATCTCTTAAGGATATTATGATCTTCATCATTCAATAGTCTTATCAAGACAACCATGATTTTGATAATAACAAATAACACTAGTTTTTTAAGAGCTAATTATAGTTATTATAAGTATATATCATAATAAACAAGTCATCACTTAAACAATAAGACAAACCAACACAAAAAAACCATCTACACCAACACCATATAGAGTAAATACAAAATCTAGATGATAACAAATCAACTAGAAAATACACAAAGTATCTAAAAGACACATAGTCTAGACAATGTCTACTTGAAGCCATTAGATGTTAAGCCATGTAATAAATGACAATTTTCAATTACTAGATCATCTACTCTTGTTCAAAATCAAGTTCTGAATCCACACGTGTGTGTGTGTGGTGTGTGGGGGTGTGGGAGGGAGGGAGGGTGGTTGTGTGGAGGTGTGGGTGGGTGCATGGGTGTGGGAGTGTGGTGTGTGTGGGGGTGTGGGTGGGTGTGTATGGTGTGTGTGAGGGGTGTGGGTGGGTGTGTATGGTGTGTGTGTGTGTATGTCGGGAATAGTGTGCGTGTGTGTGTCGGAAATAGTTCAAGTGTGAGTCAAAGTCTCGCATTGGATATAATAGATAAAGTTAAACACTATATAAGATGAAAGACTCAGAAACACATTTTCTTAATGTTTTGGGTTAAAAGTGGTTTCAAATGCCTTATATGTGTAAGACCAATGTCATATATATATATATATATATATATATATATATATATATATATATATATATATATATATAGAGAGAGAGAGAGAGAGAGAGAGAGAGAGAGAAAACTACAATATCTCAATGACTATAATCCTATATGAAGAAATATATAAACTCATCAGTGGTATCAGAGTCAATGGTTCGACAACATAACTATAACAAAAAAAGGGTCGCCATATGTCGTCACCATATGCCGATGGTTTGAGGATTGACAACATAATCATAACAAAAAATTGTCACCACACACCTAATGAGAAATTCACCAATCATACATCTGATGAGAATATATATATATATATATATATATATATATATATATATATATATATATATATATATATATATATATATATATATATATATATAT
>Ga0209589_1008076_pt1 | contig 16575 bp, 13 predicted proteins | sample CowpeawhiteBW_FD_187525 | JGI IMG/M metagenome (GOLD analysis project Ga0209589, IMG submission 187525) | Root nodule microbial communities of legume samples collected from California USA - Cow pea white BW (SPAdes) (version 2) | ecosystem: Host-associated > Plants > Roots > Nodule | place: USA...
ATCCTTCGTACTCTGGAGAAAAAAAAAGCCAAAAACTCCGTCACAAAATACAAATACCATAAGAATTTGGACCATTATTTAATTAATTAGGAAAACTTAGTTAATAATAGTATTTTTTTCTGTCTTAAATATAACAAAAATAAGTAATTATACAATGGTTAAAAATGTGACTTAAATTTATTTACTTTTTTAACTTCACAAAAAAAAAAACATTTTTAATTATTCTTTGTAAAGTCTCGAGCCTTAAAATCCTATTTCTTTTCTTTCTTTTTATTTCTCTCTACTTTTCTTTGTTTTTTTTTTTTTTTTTTTTTTTTTTTTCAAATTTTTTTTTTTTTTTTTTATTTCTCTCTTCTTTTCTTTTTTTTTTTTTTATCGTTTATTTTTTCTTTCAAAATTTTATTCTGCCGTTCTCTACCGATTTCTTTTTACCCAATTATCATATTTTTCAAAATCAAATTACATAGTAAGTAACAAGTCCATGATCACTTTATTTGGAATAAATTTCAGTTTAGAGTAAATTTAATCTTAAGTTTCTTTTCTGTTCATATTTATGTTTAATATAGTTAAGTTAGTTAATTGGTATTGTTTAATTTTTATTTTTGACTAAAACTGGTATTGTTTGATGTTGTCTAGTTTTATAAGATTTTGTAATTTTTATCAACTCTTTTTAGTTGTTATTTGTTTTGTTATTAATTCGGTTACTGTTGATTCAATAAATTTTGTTTCGGTTTTTAGTGAAATAGATTTGAAGAATTGGAAAGAGAATATAAAAATTGTTCTTGACTACATGGATTTTAATGTTATATTGAGGAGTAAGAAATTAATTTATCTTAGTGTCTCTAATACTTCTAAAAGAGATTATTCAACTTGCATGAGTCTTATGATAATTAAGTGTGATATTTCTGAGGTCATTTTGTAAGCACCATTAAAGATAAGGATTGCATTAAAAAAATTAAGGATCATAAGGACGAAACCGTTAAGGATTCAACACACAAAAAAAAAAAAATCAGGGTGACAATTATTTCTTTTGCAGAAAAATGGTACATGTAAAGAAGAAATATATCAAATGTGATGTTTGACATGTAAAGAAATGTACATTTCTTAGTTCGATCCATTCTCGGAGGTCAATACTAAAATTGACAATATTATCTAAAGAGCATTGTGACACAAACACCTAGGTTACATTTCTATTAATAGAGTTGAATGACATGTATTAGATGAGATCTTGGATTCTATCGACTTCACAAACTTTGATGTTTGTGTTGAATGCATTAAAGGGAATCAGGCCAAACTAAAATGAAAAATCTCAAGGAAAGTATTCAAATCATTTAAGGTTGTAGTTAAAAATCAACTTAACAAAAGAATTAAGACCATTATCTGATCATGGTGAATAGTATGATATATATGATGGTTCAGGTGAAAAACATCAAGGACCTTTTTCTAATTACCAGGATGAATCTAGAATTGTTCCACAATGCATAATGTAGGGGTCACCTAATATGAACGGTGTGGCTGAAATACGAAACATGACTCTTAAATATATGGTAAGGAACATGATTTATTATTTTACCTTATCAGAGTCATACTGAAGATAGACATTAAAAACTGCAATTTACATTCTAAATAGAGTGTTCACCAAATCAACTGTAAAAACACCTTATAAACTTTAGATTGGACGGAAGTCTAGTTTAAATTATTTTTGTGTACATTGTTCTTCAACTAAAAGAAAGCATTATAATATATATATATATATATATATATATATATCACAATTCGTAAAAATATGAATCAAAATAGAGATACTTTGGTCACTTATAATTCATATATAGAATTATAGAATATCTTTAAAGTATAAAATTAATTTCTTATTTATATAACTTATATATATATATATATATATATATATATATATTTATTTATTTATTTTTTTTATAAAATATGTAAAATTATAATTTTTAAAATATTTTAAATTATAGTTATTGAAAAAATTGTATAAATTTAAACATTGGAATAGTTTTGAAGCAATAAATAAATAAAATAATTAAAATTTATACATAAATATTATTAAAAATATTTGTATTGCTTAAATTTGAATATTGTTTCCCATGATTATATATATATATATATATATATATATATATATATATATATATAATATAATAAAAAATATTCGTTTTTAAAATAAATTTATTTTTAATATATAAATGAGTTCTAAATAAATCCATTTTATTATGTTGGTCTCATTAATATAAAATTTTATATCTGTTAGTATAGCTATTGCTTTATTTTTATTGTTTATGAATATAAAAAGTCAAGATTTATTGAAGTGATTCCTTAATTTTTAGTAAAAAATGAAATTAGTTGGATCTTTTGAGAGGGGATTATCGGGAAGATATAACAATAATAAGACATGAGTACTCTAACTCATACATAAGGGATTGACATCACTCTCAACCCAAAACTTTAAGACAATGAGTTTCGGTCTTCATCCTTGTATGTTGCTCAACTTTCTCATCTTGACTCAATGTCGGATTTACACTTATACTTGGATTTCCAACAAAACTTTGGCTTAATTTAGTCTTCTGACTTTATAAATGTTTGGATTTAGTCATTTTAGCCAAAATTTGTTAAGTTGACTTAACGTTTTAAATTCGTTTTATGATAACATTGAGTTTTTTACATCCTTTTGACACATCTCCGCTTCAATGTTAGCTAAAAAATAATCTTGAAATACATTTGAAACATAAATAAACTTAACAAAATTTGGTTAAAAAGACTAAATCCAAAATCCAAACATTTGTAAAATTGAAGAACTAGATTGGGTCAAAGTTTCGAGAAGGGACCAATTCCAATTTTCATTTAAAGTTAAGAGACAAAAAAACATATCTAATCCTTAAATGAATCTAGAAAAGGAAAAAAATATGTTTTTGTCCCTAAAGTTTGACTTTAATTTGAAAATGATCCCAGTTGAAACTTGGTCACTGTTTGATCTTTACAATTTCAAAATCATTTTTTTTATCACTATTTCTAGATGGCGTTAAAAATAGAAAACTATGTGCTTTTGTTATTGAATTTTTTTATAAAATAAAAATCTAGTGTTGACCCACGATGAATTAAAAAATTAAAATATTAGCATTGGCATAATCCATGATATATTATTATATATTATAAATTAAATTAAAAGAAAGCTTAAGCTAGGTTTATGTTAGTATTTTAATTCTTTTAATTTCTTTTTTATGTAAGAATAATTTATTTACTTCCATAATTGTAACCAATAACTGTAGGGAAACATGAGAATTGTTCAAATTGTCAGAATTCGAGAATTATAAATCTAAGCCACTAAATCATTTACAAATGATCAAGGTCACAAATCAGTTAGTGTGAATCTTAAAAGAAACACACATATTTATCTTTTAATTTTATCCATTTAAATATAGACTAATTTTATTATTTTTGTTTCTTACAATAACTAACGGTTCTTAGATGCTAATCTCTATTCATATAAAACACTGTAAAAAAAGAATTGATTACAGAATGCATTAAAAAAGGTGTGCTAGGAAATATATTTCATTATTTTAAAAAGGATAACAGATAAAAAATATGTGTGAGAATACGAAAATATATTCCCTTTTTTGAAAGAGAGAGAGAACCTGTGCCTATATAATGCTGAATCCCTCTCTGTTTTCTCCAATAAGGGGCCTTGGCTTTTCCTTCATCCTCTCTCTTGAACAACTTATTCATTTCTCTCTCACTCACTCTCTGTTTTTCCTCTGTTTCTCTCAAACCATACCTTTAACTATTCCCATTATTTTAGTATTAGAAACTAGTTTTGCATTGTTAATACAATGGCCATAGACTGCATGACAAATATACAAACCATGTCTCAGCCACAAAAGCAGCACCAGCACCAGCAAGACCACAAAGAACACAAAGAAGATGAAGCTCCATTGGTTTTTGATGCCTCACTTCTAAGGCACCAACTCAACCTACCAAAGCAATTCATTTGGCCTGATGAGGAGAAGCCATGCATGAATGTGCCTGAGCTTGTTGTCCCTCTCATTGACCTGAGGGGGTTCCTCTCTGGTGACCCTGTTGCAACAATGGAAGCTGCAAGAAGGGTTGGTGAAGCATGCCAAAAGCATGGTTTTTTTCTGGTGGTGAACCATGGGATTGATGCCAACTTAATCTCTCATGCTCATAGCTTCATGGATGACTTCTTTGAGGTTCCCCTGCCTCAGAAACAGAGAGCTCAGAGGAAAACAGGGGAACACTGTGGCTATGCCAGTAGCTTCACTGGCCGATTCTCCTCCAAGCTTCCATGGAAAGAGACACTCTCTTTTCAGTACTCAGCTGAGGAGAAATCATCCACTATTGTCAAAGACTACCTGTGCAACACATTGGGCCAGGAGTTTCAGCAATTTGGGTAAGTTGCTGAAACTGTTTGTGTTTTTTCAACATTTTTTTTTTCTTTGACTGTGTGTTAAAACTCTGTGTGTGTGTGTGTTTTCCATTGTAAAACAGGAGGGTTTACCAGGACTACTGTGATGCCATGAGCAATCTTTCTTTGGGGATAATGGAACTTTTGGGAATGAGTCTTGGAGTTGGAAAAGCATGTTTCAGAGAGTTTTTTGAAGAGAACAACTCAATAATGAGGCTGAATTACTACCCTCCATGTCAAAAACCAGACCTGACTTTAGGCACAGGACCTCACTGTGACCCAACATCTTTGACCATTCTTCACCAGGACCAAGTGGGAGGGCTCCAAGTTTTTGTTGACAATGAGTGGCATTCCATTAGCCCAAATTTCAATGCTTTTGTTGTCAACATAGGTGACACCTTCATGGTATGTTTGGTCTCTCTTTGAATATGCACCAATGAAAGAGATTTGTTGTGTGATGTTGTTCTTATTAATTAAACCTTGTTCCACTTTGTTTTTGTGTTGTGTAGGCTCTTTCCAATGGGAGGTACAAGAGTTGCTTGCATAGGGCAGTGGTGAACAGCAAGACAACAAGAAAATCTCTTGCTTTCTTTTTGTGTCCAAAAAGTGATAAATTGGTGAGTCCACCAAGTGAATTGGTGGATGAATCGAACCCAAGGGTGTACCCAGATTTTACATGGCCTATGCTGCTAGAGTTTACTCAGAAACACTACAGAGCTGACATGAAAACCCTTGAGGCATTCACCAACTGGCTTCAACACAAAAGGAGCTGAAAATTTTTCAAGAACATCAATGCCATATTATTTATTAGCCTTTGATATTCCCATATGAAGATGAATAGTGACATGTGTAATTGATGGCGGAAAAAGGGTAGCAGCAAAAAGGCACTGAGAGAAGAAAAATTCATGTTTTGAGTGTTGCACACCAGTTATTAGTGATTAGTAGTAATGAAGAAAACGAGGGATATATAATATTTATAAGGAATATCCATAAGAAAGAATTGGGCAGCTAATTTTGTAATTTTTGTTTGGTGATATAGAAAAAGCTTTATTATTAATTAAAGTTGCAACATTTATTTTGTTTTGGTGTGAAAATAAAAGCAAGGGAAATAAGTGAGGTTGTGAATTTGGAGAATTATTGTGTTTTGTTATGTGAGGTGGAGTTTGACTGAATCGAAGAAAACGAAGGTTAACACCTAATGAATCCAAAAGGGTACTTAATAAATTGGTATGTATATGTTATAATGTTTGTTTATGTTGAAGGTGTTAAGAGTTGGAAGTATGTGAGGGAAAGGTTAAAAGGGAGGAAATAGATCCAAGAAAAGATGAGGCCCACAATTTGAATGATTCGGAGGAATAGGGAGCTAAAATCCATTGAGGATTGGCATAGATCTCATTTGCAATTTCTGCAACTTCAAGCACTTGTTTTTTGGTTTTATTATCCTGATTTTTCATACCTGGAAATTTGGAGGGTTCTGTAATTTAGAATGCTCACTACAATCCTCCCAGCACCTGTCTTGAGATGCTGCAACATTCTCCTCACGATACTTTAATCATTGCCCTTAAAAATTATATTAAATCATCTCTCATCTCCCACTATCACCTTTCTCTATTTCCCTTTTTCTAAATTTTAATAACATAAAAAACTTTAGTCTTTTCAATAAACCCTTCTAAACATTCATCATTCCCCAAAATATATATACAGACACACACTGTGCTAAGCTAATCTTCTGCTTACACAAGATGAATTATTTATTACGATTGGTTTCACAAAATATATGTTAGGAATCTAAGCGTGAATCTAAGTTCTACATCAGTTAAAAATGAGAAAATAAAACACTATATAAGGATAAAGATTCATAAACCCATTACCTTAAGGTTTTGGGGATTCAGAATGGTGTCAATGTCTTATGTGATTGGACTTAGGTCTCATTGGTGTTGTATCTCCCTAGTGAAACCTCCTCTTTAAACCTAACAAGAGATCTTATATCAGAGCTGATAGATCAAATAAAATAATATAACTACTATATTAAAAAAAAATTAAAAGCAAATTTTCTTTGGATATACACAATTAAATAAAAAAAGGTATGATTAAATGTATATAAATAAATGAAAGATGTTGAAAAAATATAAAATATGTTGATAATTAATTTTATTTTTGAGTTGCTAATTTTATTGAAACATTTTGATTCATTGACACATACCTGTAAATGACAGTTTGAAGGGTTGTAACAACATATGAGAATGAGACATAAATCTATGTATCTATCCATCCAAGAATGTCAACATGTTCTTTAAAGGTTACATTCATCTTTTTTCATTTTGACACCATAAAACACCAAACATTGAAGAAAATGACATGTCATACGAAAAAAGAAAAAAAAGAAGAGAAAATTATAATGATGAAGCAAATTGATTGTGAAATAATAAAATTGTGATGGAAAAGAGAGAGAAAAATGTGAATTTACAAATCCAGGCTTTTGTAGATTGAGTGTTAGTGTTTGGTTTATGGCTATGGAAAGGCACACAGCCGCCACAAGTAAGGACAATGACAGTCCCATTCCCGTACTCTCTTCCAAAAGGCCCGCATCACGTGGAAACCATTTCTTGTTTCTTCTGCCATCGCTTCTAATCCAGCTCTCTGCATTATATATGGTCATCAACAAATAAAACTTTACAAAATATAATTTATGCAGATGAAAAAAAAAAAACAAAACATTTGTGTATGAAGCACAACTATGCTCTCTTGAAAAACGACATTTCTTAGGATTTCTGTCACAGATACCTCCTCTCCTCACCTATCTGTACCATTCTTGTTCTCTAGTTCCTTTCATGGTTCTTTTGTTTTCATCTTCATGTTCTCCTTTCTCTTCTTCTTTAAACAAATCATAAAAGCCCACTGGTTTATATTATGCACTGGATTAGGTTTCGATTTATAGAATAATGGGTTAAATATGATTTTGATCCCTTAAGTTTCAGTTAATTTTGGAATTAGTCATTCTTCGAAACTTTATACCAATTTAGTTCTTTATTTCTAGAAATGTATGGATTTAGTCCTTCTTACCAAATTTTATTAAATTTATTTGACATTTTAAACGCATTTTAATATCTGAGTTAAAATTAAAGCGAAAATGTATCAAGCGGTGTAAACAATTCAAATATTATCATGAAATGCGTTTGAAACATCAGATAAACTTAACAAAATTTGATTAAAAGAACAACTAAATTCACATATTTTTAAAGATGAAGAACTAAATTAGTCCAAAATTTTGAAGAGGAACTAATTCCAAATTTCATTGAAACTTGAGGAAGGAACCAAAAACATATTTAACCCTAGAATAATTGTACACTCATAGACAAAACACCAATGAAAAATAATTACAATTTATATCAAGATCACTTTAATCCAAAATACAATAAATTTATGAATTTAATTTTGATTTAAATTTACACTTCGATTTTTTAGATATTAGAATCTTGTTTGAACAACCTAGCTAGTATTCAAACCCTAACTTATCCATGTCATCAAATATGATATACTCATATTGCTACCACACCAAATTCTCACCAACTTATTTGGTTGAATGTTTATAGGGCATCCCATAACCTCTAGGGTTTGCTACACCTTAACAATCCTATCCCACCATTAAAACGTGCATAACACACTAGGAATATCCATCCCTACTGCACAAAACGTTGCCCATTCATGGTAAGCAAGGAACCCCACTCCCCTATGAGAAGAGGACAACCCTTGGCCAAGACCTCATGCCTATACCTTCTCTATTCTAATAATGACAATACATCGACTCTATAAAATGATTCATTTAACTTTCAAGTACATTTTTATCGAAGTTTAAGTATAAATCTAAATCTCACATTGAGTAAATACTATATAAGAATAAAGATTCAGAAATTTATTATTTTAAAATATTGGGTTAAAAATTATAACGATCTCTTAAATAGAATGAGTTCGTTGTGTCTGTTCAGTAATCATCTATGTATTCATCACATATCAACTTAACAAGATTAAGTCATTTATTATTGCATTTGTTCTCTTCATGCAAAATGAGTATTGTGGAGAAGGTGTTAAGTGGAGTTAAAAGGATTTGGACTCAATTGTGGAAGCATTATTGGTTCATAGAGAATTAATATGTATAGGTTTTGATAAGGACAAATCTTCTCCTAATCTAAATCCTGGTTTTGAAATGGTTGCTGCCATTTTCATTCAAATTTGCAACCTTTGAAGAGGCACAAAAATGGCAACAAGCGTCAATCTTGTGCTCTAGCATCAATTTTATTACTTCCATAAATCAAAGCCTTTTTTTCTTTTCTTTTTATGCGTACTTAATTTGTATTATTAAATACAGAGAAGGACAAAGTTTGTTCGTTTTCATTGGTAATCGTATTGTTATTTTTTGAAAGAAGATAACACAGCAAAGTAAAAAAAGAAGAAGAAAAGAATCATATATGAGCAATAACAACTGTAATAGGATACAATTTAAACTGCTCCTTGCAAAATGACAATCTCAATCTCATTGAATCTCAAAAATTTATCTTTATCTGCTAGCTAGAGCTCTAGGGATACTGCAATTTTTGTTGCAGCAGCTGTTGACTGAAATATATGTTTTTGTCCTATCTCATAATTTTCATTACATGCAAACGACAAAATTTCAATAATTTTTGCATTGCCATCTAGCTATATATAAATATTAAATAAACTATAGATTTGAGCATGGAAAATAGGAGTACCACTGCAAGCTCCAACTACCCCTGTTGATTATATATAATAATTATATTTAAATTTGATTAGTAGACACAACATGGGATAATTATTCTTTAATGAATAAGCCAACATCACTTACAAGATTAGGTCACTCCTGTGTTGCTAAGTTGGCCATTTGAGCACCATTAGGACCACAAAATGACAAAAAATTCAAGCTTTTATCCCTACCAAAATAAAATAGTTAGAATTAATCAGAAGTGGTTTTATAATTTTTTTTGCTTCAAATCTCATTCCATAATTACGTGCCAGGATGTCCAACACCCATAACGGTTTAATCAAACGCACGAAATCTTATTTCTTCTATGGTTTTGTCGTTTCTTTTGTTAGATTGTGTTGAAGGAGAGTGAAATATGCAAGAAGAAAAAAAAAAGAAAGAAAAAAAAACGAGCAAAGATATAGATATGTTTGAAAGATATACATCGTGTGGGTGAGCTTGCGAGAATGGCTTCCATTCGTTGGTTTTGTTTCTTTTCTTGTTTTTAAGACAAATGGAAATTGACTACTCGAAAAAGATACAACTACAATTACCTATCGCATGTTAAGCAAGGAACGTTTGAAGATATACAAATTCGAGTATCCCAACACATACAAAAAAATATATATATGAAAACGTATATCTAAGTATTTTATTTTATTTTTATTTCCCAATATGAAAAAAAAAGGATAAATATTAAATTTGATGGTAAAAGAAAATAATTCTTGCACTTTCAAACTCTTCGAGTTTTCAATAAAGAGTTTAAAGCTAATTATTTCATAAGAACAAGAAGAATTTAATGGTGAGAATCAACAATAAATTAAGGTATAAAAGAAGAAAATAATGTCACTTTCATCTCCGAGTTTTAAGATAATAGATTTTTGAGTTTTTCTTTTTTTAAATATTATTAATTTTTTTCATTTTTGTGATTCATACTTGAATTTTTAATCATTGTTTTATTTAGATTATTTGAAGTTTTTCATGAGGACATATACGAGAGATTTGGCATAAATGAGTTATTAACAAGCTTATAAAAGATATTAGGATACTTTTTCAAACCAAAACTTTAAGGAATTTTATAAATTCTTTTACTTATATATTGATCATCTTTTTCATTTTTTTATCCGACATGAAACTCATTTTAAACTCTGAACAAATTATTTATTCTGAAAATAGTATTATAAAAAAAAAGGTTTACATGCAAAATTATTTTGTCTTTACAAAATATTGGACATTTTAAAAGATTAAATGGACTATTTAGAGACAAATGTAATCCATTTCATATCCCATCTCTAAGTTCTTCTCAACCAATCAATTATAATACAGATTCAAAACTATCACCAAAGGTGTGTACAATAGTTTTTAGATAAGAATAATCATAAAATTGAGGTGGAAAAAGATGCATATATATATATATATATATATATATATATATATATATATATATATATATATATATATATATATTCTCTTTATGACGTCTCATTCTTTAACTAATAACACGCACGTACACTTCTCGATAATTTTTCAAATTTTCGATACTTCTTCTACATGAAAACCTCAAGAGCAGTGTTTTTCTTTTCTTTTTTCACAGCTCCATGTGCAAGAGATAGATATATACCTCAATCACTTCTAGAAGACAAGAAGTAATAAACTAACTACACTGTGTTTATACAGTGAATTTAGTCAGAATGACAAAGGTTTTTGGTGTTTGGTGTTGGTGACACACGTGATATTCTACCCCAAACAATAGCTCGAAGTAGATGATAAGGTTTGGCTTCAAATAAAAACGAAGTTTTAGTTTGTTTCAATGCATGAAAAAAATAAATATATGTTTATATTTTCTCTGGTGTTTTATGTAGTTAAAAGGGTGATACAATTCGAAGCATGGTCCATGGTTATTTATTTGTGGATGATTATTGTTGATATCATCAAGATAGTGCCATGTTTAAGACACTTGTTAAACAAATCATAGAGTTCTTGATTAATACGCAGCTTGACTAGTTTGTCTGATGTTACAAAAACTTGTGTCACTAACAACATTGTAGTGAGTTTTTAATTACTTGTGATGTGTATGCACTTTTGTTTGTGGGTGAAGTTGACAAAGATAGAAGTTGGAAGAAACTCTCAAGATGGTTGCTTCAGTGCAAATGAACAATGCAAGCATAAAATAAAGCATGTTTCACGTCTTAATATATTTTTCATTTTTTAGTGCTGTTTTTTTCTCTCTTTTTTTTTAACTATTTCCATTTACTTACTTCCAAAACCTCTTACGTAATCCTTGAATGATGATATACTTGAACGTGATTCACTTATTTTTAATATTTCTTTCTCAAACACTTGTTCAATGACATGAATTTTAAACTAAAATAAACGGTTAGAAGTCTGACATCGACCAGAGATAATGTCAACTCACAATATATAAGTGGGAGCAATACTCATTTTACAAGTCAGTTTTGTGGGATTGAGTTAGATTTAAAATCCACTTCAAACATCTATTAGAGTCAAGTTAGAGCCTATTCTACCGAGATTTCTTAAAAATTATGTTTTACTGCTATCGGACAGCTAATAGACCACTCATTTGTAGTCCTACGCACGATATATATATATATATATATATATATATATATATATATATATATATATATATATATATATATATATATATATATTGGCGTGAGAAAAGTAAGTTGGAAATTTGATTTTGTGATAAGTTATATTTAAAGTTCACTTCGAACTTAAACTGATTAATCATATTTTTATTAGATTAATGATTGGTTGAATGCTCGACTTAAGTTTCATTGGGTTAATGACTAAATTCTATTTTTAATTCTTTTTGTGTTATTATTTTCTATTTATTCTTTCGTATGTTATCCTTCTAAGAGAGTAAAAATGTTACGTAGCGAAGCTTACTCCATATAGAAGCATTCGCATTTGTTTTGGATCAAATCTGGCCCAAAATTAGAACCATGCGGGTGACAGTTTCTGCTTTTGACACCACTTTTTCACTGTTCTCACCCGACTTTTGTTTCTCATATGTGTTGTATGCATATAGAAACATGTTGTGTAGAATGATTTTGTTGTTTGTTCTATATTTCAAAATTAATTATCCGTATTTTAAAATTGAATATTTTACGTGAATAAACTTTTAATGATTCATTAACATGTGGGTCTGACATGCATTTGAATAAATACAACGATCATTCTTTTATTTACTATGTGCAATCTAAATTATTGACATGTGACTTGAATTTGTGCAATTTGGATTCTTGAGTTGGCATAATCTCAATCTTGTCTTTTTATTGACAAAGGCTTTAATCACTCACTTACATTATTTTCTTTTCCTAAGAACATGGATCCACTCTTTATTGTTGTATATTACAATGATATTTTCATAACAACTATTCTGAAAAAGTTTTTTTGTCAATTTATGTTTTAAAACTTTATAATTATGTCCCATTACTCATAGAACATGTTTTTTCTTTTGGATTCCTAACAAGACCAGTGTTGAGGTTCCATTACGCAGAAAAAAAAAATTAATTAATCAAATGAGTGATGCATGAGAAAAAAAAAAAACATTCACACACCTTATACCACTTAGCCAAGTTGGTTCCATCTAAACAGAAAGTTCAATGGCGATATAAATAATAAGTCCCCATAATCTTACATTGTAAACTATGCATGTTAGGCCGAATAGGTTTATTCTTTTTGCACCCGCATAATTTCTTTTTGTACCTTTATTAGGTGTGAAAAAAAGTTCAAATTGCTCATGAATATATTTTCAGATTGCGTAAATCAGAATATGTTTCTAAACTATGTACTCTGAAATATATTTTCAGATCTATAAATATTTTGGATTACATTATCTATAAATTGCGAATCTAAAAATGTATTTTTTTTATTGCAAAACCCATAACTCGTAATTATATTTTCATACTGGGCATTCTTAAATAAAATTTCAGATTATTTATTTTAAAATGCATTTCAGGATTTAAAGTTGCATGCTAAACATACAACTTAATATTACGAATTTTGAAAATTATTTTATGTTGTACAATTTGAAATTCATAATTACGTGATTATCAAATGGAATGTTCCATAAAAAGTTTATAATTTCTAAATCCATAATATTTTGAAATGTATAATTTGAAAATAACTCAAAAATCAATGTCTATTTTCTCAAATATTTTGAAAATCATGAAAAACTTATAAAAAGGAATTTAACTAGTTTCAACACTTACAAAACATTAATAATCAATAGACTCTTTACTAAAATCAAAATGTTTATAGCAAAAGCTTACAAGCCAAGACACTAATATGACACAATAATAGATTTTTTTGGATATAAAATGAATTATAAAAAAATAAATAGGACAAAATGAGCATTTTAGAAAACTAAGGGGTGCAAGAATAAAGAGCCGCCCAAAAGTTTTTGTTTCAGCTATTTGCTCTGTTAATTGTGGACGTATGTGCATTGGACCACATAACATTAAAATTAAACATTGTTAACATTTTACATTATTCCAATTAGTTTAATACATAAAAGTAAATACAAAAATTATAACCAAAATTATTCTTTTCAAATTTTATTTTCTATAAAAATCAATTAAGACAAAGTCACAATGACAAAAATAAATTTCTTCTTTTAAAATTGTCTGTTTCTAATATTTTTTTTAATATTATTTTATTTATCCATTTCCATTGCATCACTCACTATTCACACCGCTACTCTATTTCTACTAGCATTTTCTTAAGGCGACACGTTTTAAGAATTCAAATTTTTTATTAATTTTTTTAGTATTTTTAGTACTATCATCTGCTGGACACTAAAAATATATTTTACTAATATCTTATATCTTTTTAATATATTTTAAAATATTAAAATTAATAATAATAAGTGTATTATAAAAATACAATAAAAAAATAACATACAAAAATCTAGCAGAGAATCAATTCCACTTTTAACGCACCAACTAAAATAAGGTTCTTAATAGTTACAAGGAGAAGCACATAACTTTCCCTAACCTAATTCAATCAAATGAAACATCCCAAAATGTAAGCAAAATACATGACAATATAACAAACATCCTTGTATGTCTCTAGAAATCCCTAAAACACATTTTTAAACACTAAACATCACTCGATGAAACGAAATTTTTCACTACTTCAATGAATTTTGTAGCCTTTGATTCATCACTATACTCCACCCCATGAGACCCTTCTTCCTCAAAATCACTCACCACTTCCACACCCTTCTCTTTCAAAATCTCCACCAAGTCTTTCTCACGATCAATCAATGGATCTCCACCGTTCCCACTCACCAACACCCTCCACCCTAGATCCCTCACTCTCTCCAATTTCCCAACCCACTTCTCAGCCCTCGGATTCGCATACTCGTGATCACGGTCAGCGCCAACGGGCAGCGCCAGCTCCCAAAGCAAATCCGCAACATTCAGCGGCAAAACCTCGTCGTTCTCTAATCTCACCTCGGACCCACACCTCTGGACCCCACCAAAAAACACCTGCCGCAATAGCAGCCCTTGGATTTTCAACGGCTCCAGATCACGCACCGTGTCGGTCACACGTAGGCCCGCGATGTAGGCGATTGTTGCTCCCGCGCTGTTCCCCATGATATAACAGTTACCTATGTCGGCGTGTTTCTTCAGCCACTCTTCCTGGCTGCTTCTGACAAACTCCAACGCCTCCACTGCGTCGTCGTAAGCCGCCGGGAGACGGTGCTCCGGGGCGAGGCGATACTCCACGGAGGCGACTACGGCGGGGACGGCTGAGGCCATGGCGGAGCAGAAGAGGTGGAACATGGTGGAGGCGGCGCTGGACACGACGAAACCGCTTCCGTGGAAGAAAATAATGAGAGGCAGCTTCTGGCGTTCTGGGTCTGAGGTTAGTGCTGTTTGGGGTAAGAATAAACGAAGCCAGGTGTTGTTGTGTGCGTTGATGGTTATGTCTTTGGTGAGAACTGCGAGAGTGGGGTCTGAAGAGGGTGGTGTGGTTGGAATGTGACGTGAACGAGTGAGGGTGCCGTTAGGGTTTAGAACGAAATCGAGGTGGCGATAGGGATCAATGGGTTGCTGGTGTTGATCAGACATGGTGGTGGAAGAAAGCTAGGAAGAAGAAGATGAAAGTGTTGTGTGGTTTTCAAAATGTTGAAACTGGTGTGATTTTAAAAAGTATCCGAATCAAATTTTGACAATTTTATTTTATAATTTATTTGTAATAAAAAAAAAGTTTACTTTGCAGTATATAAGGCTGAATATATAGTTTGGGAATTTTGAAAATTCAATCCGGCTTTAATTAAATAGGTCGAATTTAAATTTCATAATCATGTTTTTAGGAAAAAAAATGAAATAAAAAAAATAAATAATATTAACTTAGACGTTAGTTTCTTATCAAATTGAAAATATAGTTTTGTCATTATTAACTTAATGTGTCAAACTTGGATGCATGAACCAGAAGAAAAATTTGTGGTGTGCCGGCATTTTCTTTATCGCTGATGGGATTCTTCACTTTTAAATTTCAAACATTCGTACTCATAAGTCACGAGGAAAGAGAAAAATAACTTTATGAGAGATAGAGACATTTACAAGAAAATTCAAATTTGGTGACACTTTTTTAAAATACTACATAAAATTATTTTCATTTTCAATCATAATAAAAATTAGTTTTATTTTCAAAGTACATTTTCTGTTAATATTAGAAAATAACATTTTGTTGTTGAATTTAAGGATTTAAGAATTAAAAACATATTGAAAGACAACTTAAGAGTTTTTTTAAATAAAAAAAACTTATTGAATTCGAAAGAACAATCATAAATATAAGGTTAAAATATTTTTGTCCCAATTTTTGTCAAGTTTTTTTAAATAAGTCCTAATTTTGGTTTTGTGTTCAAATAGGTCCCAATTTTCGTTAATTTTATTCAATTTGGTCTTTTTTTGCTAACACCGTTTAAATCATTAACCGTGTCACTTCGTGATTTTTTTGAATTTTTTTATTATTTTTATTATTTTTATTATTTTTTTAATATTTTTTTAAAATGCACACGTGTCAACCCATGAGCGTGCCAGGTGTCACTTCGTGGTTTTTTTGAATTTTTTATTTTTATTTTTTTGAATTTTTTTTTATTTTTTTTAAAATGTTCACGTGTCAACCCAATAGCATGCCACGTGTCAAAGTCAATATTCTATATTCAATTTGGTCCCTATATTTGTTAATTTTGTTCAATTAGGTCCCAATTTTTGTTAACATTAACCAATTTGGTCCCTATCGAAGATGTGACCAAATTTAATTTTTATATCAAAGTTATAATGATGTGAATTTTAATATATTATATAAAAATATTTAATAAAAAATGTGAATTTTA
>Ga0209589_1008077_pt1 | contig 16573 bp, 5 predicted proteins | sample CowpeawhiteBW_FD_187525 | JGI IMG/M metagenome (GOLD analysis project Ga0209589, IMG submission 187525) | Root nodule microbial communities of legume samples collected from California USA - Cow pea white BW (SPAdes) (version 2) | ecosystem: Host-associated > Plants > Roots > Nodule | place: USA...
GACCACATTTTTACTAGTTTTGCCCACATAGTTTAAAGCAACAATTATATAATCATGGACTTTCATGATATTTATACATCATTTATAAAAATGTTGTTTATTATATGTTTAGGCTACATTTATTTAGCCATTGTCTATTTTAGTGTGGTCTAAACTATAAATTGTTGTAGTGTTAATTAAATAGATAAGTGATGATACATGTCTTTAGAAATAAGTGTTTTTATGTAAAATTCATGGTATAATTCATTAAGCAACATTTTCATATAGTATTAATCTAATGGTGCAGCGAAAGAAAGAAAAAAAGTGTTTTGATATGGTAAATGTTATTCTACAAGTTCTAGCTTGTCTTTGCCTATAAAATTACATAGGGTGAAATTTTATATCCTACTTACTATATTTTGAACACAAAAGATTGTGATAAAACTTGTCATGAGTTATAAAAGAAAAAAGAACCACATTTAAAATATTTCGTAGTGTGGGGGTGTCTTGCAATGGTAACATACATGTTAATAAAAAAATCTTGGTTATATATTAAAAGTGAATGAATATATACCTCACTATTTTTGCCATCTAGTGTACTATTATTTGTGTTCCTTCTAGTTATGACAATATGTCTAATTTCTTGAGATTATTGAATAATATATATTAATGTAAATTGGATATTGATTTTGGTGACAAAATCAAGTGTTGATTATGGTTATGTTTTAACCTTGGATGGAGGTGAACTATCATGGAAATATGTTAAAAATTTGTTGTTCTATCATAATCTACTATGCAAGCATAAATTATTCCATTTGTTTAATGCATCCTGACAATTAAATTGTTATATTTAAAGTTTTTTAAGTAAAAATGTCAATGAAAATTTGACATATGAGAATGAGAGACAAATATATTATAAACTTAATTACTCACCGTATTGTCTCTTTTGACTTTGTCAGGTTAGAAAGAAATATTGTAGATCTGCTTATCAAAGGGTTGATGCATCAACAACAAGTATTTGAGTCGTCGAGGGGAATGAGATTATAGCCCATAAATTACTTGCAACAATGGACACCCATCTCCACATGAATGGCGATCCCATGGAATGAAGTTCAATGGGTAACAACGAAGTTGTTGTTGACTAAAGTACACCTAATAATTTGATTAAATTTTATGTCTCATTCCTATGGCGATGTGTGCTATAAATTGTGGCAATAATTAGGTTGAGGTATGTGCATTATTATGCTTATTTTATAAAATATCTCTTAATAAACCTAATGGTTGAGGTATGTGCATTATTTTATAAAATACCTCTTAATAAACCCAATGACAATTATTGTAGGGGTGTGAGTCACAAACCACCCTTTGAGGGTTTACCTAGTGAGTGTGATGGTGGGGCCGCCATTGTGAGACATGGGCAAGTCTCTAAATGACACTCATGAAACAAGATACATGCACAAGGCCGTAACGTGCACCCACTGATTAGAACCTATAATGAACACCAATATTGTATGTGTTATTTACTAAAACCCGTCACAGGGGATGTAGCTCAAGGCAATTAAGTCTCTGCATTTTCTTAGGTGGAAGTTTATAAGCACTAGGTGTAAGGGTCAAACCCGGAAGGTTCCTTACGTTGAACTACAACATTTTATTTTAAAAGATAATTTTTTTTGTTTTATTTTATTTTTTAAATTATGTGGGGGATTGTTAGAAATATTTTAATATAATTTAAAAAATAAATAATTAAAATAAAAAAGTTATTGTTACTCATGTTTTTATAAACCTTTTTTTTATGGGTTAATGTCATTTATGGCTAACGACTATATTCTTATTACTATTTACTCCTTTGTCTCCCTTTTTTACCTATGAATACCACATAGGTGATAGGTGCATGGGGAAACACAACTACAAAACAACAACAGAGACAATAAACACTAGAGTTTTTCTTATAAGTGTTCTTCTTTTCTTCTCTATATTATCTGAAAATAGTGGTGTTCATAAAGTTCAGAGATCCTTCGCTGCACTCGATTGATCTGACAGGTTGTTGTATCTTGGGAGAGAAACGCATATGATTTGAAACACATATGATTGTGTATTTGTTTAGCCCTGTGTAGTAGGGGCGTTTTCTCTCTAAGGATAGCGCTATATGTGCTTCAAACCAGGCTATTTCTACTCCTTTCCTCATCTACTTTTTATCTCTTATTGTTATTATAATTGTTAATCTCTTATTAGTATTCATTGATTTATATATATGTCTCAGTGTTATTATTGCTCTAATAATTATTATTATGTTATTTCATATTTTTATTATTATTAGTATTATTTGAGTAATCATTTTTCTAATAAGAAACACTCAATCACTCAAGATTACACTTGATGATAGTTATCGCTTTACCCACACTAGGTTTCCAAAATCTTACACAGAGTGTTATTAAGTACTCAAGCTTCCCTAACTTATGTATTTTCAAGTAAAAGCTTACCATTTTTTTTATAGAAGTCATTTTCAAAATTAGGTCAAGAAACTGGAGAGTTAAGTTACAATTGTTGCTTGTAATTGATTATAAAAAGTGATAGTAGATTATCACAAATTCTGAAAACATTTTTTCATTGTGATAATCTATTACTAGTAGTGATAATCGATGATCACATAGACTCTTCTGAAAAACATGATTTCACAGAACTTTTTTATAATTAAGAACTTTCCTAAGTAATCTTTGTGCATGTTGCTTTGTGAATCTCTAAGCTAAGTCCTATAAACAAATTATTCAATAATATATGACTTATTACAAAGGTTCAATCAAATACATAAACAAAATACAAGTCTTCCAATATCTTTTGTATTCACTTTAAGTTCTTGGACTTGCCTTTATCATCATCAAAATTTATCTTGAAGAATGGTCTTCATCATCTTCTCCTTTTTCCAACAGCCATGGCGACAACGATATACAACTAGTGAAAGAGAAGAGAGACAGGAGCAATAAGAAGAAGACATGAAGAATAAGAAGAAGAAATAAAGGAGGAGAAGGATGAAGAATAACTAAATTGCGATATTTATCGATAGCTCTTCTTATCTATCATAAAATTTACAAATTATCATTTTATGACAAATTTTTACGCTTGATAATTTTGATTTACCAATAAAGTTTTTATAATTAAAAATTTTGACCATTGATAATTTTATATATATATATATATATATATATATATATAATATGTGACTTACGAAAAAATAAGAAAAAAAAAAGTTTAATAAGAATATATAAAATGAAGATGTACATATATAATCACTTAAATATATTAAAATATAAAACAAATACCATTTGCGATAACTTCATCTTTTTACTAAGAACGCCACAACAGTCTTGTTCACATTTTGTTTTGTCTGATTTGAAGCTTTAAAGATTTGCAAAAACTTGAGAATAACATAAACCTAAATGAGTGCTGGAAGAACTTAAAGTTTGATTTAAATGAGAGCTCATTTCAAAAGAGTAAATTAAATTTCTGTTAAAAGTAAAATGCTTCATAATTATAGTGTAGTTTGAAAAGAAATGGAAAAGAATAAGTAAGAAATATGAACATAAAACAATAGAACAATAAGTTAAAAAGAATTGCAAAAGTTAATAACGACATAGGAACAACTTTAATAATTTAAGCATTTAATAAGTAGATGTAAATATATTTAACAATAGATATAACATAAAAAAAAAAAAGTAAATACGAATTGCAAATACTTACTGCTGCAACTTTCATCCATTAGTCTTTTTCAATTGGGAATGTAATTTAATACTGCATCTTGCCTATTCTTTTCACCCATAAACTATCACATTTGATAATTATTTATAGGTTAAATTATACTATTGAGTTATTTCTTGACATCTTATATATTCTTTTGTTAAAAAACTATTATCATTTCTAAGGCTCTGTTCGCATGGAACGATGATTCTTGAGGATGGATTTGAAGAATTAATTGTGTTCGTATGAATAGATTTGTGAGAGAGGAAAGACACATATTCAAGGGATGAATCACTTTTTCTATCTCATCAAAACAGCGCGGATTTACAAAGATATATAGTAAATTACACTAATATCCACATAAATCATATATATATATATATATATATATATGATTATTAAAATTAATAATATATATTTGTAATAATTAATAATAATATAATAATTAATAATATATAATAACAATAATAAATAAATAATGTATATGCATAGTAATTAAATATAATAAAAATAATATATAATTATTATTATTATTATTATTAATAGTTTTAAATAATGTTAATTATTATGAAAATAATTATTATTATTTAATGTAATTTACTTTTTTTAATTTTTTTATTAAAATTTTTTAAATAATATTTTTTTAAAATTTAATATTTTTAACTAATCTAAAAATTATTTTATATAATTTTTCTAGCAAGGACATTTTAGTAATTTTTAAGTTTTATCTATTATAACTTTTTATTTTATCTATCAATCATTCAAATCATTCACTAACTTTCATAAAATATATCTTCAAATCCACTCACTTTATCCTCTAAATCCATACAAAGAAACACACATATTTATCCATACAAATCTACACAAATCCATTTTCACACTTTCTTCTAAATCCATCTCTCCACGTGAGCAGAGCCTAAGAGACAAACTTTTGTGATGAGTGGTTCTTCTTTATAACCCCTTGTATTATCTTTAAGATGGATTTTGACGACTTTCTTTTCAATTTTTGAAATAATAACTAATGAAAATCATCCAAGCACAAGATTAAGACGGAAAGAAGAAAATGTTCTTACAAGGTCAAAATATATTCAAGAAAGGTTCCACCAGAAACACTCATGAGTGTCCTTCTCTAATTCAAGATGTTCTCACCAAGGTAGTCTGAGATGTACCAGATAAAGATGTTGCAACATCTAGGTGGAGGTGGTGGCTGCAAAGACACTCTAACATCCACATTAGATATGTGCATAAGGTAGTAATAAATTCTAGAATGAATACGTAATAATTACCTTGTGAATAATGTTATTTATTGTTGTTTCATTGGCCTTTACCTAGTTGGGCCTATGTCCCCTAGGCAATTACCTTCCTTAAGTTGTTTAGGATTTTATTAATCAATCTTATGCCTTAATCTCTGTATCGGTTATACTTGATTCTCATTTATGCCTTCAACTAGGGTTATGGTACGTTACTTCTTTGACTGAGATGTCTCTACCAATATGATCGACATGGGTTGTCAACTAGTATAAAAGAGGCTTTCATGACGTCAAACAATGATGAGTAAAAAACCAATATCGTTAAAAAAATACAGTAACTTTTTTGTAATAAAAGCGAAGTTTCCCACAATGGTTACTAGACAACTGTGGTTAAAAGTAGAAATAATGATAGTTAATTTATACAACCGTCGTAAAAGTGCCGCATAGGAGAAATAACAACGGCTCCCTCTACAATCGTCATAAAAAGTCCCTTACCCCCCTTTATATTAATTTTTTCTCCTCCAACGCTGCATTTTTATTCTCCCTTTCGTTTTCACCTTCGCACTGTTGTCCACCTTTCTTAGTCTAGTGTTGCTGCTCGTGTCATTGCATATTCACTTCGGTTGTTGTTGCTTCTTGGTTCTCGTGATTTGCGTTTACATCGCTTGTGCTTCATTGATTAAATGCTTGAGCACTTAGTAGGTAAATCTCACTATTGCTTTCTTGATGGTTTTTCTAGACCTTCAAATTCAAATAGCTCCTCAGGATCAAGAGAAAATCACATTCACTTGCCCATTTGGCACTTTTGCCTATAGGAGGATGCCTTCAGCCTATGTAATGGCCTTGACACTTTGCAGCGGTGCATACTTAGTATTTTCAATGATTTCCTTGAGAGTTGCATAAAGGTGTTTATGGATGATTTTACTATGTGTGGATCCTCATTTGATGCTTGTCTGCATAGTTTGGATAGAGTGCTTAATAAATGCATTGAAGTAATGTTGTTCTGAATTTTAAGAAATGTCATTTCATGGTAGAACATGACATAGTTTTAGGGCATATGATTTCCAATAAAGGCATAGAGGTAGATTTGACAAAGATAATTGTTTTCTCACAATTACCTTATCCCTGTTGCGTGCGAGAGGTGCGTTCTTTTCTTGGCCATGCAGGGTTCTACAGAACTTTACCCAGGATTTCAACAAGAAGGCGTTACCATTGTCCAAACTACTTCAGAAGGATATTGACTTCATTTTTTATGACAAATGCAAGAGGCTTTTGATTCCCTCAAGAAGGCCCTAACCACCACTCCTATCATTCAAGCGCCTAATTGGACAACTCCATTTGAGTTGATATGTTATTTACATCCAACTATGCATTGGGGGTTGTCCTAGCTCAAAAGATAGACAAGCATTCCAGAGTGATATACTATGCCTCCAGGACTTTAGATGTTGCCCAAGAAAACTACACCATAGAGAAAGAGCTTTTAGCCATTATTTTTTCTCTTGACAAATTTAAGTCATATTTCCTTAAGTCTCGTGTTTTGTATTTATTGACCAAGAAACAATGAAGTTTGACTTGGAGATGGATGCTCTAGCTCTAAGAGTTTGACTTAGAGATCCATGATAAGAACGAAGCACAAAATTTGATGGCAGATAACCTTCTCCAGATTGAGAGGGTTGCTAATGATGTTTCCCCTATCTAGATGAGAGTTTGTTTACCATTTTTTATTCTTCCCCTTGGTTTGCAAACATTGTTAACTATCTTGTTGCTTTTGGTTTCCCTCCTTAACATTCAAAGCTCAAACTAACAAGATTAAGAGCGATGCTAAATACTTATTTGGGATGACCCATATTTGTGGAAGTTGTGCAATGACCAAATTATAAAGAGATGCATTCCAGATCATAAGATTGACTTGGTCCTGCAATTTTGTCATTCTTCCACAGTTGGTGGTCACCTTAGCACTCAAAAGACAACTTATAAGGTGCTTGATTGTGGTTTGTATTGGCCAACAATATTAAAGGATCCATGGCAGGTTTTCATGTGAGCAATGTCAAAAAGCAAGAGGATACATCTCTTGGAGACAATAGATACCCCAACAACCTTTGTTCTTCTATGAAGTTTTTGATGTCTGGGTTTGGATTTCATGGGTCATTTCCCTGTCTCTTTTGGTTTTTCTTATATTCTACTTGTTGTTGATAGTGTTTCCAAATTAGTGGAAGCTAAAGCCACCACCGTCTAAATTTGTTCCTCAGAAATCCTTCTTTGGTGGATACGATTCTAGAGGAGACTTCCTTGCTTGACCCCACTTCTCTCCCACCATGACTCAGGCAGCTTTCTTTCTCCTTCCTTACTTTTGTTACACTCTTCCAATGCCATTTGTTGGTATGTCTCTATGATCTTGTGTTTATGCCACATTGAGACAATGTGTAGTTTAAGTGTGAGGGGAGACTACTTTTTTATGTACCTTTTTTTGTTAGATGTTTTATGTTTTTGTTTATGTTTTGTGAAAGCTTTGCATGTGTTTCTTTGATGTTTTGTATTCTATTTCTAGGCACTTACTTCACTCTTTGATATGAGTTGCTTGATATTTAAAGGATTAAATTCCTTGTTCTTCTTTGAATGTCAAGTTCATTTTGAGGTTTGCGAGGTTGAATTGAAATTGATATGTACTAATTTTGACTTATTCCCAACTTCTATATTTTCTGTGGTTCTTTAGCTACGTTTCCATACACCACATCTTGTGAGGTTCTGATTCTATCAATTCACCTTTTAAGTTGATTTAAGTTACTTGACATGTTTTGAATTGCTTGGATGATGTTCATAGATATCTTTCTTCTTTGACTCTTTATGTGTTGGAAGTGTTCCATCAATTTGTTTTGTCTGTATTTTTTTTTTTGTGTTGCCCTTGCTTTGCTTCATGATTTTTCTCAGTAATGCAAGATGCTAAGTGTTGGGCAGTTTGATGAGCCATTATTTTTCCTTATTTTCTTACCTCTTTGTATCCATCTTGATGGTTGTTAAGTGCTTAATTGTCTATTGTTAGCGCATTTTCAGTTATTGGGTTTCATTAGGCCAGTAACACAAATTTTAATTAATTTCGATTTACTTTGTCAAATTTTCATCTTTGAATTATTCTCAAGATTAATGTGAAGCATTTTTGGGCTTGGATAGTGTTTCTTAGGCTAAAGAGAGGAGTTCCACATCAATTGCACCACATCAGCCCCATTTCAACGTCAACTTAAGTGAGAGGCCCACTCCACTCCTTTTTAGAGCCAAACCTAGGGGCAGTTTTGTAATTCTCATGAGGTTATGATGTGACCATGTGGGTACTCCTTAGGTTAGGGTTTTTACATTTTTAGAATAGTTTGTTCTCCCTCTATTTTATTCTCTATATTCTATTTTGAACACCAATTAAGACCGCCACTATTATTCATGTTTTTTGCACATTTGGAGCGCTAGGGTTTTCATTTTCTATAACTTTGTTCATCTTCTTCATTGGTTCACTTTTTTCCCTTCAATATCATGATGTATTTTCGTTCGTCATTGAATTGTAAACTCATTTTCATGGCTTGCTAAGCTCTATGTATTTATTGTTTGAAGAGACTGTAATAAAACCTTGAGGTTGTTGTTCAATAATGTATTTTTTGTTTTGTTTTCTCTTTATCTTCTTCAATCTGTGTTTAATGGAATGAACAAAAAATTGATGTATTCTTAGTCTCAATTTGCGTTTGTGCACTTTAATCAGCCCATGTTAATGCTTAATGGGTGTGGGTTGTGTCACAGTTGCTTAATATGTGAGTTTGAGGTTGAGTGATGTGTGCTTTACTTAATTGCATAATGAACTCATTTTAATCTTCACTTAGTTGCTTAAATTTGGGACTCATGAGAGTTAACTAGACAAAGAAATTAATGTTGTAAGTTGGGATTGGTGGATTTACATTTGAATAAAGGAATGAATACATGTTTTAACCATTGTTTTATTGAATTTGAGTTGTGTTTTTGAATCTATCTTGTTGTTTTGTGAATTTGCTAAAATCAAACCCCTAATTGTGTTGTGTTTGGAACCTCTAATTGAGAACATTGGTCATTGGGAGACGACCTTGGGCATATCTCCTAAGTACTGCATTTAAAATTGTTAATGTTGGTTGCAAAAATGTTGCCTATTCTCATATTTTAGGCAACGATTTTTAATTGTTGCATATCACGCAACGATTTTTAAATTTTGTGACCTAAATGAAAAAAATTGTTGCCAATACTGTAGGCCACGACCACCTACCCAACGACCTCAAATTCGTTGCTTAAAGTTTAAGCAACAGTTTTTTTTGGCTTAAGGCCGCAATTTTTCATTGTTGTCTAAAGTCATTTTTATTGTAGTGTATCTTTCTGTTGCATTTGTTTAGAGCTTTATTCATCTGTCCTTCTCATCCCATTATGTTCCGTGTTCTACATTCTGCATCATTCATGCATATGAGAATTTACTTTTTGTTAGGCATTTAAATTAGTTTTAGTTTAATTAATTCTTCACTTTCTAAATTTTATTTCATTTTCCTCCTTTGAATTTTTATTTTCCCTTTAACAAGATTGAATTGCACAAGCTAAACTTAATACGCATCATTTCCTTAGATTCGATACACAGGGTTTCTTTATGTTGCATTAAGAGGACTTTGGAATTGGTTGCTAAATTCTAGTACGACAAAGGATTTTAACAATCTTGGTGTTTAAAGAAACATAATGTCATACATTATCTTCTTCTAAAGCAGAGTACATTGCAGCTGCAAAAGCTATTTCACAATGCCTATGGTTGGAAACTTTGTTTCAAGAATTGAAATTGAAGTATGAGAAGCCTATACAAATGTTTGTTGATAATAAATCTTCCATCTAACTTTCAAAGAATCATGTTTTCCAAGGCAGAAGCAAACACATTGAAATAAAATTTAATTTTCTAAAAGTCCAAGTAGGAAAAGGAAGGATATGGAACTTGTACTTTGCAACACCGAAGATAAAATTGCTTATGCTTTAACCAAGTCTCTTAAACATTTTAGATTTGAAAATTTGAGAGATCTTTTGAGATTAAGATGTGTGCATTCTTTGATTAGGAGGGAGTGTTGAATATAATCGAAGTTTTATAATTGTCATAATTGTAAGATAATTTATATAGTTGTTGTATTTTCACCTTATAGATTTTTGAATGAGAAAAATTATCTCTTGTTTTCTTTGCACCTATTGTCTTGCATATGTTATGTTTGTGCATTTGATCTATTGTATTTGTGTGTCTGTGTATTGTGTTGTGCATAAAGTCCAACACGTTTTATCGGGATGAAAGGGTGTTCGGTGGGGGTGTGATCTGTTGTTGAGGTACTGTGTAATATAATCTAGGTTGAGAATGAATTGGTTAAAGCACATAGGGTCTTTTGAAATACACGTGACTAGTTATGGTTCAACCCAAAAGCGAGGTAACCTTCTTGAACTATTAGAACAACGAACAATAAATCGCTTGGAAATGTGACTAGCACTAGTACAAAAAAAGGTCCCTTCAATGATGTGGATTTACAACGTTTTTAGCACTAATGTAATGAAACCAAAACTTTGTGGCATGTTCGTAAATACAACAAAGTTAAATTTTTGAAAAAATGAAATCACGACGGGTGTTTTAGAAACTATCGTAGAATTTTAAAAGTCATGATAGTTTGTCCTAGTACAATTGAGGAACCAAGAAATTGTGACGATTTGGTGACTTAACTATCATGAAATAGCATAAGAGGGTTAAAAAGATTTTACCTTTTCACTTCCTCGTGCATGCATAATTCTTTTATCATTTTCCCGTCATTGAAGCTCATTAACACCACCACCCTTGTAAGCCCACTAGACAGTTTGTCACTTTAGTTTCGTCTCTCTCAGTCACTTCTTTTGCTATCTTTCTTCCTTATTCTTCTATCTTCGTCAGCTCATTTCGTTGTTCTCTTTGAACCAACAAAGTCGCCCCATCTCTTGTTGTTCTCTTCAAACTAGCAAAGGCTTCGTTGTTGTCTTCCCTCCGACCTAGTATCTCCCTCACTCTCTTTGGTCTAGCCTAGTTGTCGTTATTATATCCATGTTCAACTAACTTCATACAATTATCAACAATGTTAAGGTTATTGAATTTGAAGGCATTGAATGATGGATTGATAAAAGTTTCACAATATTGCTCCAGTCGTTGAAGGAAATGCTTACTGAAATTAATACACTACATGATCGAAATTATGAGGCAAATAAGATACTTTTTCCAATGGGTATGGAATATCATAGGATTCATTCATTTCATAATGATTGTATTTTACACAGAAAAGAGTTTGTAAAGTTAAGAAGTTGTCCCAAATGTGGTTTGTCTTATAAGGTCAAAGATGGTGGTGATTAGGAGAATACAGATGAGGTGGCAAAGCACGACCCTCATTCGAAGGCAATTTTGTATCTGTGCATAATTCCAAGGTTTAAACGTATGTTTGTGAATCCAAAGGATGCTAAAAAGCTTAAATGGTATACTAACGAGCATAAATATGATGGACTACTTCGTCATCCTATAAATTATGTCCAATGGAAGAACATTAATAAAGAATTTTCTGCATTCAGAATGGAATCATGTAATTTGAGTGTTGGATCAACTACAAATGGAATGGATCCTTATGTAAATTTAAGTACCAATCATAGTTCATGGCCTGTTTTGTTAGTGATTTATAACTTGCCTTCAGGTTTGTCTATGATGAGAAAGTACATGATGTTATCTATGCTGATTTATGGTCCACGTGAACCAATAAATGACATAGATGTTTATCTTAGTTCCTTGATTGATGACTTGAAGTTGTTATGGGATGATGGGGTTAAGGTATTTGATGCCTTTGCTAATGAATCCTTCTAGATGAATGCAACGTTATTTTTTACTATCAACCTCCATCCCCACCATCCGGCCATGAGAAATGGAAGCATGCTCGTCTTAAAAAGTCAAGAACATGGGCTTTTGAGGAATCACAACGGGTAGTTGAGTGAATTGTAAATAAAATGTTTCTATAGTTTAATTGAAAACTTGTTATTCAATTTAAAGACTTTTAATTATATATGATTCGTTGTTGTAGGATTCTTTAGTTGAGCAACATACCTAAAGTGGTTTTAATCCTCATGGTCGAAAGAATATTCTTAATACTACCCTTGAATGACTTCAACGACCTGAACACCCTAGACCTGAATGAGTTCAATCTTACTTTTGAGCCTCATTGCAAAGCAAATATCATTCATCCATTCATGCGCCTCCAGAGGAGTACAGGAAGAAAATGAAGACCTCGCCAAAGAGCTACGGGAGGAGATGATACAAGAAATGGAGTAGTTAAGATAAGAGCAAGAACGAATGAGACAAGAATGGCAAGAGATGATGGAAGCGTTTGACAAGAGGCTGGAGAGCTTACTAGTCTCGTTAAAGCAACCCATTGTAGTATAAACTGACCTTTCTCCCATTCTTAGAGTTAGGAATAAAGGGACTTGTTTAGCTGCAGTTGAAATGGGGGGTGACATTGGCTTTAGTTGCAAATATGAGTTCTACACAATAGTTGGTTATATATCCCCCCCGATTGATGTCCCACAAGAAGAACTTTGAAAGTTCAACCATGTTAGGTGGTCAGTCTCTCCCCTCACATTTGGTAAAGGTTATAGTAGAGATAATACATTATCGTAATGTTGCAATTCCTATACTAACATCAAAGTTTCATATTGTATCGAGAGCATAGCCAACCCTTATTCCCTAAGATCTTGTGAGAATGACACCATGTTACACATTCGATTTGTATCTACACTAATATTGTTACATATGCAGTATTTAGTTTCATGATCAATGTCATGTTTGTTTTACATGTAACAACATGAAAAAGAGTTGCAAGTCACTACAAAACAAAGTTTGTCTCTCGAGGATCCACTGGCCATATTGAGGAAGGTTGTTGCATCCGTAGGTATAGACCCATTGAAGATTCCATGGGATGCTACTGGTTTTGGCAAACAAAGTGACCTTCCATTATACATTTACCAATCTAATTTGGAAGAGATCTTAGCAGAAAATTAGGAGTTCAATATATTTTTTGTGCAGTTATGGATGATGCAAGTTAACTTTTAATCATTTTTTTCATTACTTTATACACATTGAGGATGTTATTAATGTATAAAATTTAGGTACTTGCATATTTTGTGTTTAGAAGTGAGGAAAGATGACACATATTTCTCTATAGACCCTTAAGTCACGCAACCAGTCAATAACTCCCCTACAGAAAGACAAAAGTACATCAACAAAGCCATACTAGATGAAAATAAACAAATTTACATTACTTCATATATAGCTAAGTAAGTCTATCCTTATTTAATAAGTTATATTTTAGCCTTTTAAATATGTTTTAACTAATTCTCAATGTAGTCATCATTGATAGTTGCTAGTTATATCAATACCAAATTGTACGTTGCATGGTTTTGCTTCTTGCTTAAAAATCCCCACAATCACTTGAAAAATACAGTAGGTACAGAAGTTTATTTGAGGAAAAGACCACTACTTCATTGACCTTGAACATATAATGTTATGTTTTCTAAAATTAAATGTTATTATATCTAATGATTTTAGTAGTCAAAGCATAATGTGTGGTACATCAAGTGCCACAACTCAACAGGTCACACGATGTTAAGTACATTTATTGTCATATTTTAGGTAGTTAATTGTACCTTTCTAGTATATAATTCTAGTTAAATTGTTAATTTTAGTGTAGATTCTTTCATTTAGTTAATTTCTCCTTCGGTATTTAGAGTAGTTTTAGCATGTTTTTAGAAGTGTTTAATTTGTCTTTAGTTTTCAGTAGCTTAGTTTTGCATTTTTAGGTTAGGATTTTAGTAATAGTAACTGAGAATAAAAAGCATAGTTTTCCTAAGTTTTCTTTATTAGTTTTAAGTAGTATAGTATTAGTTTGTACATGGTATTGTTGTTAGTATTACTTTCCTTTAATTAGAACCGTAGTTAGATAGTAGAGACAATTAGATTAGTAGAGTTAGGGTTGTTTTACATTAGTATAGTATTAGTTCTGCAAAAAAGGGTTGAAGTTAGCACATGCTAAAATGTTGTCTTTGGAGTTGGCTTTCATTTTGAGAGCTCAAACTCATCATGGCTACGTTGTGGAAGCTCTAGAAAGCACAATTAGTGATTTGTTGAAGAACAGAGTAATGCTTGGAGTGGCATGAATCATGCTAGTTGGACCAGAGTTAAAGCAAAACTTAGTTAAGTGAAGTCTAGCTTAGCCTTAGTTAATTTAAGAAGTTCAAGAGAATGTTTTCTAGTTAGAAGTTGAGTTAGTTAACCAGTGGTAGTTAGTAGGTATGTAAGGATAAATTCATTCATTAAGAAGAGGGAGACAATAGACAGTTCATAAATATTTCTTACTCAAATCCATTTTCCCTCGAGTTTTTCTCACTTTTGGCTTGGAGTTTAAGAACCTAGGTGAGATAGGTTCAAGTTCTTCAAGCATTTTGACTTCTAATCAGGATCTTCTATTCAAATCATGTTCTTATTCAATTTCTACCATTTAATTTCTTTGCTTTTTGTTCAATATCAATTTTGGCAATCATATGTTGTTTCTACCATGTTTTTCCATCGTTTTAAGTCAAGTTCATCAAAATTTCATGTTTTGATCCATTTTCCTTCTATAATTTGCTAGCTTTTTGGTTATGGATTCATGCCAATAACCTAGTGTGTCCAAAAGACCGCAAAATACCAAGGTTTTTGTGCTAAACCTGGTCATAGGAAGGAAAATTGGTGATAAACGTGATTTTAAGTGTTCTTGAGCACTCTGATTTGCATTTTTGGGCATGAATTTTTTGTGTCTCAAGTTGTGAAAACATTGTTTTAGTTATAATGAATGTTATAGATGTGTAGCATCAAGTAATTTCGTCGTAAGCTCGGAAAAGAAAAAATGGCGTGAGTGATAGTTGAAGTTGTTAATGTTGAATTTCCAGTAGAAGCTAGGGTTTGATTTTTGTGATCTTCGTTTTTACTACATTATTTGCTTCCATTTTTCTTTCTACATTTAGTTAAACTAAACACAATCCATATTGCATCATTACTTCATCCATTGTGTCATTCCATAGCCATTTTAAATCATGCCCTGTACATTCACATGTTCATGAGCATTGTCTTTGCATTTCATCTAAATTTTTTGATTTAATTTGTCATTTTCAGTTTTCGAAGGTTATGTTCAATTCTAAATGCATCTTTTAGTTTGTTTAGATGAATAGTACTTGATTCATGCACCTTTATTGCAAAAACGCACATTCCATTCACTTTGGAGCCTTTCATCAAACATCTAGTGAAAAGTAGGGTTTGAGAAGCATTCTATGAAATAGTTGGCAGGATTTTGTTTTTCTCCTGGTTGTCAGTATTTGCTGGAGTTAGCTCATATGTTAGATTTAGTAAACCATATCAAGCATTCATTACATCGTGTCACTCATTGCATGAGCATATATATAGAGTATAGTTTGTAGTTTTTCTTTTTTTTCCTTTTTTTTGGATTCAAAGCTAGCATTACATAGTGTCTTAACTATTTTAGTGTATCATTACTTAAATTTCCCCATCATAACTCTCATATGAACATTCCATCTCCACTCGAGTTTTCCCTATTGCTACATTTATAGGGAAATTGGTTTTGAATGAAGTTAATATGGCTAAAGAAATTTTAGTTCATCAAATGGCACCGTTGTCGGGGACAAGACGAGTTGAGATGATTAAGTTTGTATACTGAGTTATGTGTTTTTATTTTAATGTTATATCATACTTGGTGTTGTTTTTGTGGTCATATGTAAAGTGTAGTAACAGATTCTGTGCTGAGGAGATTAGTTGAAAGAATAATGACAAGTTTAAGATAGAAAACATTAAAGCAATTGGCAGAAGAAGAAATATCTTCCCAACCATGTTTGTTGCAAATTCCTGTAGAAGAAGATCTACGATCTCAAGCTTTGAAACCTAGCTAGCTCAAGACTCTCCCAAAATTTCCAGGATCTTTTCATGAGAATCCTCCCCTGCATATAGGGATGGCAACGAGGCAATTTGAAAGACTATTGAAAGAAATCTCACAAAGGAAAACAAATATATAATTAAGGGTATGATAAGATGAAAAATACCTTAGAGGTGTAAGAAAATTTTTCAAATATCAACATAGATACTCAATGGTTGAGAAATAACAAAAATTGTTTTAGCGAAACAAAAGAATTCTTCAAATGAAAGAAAAATTAATAATGATAAGTAAAGATTTTTTTATATTAACTAGTAAATGAAAGGTTTGTGCTATTAAACGCTTAAATTGAGAGTATTTAACATTCTCATGCTAAAAGGAAAATATACAATAAATAAAAATTTTAAAAAATAATAGAAATATTCAAAAATGGACATAATTTTTTTTTAATTGACATACATCATTTTAACTTAATTACGTAAAGGTTGTGATAAAATGAAAAATATAATAGAGATGCGAATGAGTTTCATGACAAAACAATAATTAGAAGAAATAAAAAATAGAAAGTATATATATATATATATATATATATATATATATATATATATATATATATAT
>Ga0209589_1008078_pt1 | contig 16570 bp, 9 predicted proteins | sample CowpeawhiteBW_FD_187525 | JGI IMG/M metagenome (GOLD analysis project Ga0209589, IMG submission 187525) | Root nodule microbial communities of legume samples collected from California USA - Cow pea white BW (SPAdes) (version 2) | ecosystem: Host-associated > Plants > Roots > Nodule | place: USA...
ATATATATATATATATTTATATATATATATATATAGTTTATCCTTAACAATATAAAAAATTAAAACTCATCTACTGTTGCATTGCTAAATTTTGAGTCAAAATATAAACTATTGATCTAGTTATCACTTCCTCCCTACGGATACAACCTTGTTGCACTACAACTGACCCAGTATTCTTGCTGGAAAAGTTTGTCCCTTCATCTAGACCACTAACAGTGTCCCACGCTAAGAAATTAAAAAGATTTGGAGCATGCCATGAGGTTGTTGAACCATATGTCCAAAATTCAGGTTTGATGCCTCTATGTGATCTTTGTTATGAATACCCCGATAAAGGCCTTGTATTGGCTTTTGTTGAGAGGTGGCACAAAGAGACCAACACCTTTCATCTTCCTTTTGGAGAGATGACCGTGACACTAGATAATGTGTTCGTCCTCCTCCATTTGCCTATAGTGGGACAATTTTGTCCAAATGAAGTACTAAACTTCGATGCCGCTTTGAAGAGTGTGAAGTATCTTTTAGGTGTTGAACGAACGAGGGCGTCATCTAAGCTCAAGCAATGTCGTGGACTCCATGTAAGACTGAGTTGGTTGAGAGACATGTACACTAAGTGTTGTGAGAACCAACAACGAGAGTTTGTGACACAGGTGTATCTACTGCATCTTGTTGGATGCATTACTTTTGTGCATAAGAGTGCTACCTACATCAATATCTCATAATTGCAGATGCTTGCAAATAGACAATCATATGGGAGATTTTCGTGGGGAGTTGCATATGTCTCATTCTTGCATATGTTTTGATCAAGTCGGATTAAGGGCCATAAGTCTTCACTCATCCCTAACAAAGCAGCAATGCATATGTACCCACAATAGCCATCCACAACGACGTCAACTACATTGACAATGTAAGGGTGACAGATAGGATGAAACTGATCTAACATGGGAAATCCATTTTGTTGTGTAGATCCAAAAATTGCATTAGATTTTGTAAGACCCGGGAAAATTAATTAATTAATTAATTAATAAATGCGGGAGGAAGGCGTCTTTGTGACATTAATTGCTGTATAATGTGGCGTGGAAAAGTACTAGCTCAAGTGGTTGAGAATACTTTGATTGTGTGAGAGGACTTGGGTTCGAGTCCTATGTTTGCCTATTATGTGTCGTTGTTTTATGATTTGTTTTTAATAATATGTAAGAGTGTGGAATTTGAAATGTAAACTTGTGATGATTATTTATGTCACCAAATGTGAATTGGCATAGTGGTTGTGCTTTGGCCTTATGAGTGGAAGGTCATGGGTTCAAACCTTGGTGGGCAAAGAATAAGCTTTATTTTTGCTAACTAATAGTTGTGGTATGAATGTGAAGGGGGTAAAGAAAAGCCTAGCAGAACGTTTTATTTTTAAAGCAAGAGGGAGGTTGGAAATCAAGGTGGTTGTTTAAAGCAAGAGGGAGGTTGGAAATCAAGGTGGTTGTCTTCTCAATTTTGAGCACCAATTCCAGGTTAGGGGAGCTTTCCTTATGCGATTAAGTTGCTTCACATGTGTTATGGTTTTTGGGTCTGTGTTGTTCAATATATTACTGGTTGGCACGAGATTCCTGTATGATATTGGGAATTGGATGTGTAATTGATTGATGTTGTGCCAATAATTTTGTAAAGCATGATATGGTCGGTAATGAGGGTTTTGGTAATGAATGGAGGTGAATAATTAGGTTTTGTATTTTGTGTGGATTGAATGAGTATAAAACATGTTTCTGGAGTTGTTGTGCCATTTGATTGTATCGATCGTGTATTTGAAGTGTTTTGGTATTGGTTTTGGTGAATTGAGAGCGTGTACAGAGGCAAAACCCTGCAAGTCTCGCCCAAGCGAGTCCATCTAAGCCTTAGATGTCATGAATAATCCTCTAAGCCTTTTTAAAGCCCAAGTGAAACTAGATTGTCGTTCATTAGATAAGATTGCAAACCCAGCAGAGAAAGTTAACCTTGTAGATGTCACCCCAACTATCTCAAGTAATGACAATTGATATTTTGTTGGTTTTGTATGTGGTATCCATAAAAAAAAAACAATATTAAATGCATTCAACAATTTAACAGAATCGGGATGTGTCCAAAACAGGTCACTAACCACCTCAGATTTGTCTTGACATCTACTCTCGTGGATGTAATTATCACATTCTAACAACATCATCAAGTGTTGTATTTCAGTTCTCGAATCTCTCAACGATCGTTTATAAGTGTATCTTGTATTATATACTTGCTTTATCGTTGTGAAATTACATTCACTATTTTCTTCGAGAGTGAAGAAAATATTTACAAGCATGACTTGACTCTTAGTCATACCAACAAGCCATGAATGTTTAGAAGAGTTTTACCTCCTAGCAAATGGGTGTCCAACTAAAGTCTGTGACAAATTATGGTTATGATATCTGCACATTACCTTCAACACCCAACCATCTCCATTAGAAATGGGTTTGCCTATCAATTTAAATGGACAATCGCATTTTCTTGTGCCGCTAACATTAGGTTGAACATTTTAAACTTTCACTAAGAGGTAAAGAGAGGTAAATAGGCAAAGTCATTTGGGTGTGCACGATGACTAATATAACCACCAACCAACAGTAGTAAATATGTTTGCTCAGCCACCAACGCTCATAACTCTTATAATTACTTATTTACCCAAATTCAATTTTTAATTCTAATTTACTTTCTTAAGGGCATAATTGGAGGAACTGAAACATTTGAGGGTGCAGAAGAAATCTTAGGGTGTAGGAAGAAACCTCCCCAGCACAATTACTTTAAAAAAATAAATAAAAAAGGCCTTTCTGGAAAAGCCAATCTGGGATATATTACTAGACTCGGGATTGGATTCCAAAATGGCTAATCAGGTATCTTTAACTCCACTTTCTTACCACTCGTTCCTCCAACACTCCATTTTCTTCTCATTCACTAATTCCAATATGAACCACCTTCTTCTTTAAACTTCCTCAATTTTCTTCTTCGCTCCCAGACCTAAAAGGCTTTTTTCTTCATTGACACAAACTCATCAATTTCTCCTTCATCTTTACCAACTCAATTCACTATCACGCTTCAACCTCCTACACAAACACATAGAAAAAGGGAGCGAACAACATTGTCGACATCGATGCAATGGCGATGCTCCCGAAAAGATAGTTGGTGACGACTTTGTCGATGACTAAACAAATGTCAATAGCAAGACCCAATCGGAAAATATTATCTCCCTCTTTGTGGTGGCGATCGTGTTCTTTGTGGTGGGGATTGTTAGTGGGTTATATGGTTCCTTATTTTTAGGTGCAATTATAAATTGAATAAGTCTATCATATTATTAGGAAGTGGTGGGCCACAGACAATTTTTATTTTTTAGTTTATTTATCTTGTGTAAGGTTATATATTTGTCACGTTTGTTCGTTCCATATAAAAAAATATAGAATTCTTTCTTTCATATTTTATCTTTTAAGAATAGTCTGAGGGAGTCCAACATTGTGTTGCCAAAGCTCCATCACAGGGCCTGATCCAAAGTAGAAACAACAGTCTTCTAAATGTGTCACATTATGGCATCAGAAAATTTGATTGTGTAGTCCGCTATACTGAAGTTTGATGGATATTATAATCATTAGGCGATGCTCATAGAAAATATCTTGCATTCAAAGGAGTACTGGAATCTAGTTGAAAATGGCTCTCGTAAACCCATAGAAGAAATAACTCTTATTGAAGCAAAGAGAAATCATATTGATGATCAGAAATTAAAAGATTTGAAGGCAAAGAACTACCTATTCCAAGCATTACATCATTCAGTTTTGGAATAGGGATACATCAAAGGATATATGAGATTCCTTAAAGAAAAAAGTATTAAGGTACTTCATGAGTCAAGCATGTATAGTTGTAAGCTCTAAGAAAAAAGTTTGAAATTCTTCACATGAAGGAGGGAGAATTTGTAAATGATTATTTTTCTCAAACTATTACCATAGCCAACAAGATGAAAGTTAATGGTGAAAACAAAGGAGATGTTGCACTAGTTGAGAAAATTCTAAGATCCATGACTCCTAAGTTTGATTATGTGGTGTGCTCCATTGAGAAGTGTAAAGATACAAACACGTTAGCCATTGATGAAATGCAAAGTATCCTACTTGTCCATGAACTATGCATGACTTCTCATGTTGAATAAAGCCCTGTAGATAAATTTCCACAATAGGGACGAGGTCGTGGAGGCTTTGGACGACGAGAAAGAGGACAATATTGTGGACACGATAGATAAGGATTTGACAAATCCACTATCAAGCTCTATTCTTGTAATTAACTTGGACATTTTAGTTAGAAATGGTCAAACCAGAGAAAAAAAGCCAACTATGTGGAACCCGACGATGGAATGTTATTGATAGCCCACACATATATGAATAAGCCAAATGAAGGAACTGCATGGTTTCTTGACTCTAAATGTACCAATCATACATGTGGGAAGAAGGAATATTTTTCAGATCTTGATGAAAGTTATTAGGATTCCATCAAATTGGGCAATAATTCTAGCATGGTTGTAACTAGCAAAGGTAACATTCGATTAAATATGAATGACAAAACTTATATTGTTACTAGAGTCTTTTTTGTGCTAGATTATGAGGAATAACTTACTAAGTATTGGCCAATTACAAGAAAAAATGATTTATTATCTTGTTACAACATGTAAAGTTTAAAGTGTTTCATCCTGAAAGCATTTTAATCATGGAAATTAGAATATCTTCCAATCGAATGTTTATGTTGCATGCCACATCTCAACCTATTAAATCCACTTGCTTTCACATGGTGACAGAGGAAGAATGCATCTTTGGCATTAATGATATCAACATTTGAGTTTTGGGGTTTAAATACGCTTTCCCAACATAGTATAGTACATGGTTTGCCCACAATAAAGTCACTAACAAAATTGTACAAGGATTGCTTGGTAAGGAAGAAATCACGAGATTCATTCTCAAAGAAGAGTACTCGAAGGGCCACACATGTTCTACAACTAACGCATGTGGATATTTGTAGACCAATCACACCTATCTCCAAAAGAAAAAAAAAGTATTTACTCACCTTTACAAATGATTTTAGTAGAAAAAATTGGATTTATTTCTTGACAAAAAAATAAGAAGCCTTTTTTGCATTTAAGAATTTTAAGATTCATGTTGAGAAAGAAGCTAACTCATTAATCACAGGCTTCCACATTGATTATGTGGGAGAGTTTATTTCACAAGCATTCACTGATTTTTGCCTTTGAAAATTGCATATACACCACAACATAGTGGGATTCCATAACGAAAGAATAGAACCATTATGAACATCGTTCGAAGCATGCTTTAAGAAAAGAAAAGGCCAAAAAGACTTCTGAGTTGAAGCTGCCACTTGGTTCGTGCATATTTTGAATTAGAGTTCCACGCTACTAGTGAAAAATAAGATGTCAGAAGTAGCTTGGAGTGGGGTCAAGCCTTCGGTTAAGTATTTTAGATTTTTTTAGATGTATTTCTCATGTTCATGTGCCTGATGCTAAGAGAACCAAACTCAATGGTAAAAACCTATGTTGTGCCTTGTTGGGAGTTAGTGAAGTATCGAAAGGATGCCAACTTTATCATCTAATCGCACAAAGGATCATAATAAGTAGGGATGTTGTGTTTGATGAAGATAAAAGTTGGGATTAGGATAAGAGGTATGAAGAAGACATCTTATGTGATCTAGATTGAGGTGATAATGATGTGGAAAGTGTAAAACACGTGAAATTTAATTAATGAAATAATTAATTAATTAATAATGCGGGTAGTGGGAACCTTGATGACATTAAATGTTAATTGTTATAACGAGGAAAAGTACTAGCTCAAGTGGTTGAGAGTACTTGATTGTGTGAGAGGACTTGGATTCGAGTCCTAAGTATGATATTTATGTGTTTTTATTTATATTGTTTTAATATTGTGATGGATCATGATGAATGATCACTTAAGCTTAGGATTGAATGAATTAGTAAGAAATATGAATTTGGCATAATGGTGGCACATTGGCTTGATGATTGGATGGTTGTGTGTTCAAACCTTGATAGACATGAATTAAACTTTATTTTTGCCAAAATTAACTTTAGGCATGAATGTTAAAAGGCAAGGAAAAACCTAGATGGTCAAGGGTTGGTTGAGGGTTGCTCTGTACTTTGGAGAGGAAATTCATAAGGAAATTGGAGAGTGTGTGGTGAGATTTGAGTGCAACAAGAGGCTGAATTGGAAGAAAGCTTGAGGCAAGTCATTGGTGATTAAAGGAACACTCAATTTCGCAAACTTTAAGCAAGGATTCTAGGTTAGGGGAAGTTGAATTCGTCTTTGTACTTTTTGTGGGCTGATATATGATTGGTGTAATGATTCTTTGTATGATCATATTCAAAAATGTATAAATACCTTGTGCTCTATTGTATGATTGTGTTCCTAAGCTGTTGGGTGTGTGAACCAATACGGGAAGGCTAGGGATTCTAGTTTTCTATGATTTTTGCGTACTTTTTGAGTTTAAATCGTGCCTAAGAGGTTTGGTTGCCATTATTGACTGCTTGGTAATCATTGAGTTGTGTTTTGGTATGGTTTTGGTTGTTTTCGTGTGTGAACAAGGAAGAAACTCTGCTATTTTTTGCCAAGCAAGTCACTCTCGCCTAAGTGAAAATCGCAGAAACTCGTCCCTGGTTTTAGTTTGAGCATCTCGCTCAGGCGACTAACTTTGGTGTTGAGCGACATGTTATCTCGCCTAGGCGAACCCGTGAGGAAACCTGGCACGTCTTCTGTTTGAATCCTCGTCCAGGTGAGGGATTGGTTGTCTGGGCAAAAGAGGGCCTCGCTTAGGCGAGAAGGTCTTGCGTAAGCGAGAGCTCGCGGAGAACCATTGTAACTCACTCGCTCAGGCGAGGGAACCTAGCTTGAGCGAGATGGACATACTCGGTTGGGCGAAGGCTTCTAACCTAAGCGAGAACAATGAAGATCCGTGCTCACAATGCCTGATTAAGCTGTGGCTTGCTATGTTATCCAGAAATTTCATGAATAATGTGCATATGATTGTGATGTTGGGCTTGAAGGACTAAGTCCATATGATCTGGGATGTGCTTGGTTTGAGTTGTGAACGAGGAGTTCGTGATGGGTTGACCGCATGCGAAACGTGAACGATTTAGTTCACCGAAGGTACTCTTGTTTAAGATGAGTGAGCGAAGGAGTTCATTTCATGCTCAAACTTGAGAATGCTATGAGCGATGGAGTTCATAGTAGGAAAGGCGGGTATGCGTGTCCGGGTCTGAGCGAGGAGTTCGGATGATGGGCGAGGGAGTCCGTGAAGCAGGATTACGAGCAGGATAGGCTCGTAGGTTGGACCACGAGCGAAGAGGGTCGTGGAAGCACATGAAAGTCCCATGATCAAGAGTACATTTATAAACTCATAATGGTTATGAGTGCAAAAAAGTGGGTGGTTATTATAAAAAGATAAATAATTATAAATGCTTGGGTGGGTTTATTTCATATTTATTTTATCTGTGTGCATAGCTCACCCTATCTGTTTGTGTGTGGCGATGATCGGGTAACTTGTTATCCGGGAACAAATGATGTTATAGGTGAGCCAGGAGATGCTTAATGGCGGAGAGTGGGAGCAGATTACATAGGGATTTATAAAGACTTATTTTATTAGATTTTCATGTAATCTAATTATTAGTTTTTACTACTTTTGGCTTTTGAATTGTAAAGACTACTTATGCAAGTTTTGACCTTACATCTCGATTCTTATGTTTTAAAGTTTAAAAATTTCCCGCGTTTTTGGGAAATGGTTGGATAATGAATGAGGTATTTATTTCAAATAAACTGTTTATTTTTTTTATTATTTTATTTAAGTAATATCCTACCAGAATGTTATAGAAACCAATGAAGAACATAAGACACGACATAATACTGATTTTCCAAAGGAGGATAATGTGTCCTTTGATTTTATGCTAGAAGAAAGCACTTCCAGTCTCGTTCAATAAAGGAATAGAAGACCACTACTTTGGATGGAAGGTTATGAAACTAGAGAAGGGCTTTCTGAAGGCAATACAAACGCTAATCTAGTTATGTTTGTAATGGGTGAATGTGATCCTACTCATTTTGATATTGCAGTTAAAATTGAGAAATGGCGAAAAGCCATGGACGAGGAGATGGAAGCAATAAAAAAAATAAAACCTGGGAATTGATGGAATTACCTAACGAAGCAAAGAAATTTGGCATGAAGTGGATTTATAAGACTAAATTCACAAAGAATTGAGAGGTAGACAAGTACAAAGCAAGGCTTATATTGAAGGGGTATGCACAAGAGTATAGGGTAGACTACATTGAAGTATATGTACCAGTGGGCCGCATGGAGACAATCCGGTTGGTGGTAGCACTTGTAGCTCAAAAGGGATAGACTATTTATCAACTTGATGTAAAGTCAATGTTCTTACATGGAGAAGAACATAAATTAAATAAGTTGAAGAAGGCTCATTCCAGACTTAAGCAAGCACCACATGCTTGGTATAGTCAGATAGAAGCATATTTTCTGAAGGAAGGTTTTGAGAAGTGTGACTACAGACTTACTTTGTTTGTGAAAAGAGAAAAGGGAGAGTTAATATTAATTGATCTGACAAATCTTAGAAAAATGAGATATTTTTTGGATCTTGTAGTTCTACAAAAACTAGATGACATTTCTTATGTCAAAAGAAATATGGTATATAAAGATGTTACAAAGGTTCAGAATGGATAAAAGCAATTCTATGCAAACTCCAATTGTTCTCGGTGTTTAACTTACAAAGGATGAAACTGGTATAAAGATAGATAAGACTTACTATAAACAAATTGTGGGAAGTCTTATGTTTAAGTATTTTACATATAGTGAAATATAAGTAAAAAAAACACAAAATGAAATTGCAACTATTTTATTAAGATCACACTTTCGTTTATTTCCAATGAAATATTATCAATGGATTATAATCTGACAATAAACTCTATTTTATTGAAGAATGTTACAAATAAGAACACCTTATTAATTTTTTTACCATTTTTTATAAGTTACTATTTTTATTATTATTTACTACTTATAATTATATATGTTCACAATTTGATATTTTTGTATACTAGAATATTGTTCAATAATGTTTCAATAATTTGAATATTTAGTTTATTTGTTTGTCAAATTATATATGTTGATACTTTCATTTTCAACTACTATCTTTATAATAATATTTAGATAATTAGGTTAACACTTTGATTCCTCTACCATAAAAGAGTAAATCTAGTCAATCAATTTTCAATGTACTTCAATAAATATATAAAATAAATTGAAAAAATTAAACACTCGTAAGTGAGTCAACTCACTAACCCACCAACCTATGGTGGGTAAAGTTGGGTTACAAAAATTTTGGCTCATCACGAGGTTGAGTTAACTCTTCTTTAGCTCAACCTCTGGTGAACCAACCCATGTGAACTGGTTTGACTCTCTTTGACCACCCTTTAGTTAGTGGTACTTATTGATAAAAAATAAACGGAACAGAAAAGGAATAAAGGAGGAAGAAGGAGACCTTATCGTGCATTTTACTAATGAATTTGAGATTATCGATAATTATTGACATATGTCTATATTTGTTGATAAACTTTACTGACAACCTCTTTACTGATGAATTTTTGCCTATTAATAGTTCATTAATAAATACGATTTTTTGATGAATAATGATCATCAATAATATACAATTTTCTTGTAGTCAGTGGCATATGATTTTGGGGGCAGGGAAGGGCCCTCGCCCCCCAAATTTTGAATTTTTTTTTAATTTTATATATATATATATATATATATATATATATATATATATATAAATTTTTTTGGAAATTTATTAAAAAATTTAATTGTAAGTATTATATTTTAAGAATTGATCAAAATTAAATTGTGTATTTTTTTTATTTATTTTATAAAGCACAACATTTAATGTTAATAGATAATAAAGAATAAAAATATTTAGGTTTAATTTCTCTTTTAGTCCTTGTTTTTTTCAAAAAAAAAAAATGAGACTAAGATTATATTAATTACATCAACAAAGCAAATCATCCATATTAAAAGTTTCAATTTTAATGAAAGAATCATTAATACGTTTTAAGAAATTTAAAGAAATTGATAAAAGACCAAATTGCATTAGTTTTTTAAAAAATCTAGATAAAATTGAGATTAAAAAAAATTGGAGGATCAACTTAACATTTTTAAACAAAATCATGAATCAAAAGAGTAATTAAACCAAATATTTATTAAGATAATTTTTATTTTCATTCTTATTGTGTTTTTTAATTTTTTCACAAATTGTAATCATCTCTCACTCTCATATGTTTTCTTCTTCTTTTTTTCTTGAAGAAAAAAGAGTTAGACACAAACTTTTTTTTTATGCTTTCATTTCTCATTTATGCTCTTCCTTCCTTGTCTCTTGTCTTGATAATGAAAACATTATTTTTTATCTCATCAGTTTTTTGTTCACTTTTGTATGAATATAGAAAAAAAAAATGTATCACATGTTTTTTCATAACCGATATTTAATTGTGACTTAATTATAATATATTTTTCTTTTAATAATTATGTGTCCCAATTGTTTATTAGATTATGATAAATTATTTTTTAATATTATTTACAAAAAAAAAGTATATTGATAAAAAATAAAAGAATAAATTCATCGTTTAAAAGTGATAAAAAAGAAACTATTAATGAAAACAATATAGATTCTACTTCTTCACATATTTTGAAGCATTATACTAATGATTAAATTGTTTAGTAGAGAAGTCATTTTTTGAAACATTATACTAATGGTCAAATTTAATGATCTTAAAATTATATTATTTTGGCCCTCCAATATTTTTTGTCAAAATCTGCCACTGCTTATAGTGTCAAACAAAATTATGATTATGTATTGTTGCATAAAAGCAGTAAAAATAAGAAGGTAAAAAGGAATTAAAAAATAAATAAAAGAATGAGAAAATAATATAAACATATTGATTACGTGATCCCGTTTTTATTTTTCTTGAGCTTTCAAACAAATATAACACTTTACAACATTAACAACATAATTGGAATAGAATTTTTTTTTTTGGTTAAATATGTTTTTGGTCCTTGAATTTTCAATAAATTTTGGAATTAGTCCATTTCGAAACTTTGGACTAATTTAGTCCTTCATTTTTTAAAATACGGGAATTTAGTCATTTTAATCAAATTTTGTTAAGTTTATTTGATGTTTCGTACACATTTTAAGATTGTATTTGAGTTGTTTATATTGTTTGACACATTTTTGCTTTAATGTTAAGTCAAATATTATTGTGAAACGTGCTTGAAATGTCAAAAAAACTTAACAAAATTTGATTAAAAGAACTAAATTCATGTATTTCGAAAGATAAATGATCAAATTGATCAAAAATTTTGAAATGAACTAATTTTAAAATTCACTACAAGGATAAAAACATATTTAATCCATTTTTTTTTATATGGAAAAGCACGGTTTGACACTTCCAAAACAAGTACATCCACTTGCCCATTAATAACATATATGACATTCAAAATTAAAACATTTAAAAAATAAAAATATTAACATTTTAAGTTATGAAGTGAACGTATTTAACTTTTAACGTCACACTAAATAATTTACGAATATTATTTTTGAGTAGCGTCACGCGTAAATAACAACGTAATGTAATATATAAAAATAAATGTTACAACTATACAATTTTTTTTAGTGATTAAAAAGTTAGACTGCAATATACACCATTTTCTTAAACTCTCATTTCACAATTATACATATTATTATTTTATTTTGAACTTTTGTTTATATTTTATTATATTTATTAAATATAATATTTTATTATTAAAGTGGAAATAAAAGAAAAAATAAGAATAATTTTTTAAAAAAATTTAATGAACAATTATTTTACTCCAAATTCAAAACTTGTCAAAGTATATATCAAGAACTATGGATCCGAGTTAGCATCGAACAAGTGAATGATCATAATATAGCTTTGCGTGGATATTTTATGAGATCACTCATAAACAAAAACACTAACTACATGCACATCTAGTCAAAAATGTGGATGAAACGGTAAATGTTTTCTAGCAGCAGTTGAGCTGGGGTGAAAATGTAGAAATTCTACCAAGATATTAAAAGGATAATTAAAATTAATAAATATCTTAGACATGGACACATGTATAATCTCCAGCTCCAACTAGTATATATATCTATACTCATTGTTCTTGCTTTTCTGGATCATATCCCTTGCATTCATAGCACTGTCTTTCGCTTTTCTTCCACACCAAACTGCAAAAAACACATTCTATTTATCAGTCTCTCTTCACCCATATGTTTGCTTAATCAAACAAGATTTTGCAAATGATAATTGCCACTTTACCTGTTGTTTGAATTTCTTCCTTTCTTCATTCCTTCTCATTAACCTCCCTCACTGGGATTTTTCATTTTCCCAGACTTCCAATACATGTAATATTTCTTATATCTTCATGTGATGAAAACTCATCCTCCAACAAGTATGTGCTGATTTTTTTTATACCGTTTCTCTGTTATAATTTCAAAATATCTTGATGATTATTAATTTTAATGTTTAAAGTACCAATATATGAGTTTGTTTTGAATGTTCAAAGGAATGCAAGTGTAATTTTAATGTTCACCGGAGCACAGCAAGAAAAATATGATGAGTAAAGAATGTGAGGTGGAAGTTTATGATAATTTTCATTCCTCGAAAGCATGAGTATTGGGACGATAGAGATCATAGGGAGCCCAGAGATGATCAACAGAGCAAGGCCTTCCGGAGTCCAACCTCAACCATGGCTTCCCCTTGCCACTCCAATGCAGCAAACTGATAGGCCCAGGATGAAGACTCCTGCACCTGCCTTCAAGGTTATCACCTCCCAACCCATGCTGGTTCCACCTGTGATCCACACTCTTCAAATCCCCAGCCAGAACCAGAAGAAAAGGAGGCAAAGAACCCAAGTGGTAGATCCTCTTCTGCTTCTGCACCGCCATCCATGCCTCCACCTTCGCCCTGTACTTCCCCTCCCTCCATTTCTCCACGTCCATCACCATCACCCCCGTGTTGAAATAGCACGGTTTCCTTCCCTCGAACGTCTTATTCAACTCCTTGTCCTTCCAGAACAAATCCGTGAAATACAGCATGAAATTCGCTTGGCAATACTCCGGCGCCGCCAGCACCTTCCCCTGCAAGTCAACCTCCCACAGCTTCGCAATGTCATCCACAACCACGATATCAGAGTCCAGGTATATCACGCGTTTCACGTGACCTGCATGTAATAAGGCTCCTCATAATATTATATCAACTTTGATTACAATCTGATGAGTTTTCACGTAAAAATCGAAGACGGATCTATTAGGTTATGCGAAGAAGAAGAAGCGTACCTGGGAGAATGTCGGAGAGGTAGATTCGTGCGTAGTTGAGAGGCTGGTCGAGGGCTTGGCGAATGGATTTGGAGATTTTGCCACGAACCCTATCGGATTCGAAGCGATAAATTTTGAACCTGAGGTAAGGAAAGGTGGACTTGATGGTGGTGAAAACCTGGGGCTCGAACCTTGCCCAGAGGAAATGGAACTCGACGTTTTCCGGACACGTGGAGTGCTGGAGAATGGAGAGGACCGCGGCCATGGTTCCTCTGAGGTAGTTTGAGTCCAAGGTCATGGAGATGTGGATTCTGTCATTGTTGCATGTGTTTCCGTTGCGGAATGCAGGGGCTTCTCGGAAGATGGGGAAGTCGGGGACGGGTTTTCGCACGACTCCGTGTTGAATGTTGGCGGCGAGAGAGGTGGTGGCGGCGGCGGTGAGGAGGAGGAGGAGATAAGACAGGAGGCGTAATGGGGAGGGAAAATGTGAAGGGTTCCCTGGGGCCATATCCTCCTGTCTTTTAATGTTGTGGTGTGGAAGTCAAGGTGGCAAAGGAGGTGAAAGTGTTGGAGCCATGATGTTTATGAAACTTTTTTTCCTTCCAAGGAAGGTGGGATTGTAGGGAAGAGAACCATCTTCGGAGGATGAGGCAATATAAAGCCCATGGTTCTGATATTTTGTTGCATTTTGGTGCTGTCCCTATATCTTTTCTACCCAAAATATTCTCTGCTTTACCTTTGTTTTTTTGGGTTTATTTAAGACTTCTCTATGATGCCATAATGGTGTGTAAAATGCTTTTTCTTTAAGATCTTATAATTACATGTTTCACTCTTTATTTTCAAGGAACCATATATATGTTTTTGTTCACTTGCATTTTGATCGATAAGTGCTCATGGTTCCTGATGCAAGCCCCTTTTCTTACTTATCAACAAAGTTGTAAAATGGGTATGCTAATTGATTTTATGATCTTTTTAAATTTAATGTTAATGGATCAATTGTTTTATTAGTTTATGGTAAGAAAGCACTGTATATCCTATTATTAATAAAATTTATGGTACTCATTAAATTATAATTAAAATGAATTTCTTACTAATCATTAACTATAGATGTATGTCACTCTTCAAAATGTGAGAGAAAATTTAAAATTTGTAAGTAAATTACTTTTTATTTCTTCTCGCAGTACAAAACGGGTTGAAAAAAATAGTATTTACCAAAAAAATTGTTGTAGGAGACCAATTTAGTTGATTTGCATGAAATTTTCCTATACGTCAAAGTATAGGTTTTTTTAATAAAAATTAGGTTTAATTATGTTTTTCGTCTACCAACTAATGTTTACTCTAATTTGGTCCCTCATGTTTTGAAAGGATTGAAATTGGTCCTTATTTTTGAATGTCGTTAGTTGTGTTTGACACCTGGCAAACAGACTGTCACGTCTGGATCCCATTTACAGTTGTCTTAAGTTACACTGAACACGTGATTTTATTATTTTGAGTGACTTAAAAGAGGGGTTTGGGTAAATTTTGAAACCCTAAAATTAAAATTTGAGAATTGGGGATTGTTGTGGTGAGGAAGTGGTGCATAACGTCTTGGTGCGGGCAAAGTTTGGCAACAACATTGACGTTTTTACTACGTTGTTCACTAATGAAGAGTGGTAGCAAAGGCTTTTCATGTACGCAGAGGAATAGTGGTTCGAAAATGTCGCAAAGTTGTACGTCATCTTCAGAAATTTCATCCAAAGTTTGTGGCTGTGGGAAAAGATTGTTGCTCCTAAAGGCAACTATTATGAAAAACAAAGGCATATTATTTTGGAGATGTAGAAATTGGGTTGTAAGTGAGAAATTCCGTCACTTTTATTGGATGTCGATTTTGTTTGTGTGGGAATGGTTTCATTTTGTTTTGCAGACCAATTCACATTGTAATTACTTTGAAAGGGTTGATGACAAGGAATTTGATTTTCAAGGGGAAGAATCTGAATTTGAAGTCAGTGGTGGAAAAAGAGTTGAAGGTGGAAAAAGAGGTGAAAAAGATGAAGTTTGTTTGGAAAGGGAAAAAATTACACTAGACTTGATTAAGAAAAATGAGAAGTTGAAGAGGAAATTGCAACAAGAGAAAAAAAATTGGGATATTCCTGCTATTTTTATTTGTTATATCGTGGGCCTCAACAATTGTAATGGTGTTCATGTTGTTGTTCAAAGTTAATTGTAATTAGTTTGAGGTTTAAGGTTTGAGGTTAAGGATGTTTACCAACCCCAACACTCGCAACCAGTCAAACAGAACTCACGACCATACCACATATAAAATAACTGCAACATAATATTTTGACACAACAAAGTCTGGTTTTTTCACATTCATAAAGTACAAAAAGTCATCCAATATCAGCTATCAATAAAGTATAGCAAACAAGTTGTCCATAATTTTCAATACAATAATCCAATTATAGTGCTTCAATAAAATAAAGTGGTCCATTATCATTATGCCCAATATTCCAAAAAAGTGATCCACTATCATTATGCACAATATTCAAAAAAAGTGGTCCACCATAAAAAAGGCAACAAAAAAGCTTGATTCCTTCAATTTTACGAGGGTTGTGTGGAAGTTCCAATACTTGCTTGAGACCCTAAGACTTGTGTTGTCATGCTTCTTATCCTTGTTGTTGGTGCTCTTTCTCCTTGGTTCATTTTGCTGCAACCCGGGGTGTGGATCTGGTTCTACTGGTGGAGCTTTGGTTTAATGTTCCTGCAGCGTTGCTAACTACACTACCAGTTGCAGTTCTTTGCTCTGTCCCTATCAATTGTGTATGAATTAAAGAATCATAATTGTGTATTTAGGAAGGAAAGAAATTGCAAATATTATAGATGTGCATTTACCTTTCTATTCCTGATTCCCCTTCTACAGCTTCTTATGTTATGTTTTAATTGTTTACACCTGCTACACTTGATGATGGTATTCTTCTTTGAAAGTTTGGAATGATTGACATGTTCATCAACTTCCCTTCTTCTTACTTTTTGGGTCTCCCAGATGATGAAGGCGTGACCACCTCCTTAGAAGCTCCCTCAAGAAGGATCACTAGAAGCATGTCTAGAGGGGAGTCTTCTATTCCATCACCTTTATCTTTGTTTTGCATTACTTTAGTTTGAATTCCC
>Ga0209589_1008082_pt1 | contig 16565 bp, 10 predicted proteins | sample CowpeawhiteBW_FD_187525 | JGI IMG/M metagenome (GOLD analysis project Ga0209589, IMG submission 187525) | Root nodule microbial communities of legume samples collected from California USA - Cow pea white BW (SPAdes) (version 2) | ecosystem: Host-associated > Plants > Roots > Nodule | place: USA...
TTTATTAACATTATCTTTCAAGTGATCACTTATTTAATTTAATCATTTTTTTATTTGACTATTTTTATTTGAAACTTAACTATTATAAATGAAAATTAATTATAATAAAATTATAAAAATTATTTGTATTTATATATAATTATAATATTAACAATAATTATAATTTTATTATTTTTTATTATCTTAAAATAAGTAAATACAATGTTTTTACCAGTTTATATAAATATTTTGAAATTAATCTTTTAATTTTTATTTTCGTTCAAAAATGTGAAATTAGTCCTCCAGTTTTTTTTAGTCCCAATTTGATCTCAATTTTTGAAAAAAAATGATGTAATTTGGTTATTTTTTGTTAAATTTTCTAAATCAGATCAAGATTTTTTAATCAAAATTGAAGTTGTGAATAAAGATGATTTGCTTTGTTTGTGTAACTGACCTAATCTTAGAGTCAGTCATGATAAAAAATCATTGCTCCGCTTCAAGAAATTTAATGAAAATAATCAAATTGCATCAATTTTTAAAAAAATCGGACCAAATTGAGGCTAAAAAAAATAAAAGACCAACTTGACATTTTTTAACAAAAAATGAAACAAAAGAGTAATTCAACCAAAATTTTGGCACCCCCAAAATATTGGTCGAAGATCCGCCACTGCACGTAAGTGTTCTTTAACTCCTATTTTCCTCTCTAGTCTAGTTTCGTGGTCACTGTTGGGGTTTCCATAATAACCCCGTTTCTATTCACTGTTTCCAGTTTTGCAAGTCTGTTTCTAGAGCTGTTGTGCTTCGTGGTTCAGTGTCGAAGTCTCGTATAACCCCTTTCCAGGTAAGGAAAGTTAGGGCTTTACTATTTTTATGTTTTAGATGCCTGTTCGGTTGATTCTATGTACTGGATGGTTGGTATGTATTATTAGTTGTATGAAAATGCGTGGTTTGTACTGCTATAATGATGTGGACATGTTTCTACGCGAGAGAGAGTGGTGAGCTCTGTTGAACTCGCCTAGGCGAGCGGGTTGGTCGCTCAAAACGAAAGCTCTCGCTTAAGCGAGGAGCTCTCGCCTGAGCGAGAACAACAATAGTTCACTCCCCTCCCTGTTTCGAGGGCTCGCCTAAGCGAAGGCCACTCACCTGAGCGAGTTGGGCTAGCTTGAGCGAGACCTCGACGGGCTCCCTGTTGCAGTCTTGCCCAAGCGAGAGCAGGTAGCTTGAGCGAGGGGTTCCTCTCGCCTGAGCGAGGACTCTTTAGCTTGAGCGAGATTTGGCATTTCTAAGTGTGTGTATGTGTGTATATATATATATATATATATATATATATATATATATATATATATATATATATATATATATATATTTCTTTGTTTTCTACATAGTATCAAAGTGTTGGGTCTCTACATGAACATTAAAATTTTTGAAAATTGTGAGATAATCACACTGATGTTTCATGAGATAGATCCAACTAAAATGAGTAAAATCATCAACGAAGAAGACAGTGGCAGATCTTGATAAAAAGAATTTGAAGGAACCAAAATAATATACTCAAATTATATATATTTAATTATTGTCACTAATATAACAAAACTATATATAATTTAGTATTGAAATCTTCTTGTATGTTCTTTCTTAAAAATATGATAATTTTGAGGTTGTATTTGATATAGAACCCATTTTAAATCAGTTTTTTCTAATTTCATCTCTTTTTTGCATATTCCCATATTTGAGAACGTTTTCTTAAAATAAGTTTTAAATAATTAATATGAAACTTTTCATCTATAATTCCAAAGAGTTAATGTGAAACTTCCCACTTATAATTTTTTTAATCTTAGAAAATGTTCCTCTAATTCAAGAATTGAATCGTTAGTATTATGCTTGAAAATAGATGAAGAAGTAAATTTGTATTGTTTTCATCTTCATGTACATCTTTCTTTTTATCACTTAAAAAAATGAATTTATTATTTTATTCTTCATCAACATGCCTATTTAAAAAAAATTAAGACTAAAGAATAATTTATCAAAACCTAATAAAAAATTAAGAGACGTAATTACTACAAAAAATCTATTATAATCAAGTCACATTTAAGAAATGGTTATGAAAAAACATATAGTACATAACTCTTCTTTATGTATTCATAAAAAAATAAATATACAAAAAACTCATAAGATGAAAAACAAAACTAAATATCAAACTAATATTTCCTATCAAGAGACAAAAGAAAGTTACCTTTCTCATCTTAAAAGAGAACACATGAGAAATGAGAGCGAGAAAAATGAATTTATGTCTAACTTTTTATCTATTTTCTTAAAACAAAAAACAAAAGAAGATATGCAAAAGTACTAAATGAATACAATATGTGAGAAACTTAAACAGAGAGAAAAGAAAAAATATCTCAATAAATTTTATTATTCTTTATTATATTTAATTTTTTATTTTATCATTTATTAACCTTAAATATTATATTTTATAAAAGAAATAAAAATCAATCTAATATTTTTTTTTAAATATATTTAAAAGAATTTGAAATATTTTAGGGGATGGGGCCTCTTATAAGCCTTCTAAGCTCCGCCATTGGAAAGAGACATAATATCTAGAACCTTTTTTATGGGTACAAGAGGAGGTCCCCACACATCAGAAGGCACGAGATCAAAAGGAGTAAGAGAAGAAGAAATACTTTGATTACAATGTAAAGCAAAAAATTTGGTCAGTTTACAACCACTACAATTAGAAATATCATGACTATCCAAAGTACCTAAGTCTCATGTAGATGCTAAAAATTTAAATGAGATGCAGAAACATGATTGAAGAAGACATATAGTCCACCTTGCCTATGACCTATCTCAATCACCTTTTAAGATGTGCGGTCTTGTACAAAACATTTAGATGGAGTTAAATACACATTATTTCCAAAATCACATATTTTTCCAACAAAGGCAAGATTCATAGTAAGACAAGGTATGTAGTAAACATCAAACAAAGACAAAAATGTTGTGGCAATGATACCAATACCAGATAATGGAACTGACTCGCTATTATCAATTGCAATTGACATGGATGAGTTAGTTGATAATGAAACAGAAGAAGGAAAATTATGTAACATATGATTAGTGGCACCTGAGTGAGTCAATGATCCATTTGTCAGAAGATATATATGTTGATGATGTACCTTGAGATTGCAAGGTTATGTTGGTCTGCAGTTGGGAATCAAGTCTAATTTCCTCTGCTAATAATTCATTAACAACATCATCAATAAAAGGTAGAGGGTTATGATGTAAAATTGAACCACACAAACTTTCAAAATAACTACGCAAGACCATAAGAAATTGAACCAAAAGTTATGATTCCCTAAGAGTAATATACGGTGCAAAAACACTCAATTCTACAAGCTCAGTCAAAGCAAGTTGATCCCATAGGATTGTCATGACAGAATAAAAGTCTCGAATGTTCATGTCATTTTGCTTCAACGAACGAATATATGTCTCAAGTTGACACTGTTCGAAAAAAATTAGATTGGGTATACAATCGACATAAGTGATCTCATACCCTCCTCTACAATATCAAATTTTGCTAATTGAGTAATAATCGAGTGTATGACAGAATTATTGACCCAAGTGATTATTTTAGAGTTATCAACTTTCCATACCTCTAAAGTAGTAGCATAATCATCGAATTTGGTGTCAATCAATTTTGCCTTAACACCTGAAATATAACACCGCATGGACTTTCTTCGAAGAAAGTTTTTCATAACATAACTCCAGTAGGAATAATTTTTATCATCCAATTACACACTAATAGACTGAAGAGAATCATCTTTACATGTCGTCATGACAAATCGAATACAAAATAGAAATGTGAACCACATAGTGGAAGCAACAAACAAAACATAATATAAACTCAATATTAGATGATTGCAAATACCTTAAAATGACATAAAAAAAACATGATGCAGAACCTCCAAAAACACCTCAAAGCAGAAAAGAGGCTTAGGGCTAAGGGTTTAGAAAAGAGAAACTACTGCAAGGACCTCTTCTCAATCATAAAATTTGCAAAATAGCTTAGGGCTTAGGGTTTAGGAAAGAGAAACTACTGCAAGAATCTCTTCTTAATCATGGATCGTTTGAGACTCTTGATGTCATGTAGAAAGTAAATAAATATATGAAGAAGGGGATTGTTTAGTATTGACTGTGTATAAAATATTACAAGAGATGTGTTATAGATACACATAAAGTTAACTCTAGAAGTCACAAGTAAATGGACCTAAAATATGTGTCTATACTAACATATAAAATGATGGAATATTGTGAAAGGTTGAGGTAAGTTTGTGAGGGATGAAGGTTGATTTTAGGACAAAAATACAGTTATTTTATGTGAAAGGTATAAAATTTGGTTGTAAGTGAATTCTTGGTTGTGTGGTAAGTTAAAAAGGGGTTATGTTGATTAGAGTTTATCTATGTGTGCTAAATTAGAATTAAAGAACCTTATTTGTTTTTATTTATCAATGAAGATGAATTTAACATATAAGAATGACATAAGTGTGAAAACTCAAATTTAAGATAAAAAAGACGGACACGAACAAAAAACAAGAACAAGAAAATGGAAAAGATAAAATTAAAAATTAAAAATTAAAAGAACGATTTATACAATTAACGGAAAATGTGATGTCATTTGAAGGAGTTCCAAAATAACTCTTCACAGAGTCGTCATCCAATAATGCAAGATAAGACTAATGTAAGAAAATAACCCTTTCTTTAAAGAACTTTAAGAAACTCTCACAATTCATTTAATATTCCAAAATTGTTTACTAACATAAGAATTGACTGTTTATAGCCTTATGCATATGAAATTCCTAAGCTAATGTGCCTTAAAGTCAAATGCAAATTTAAATATAAAAGCTTAAAAGCTTGGCCGAAAATTTAAAATAACCTAACAAGGAAAACTTTGATTTCAAAATTCAAAAAGACAATGACTAAAAGTCAAGGAGACTTGATTGTTTTACTAGTCTAATTACGTGTCTGCAATATTTGAGGGCATAGATTGTAAATTGGGTTAGGAGCAAAAGGGTATTGATAAACATAAGTGTGATTTAATTAGTTAGATAATACTCATTTTTGTTTGTGTCAGTTTGATACTCGTTTTTAGAAAGGTGTCAATCGAGTCCTAATTTTTGAAAAATTGTTTTAGTTAGATCCCTTTCAAATAAAAATTATTAACGTCGTTAACTTTATTTATGACTTTTACCACTAAATTCTAATATAAATATAAATATTTAATTTTATAAGTCATTCTAAATATTAATACTATTAACGGTGTTAATAATTTTTTTCTACAAAGAACCTAATTGAGATACCTTTTCAAAAGTTGAAACTCAATTAATGATTCTTTACAAATGAGTAATAAGCTGACACATCAAAAAATAAAAGTAAATATCATCCAACTAATCCAACTAATTAAACTTATAGAACGTCACCTTATAACATGCACTAAAGATCAAAGATTTTTACTGTCTTGATTTTTTATTTTATTTTTTTATTGCAGGTTTTGGTTCGTTATTGATTTAGGGAGGATGAGATGTTAAGGAGTGGTAAATGAATTTACTTTTGCATAATGCATGTCTTGAGTAAGAACCCCAATTATTCCAATGGAAGAAAGTTTTGGGAGAAATTTGTAAGAAAAATATGTCTATACATTGTTTTATGCCTTTTTGTAATTGGAAATGCCTTTGTTAAATGAGTAAACACAATGATTGTCTTTGGACATATATTCCATAGTAGATGAATGTGTTAAGTTTCAATCTTGTCAATTTTTTTTTATGTTTGTTCTCTTTTAAGAGGGTTGGGAAATCATATTGTCCCTATTAAAATATATATATTTTTTTGATAAAAAATACAATTATTACAAGAAAATGTTAACTTGAAAACTGATATTAATGTTTCTTGAAGATTTTCATAATGACCTTTTGACTTTAACGGATAGGTAGGTAAAAAAAATTAATTACCTTCTCTCTATATATTTTTCTCTTTATTTATTCACTCAGTAAGCCTCAGCCCCAATTTTTTAATGACCTTTTTTAATTTTCTTTTTAATTGTTTTTTTAATTTTCTAATTTTTTAATACATTATTATTATTATTTTAATTATTTTAAAAATTTTAATATATACTTTTTTTCTTTTTTAATTTTGTTTTCAATTATCTTTTTCATTTTTTTTAACTTTTCATACATTATCATTTTTTTAATTTTAAACTTTTTTTAAATGTTATATAAAAGAAATTAAAAGATAAATAAAAAAAACCAACATTAAAAAAGAAAAATAAAATAATATATATATATATAGATATTTTTAATTATTTTTGTTATTTTTATTTATTTATGTTTGATTTAATTTTTTTATACATATTTTTAATAATATATTATATAAAATTAAATTAAAATTGAACTAGAGTTAATTGAATTACACTTTTATGTTTATTCAAATTAATATTTAGAATATATATATATATATATATATATATATATATATATATAAATAAAAAAATAAAAAATAAAAAATAATAAAAAATTTTAAAAAGTAAATGGATTTTGAAATTTGGGAGAAGAGTTGACCGAATTTCAAAATTCGGTGAGTTTCAGATATTATTGAAATGCGGTGAATTTCAAAATCGGATTTTGATCCGGTGAGTTCCTAAATCACTAAATTTTTTTATCGAAATTTCAAATACGGTGATTTCCTAAACTAGATTTCCAAATCCTGTGATTTCTTAAACTATATTTCAAAATTCGGTGACTAAATTTTTTTTTTGTAAGAAGAATGTTCGTTCGAGTTGGTTGAAATTGATTTTGGGGTGCGAGACTTTAAATAAATATACATCAAACATAGTAAATACATTTCATAAATAATAATTACTACTTACCTAATTTACATAACATTTTTTTCGTGTGAAGGGTATAATTGGTAGGGGAAAAGTTTGGAAGTGCAGAATAAATACTTGGAGGTGAAAAAGAAAATCTTCAACCTAAATATACGTGCCATCATTGTGTTGGAAACTTCTCCCTGCACCTCCAACAAATTTTCTACAACTCCGTTATTTTTCAATTTTCCCATAATACTCCTATCACTTTGAACAATAAAACTAATTACCCTTCTTTCTCTCCTCTCTCCTATCTATGTATTGCGCTACCTTCACTCCACATCACCCAAACTAATAAACTACCGGATTTTAAAATTCCATAAATAAATATGAAATTCGTTTCCCAATTAAAGTTGTATTGTATGTCTCATCAGGCCATCGACAACGCACAGTCCTCCGGTCCATCGAACAAGACTGGGAGGGGTTGCCTACAGGACCATCGGTCGAACGACCCCACAGATGAACTATAAAGTACCATCGGTCGATCGACCCCACAAATAAATCACACGTTACCCCAAAAGGGACCATCGGTCGATCGGTCTCACAGACGAATCACGCGTTACCTCGTAAAGGACCATCGGTCGATCGGTCCCACAGACGAACCACGCGTTACCTCGTAAAGAGCGTCGGTTGATCGGTCCCCAGGTCGATCACGCATCAACCCATGGAGATCCATCGATCGATCAGTCTCATAAGTGATTCGCGTAGTGCCTTACGTATGACCATCAGTCGGTTGGCCATATATATTAATTATTCACTTAGGTTGTTAAACTCAGAAGATAACCAGCCTAGTCAAGCGGCCATCGGTCGATCGGCCAAACGAGACCAGTCAGCTGGATTAATTAACATTAAACAAGTCAGTAATTTTGATTAGAGGATCATTGGGCCGTGATTAAGGAACCCTAATCACAGGCCCATACCACCAGAAACTATAAATAGGGCCCAAAGGTAGGTTGGTGAGGATCTTTTATTTGCATTTATTACTACAGTTATACCTATACACCGGTCGGTCTGATGACTTAAGCATCAGAGTCTTTTAGACAGGTACCCCGATCGAGCGAGGAGGAAGATTTCTTGGTGAAGAAGCTATCGCAGGTTGTGAAGAGAGGAGACTTAAAGAGGAAAGGAGTAAAATTGAAGTGGTTCTTAATAGACGCTTGGTCCCTACACCCGAAACAAAAGTCAAATTTGTTTTTAAATTAAAATTTTTAAATTAAAATCCACCAAATTTGAAAATTCGATAAAAAAATTACCAGATTTTGAAATTCAGTTAAGAAACTACTAGATTTCGAAATTCAGTTGAAGTATTACACAAATTTCCAAAATCGCTATTATATATACTAGTAAAAACACATACGTTATCGCGCTTGTGTGTTCGTATTTTTTAATTTTCATAAAAATTTGAATTAAGATTAATAAGAGATATAATTTAATTTTTAAAATAGTTGTTAAATGTAAAATTAGAAAAATAAAATAGGTACACAAAAGTAGCTTTAAAATAACTGTTAAGACAAAAAAAGCTTTTAAAATAACGGTTATAGATAAATTATTTTTAAAATAATAATTGAGAGTAAAAATGGAATAAGTGGACAAAAAAGAATACTTCTTTTATATATATATATATATATATATATATATATTATTTTTGTATTTTTTTAAATTTTGTTTTAGTTTTCTTTGAAATGTTTTAAATTTTATTTATTTATTTTATCGGATTTTAAAATTGGTGCATTTTAATTTAAGTATAGATTTTTTCTTTTGTGTACCATATTTCGAAATATGATATTTTTTAAAAAAGAATTTTATTATAATCGGGAAACAAATTTCATATTTTTATATTAGATTTCAAAATCCAATTGTTTATTCAAAGATGAATATTGTGGGAAAATTGAAAAAATTTTGAAGGTGCCTTGTCCTCCATTGTGCTTGGTGCTACCCTTCTTACAAAGACTATGTAGACACCTATGGGCCGAAGCAATCATTCAAGGGTTTTTCTTCCTTTATCCTTATAATTTCTAATTGCACTTCTATTATTTTCAAAATGACTATTTTATTTCCTTTAAAAGTGATTTTTAGATTATTTGTTTTTGAAATCTTTCAAATATGATTTTTGGAATAGAATTTTTTAGAACAGAATTTTCAGAATTCTTTTTAAATGCATAAAATGTATTCCAAAACAAGCTTTAATTCTGGAACAAGTTTTTCTATGAGTTCTCTCTTCTTCTTCTTCTTGCAATAGTATCATAGTAGTGTGATGCTGTGAGAGATGGTATTTTAAATTTTTTTGTTAGTATGAGGTGCAGGAAGAAAAAGCATCACTCAACCACTTAGGATTCAGCATGGTGAGCTTGGGTTTGGGCCTCGGTAATCATGGGCTGGTGACCCAACAAGTTTATATGTATGTAATGTTTTTAGTTTGGATGATGTGTTTGCTTGCCAGCTATCATCTATTACTTAGTAGAAAGAGAGTCCTAATAAGTTGGTTACTTAATATTTAAATGTAATTTTTTTATAATATTATGGATAACCATTGAACAACTTTGCTTCATTTTTTATTGTAAACAAACAAAAAATATTAATAGCATATTTTTCAATTAAGCTTATTGTTAGTAATGCATCTAGGGATGATGACCGGCAGAGGTACTGACGGTCTCTCCGTCTTATTCCGTATTTGTGAAAAATATATACCAATTTTTTTTTACGTATACAAAGATTCATTTTTTATGTGTAAATATTTATATATTCGTAGATATTTTTTATTTGGTTAAATTATTTTTTTTATCATTGTTTTTGTTAATAAGTGTCAAATTCATTTTTTAATTTTTTTTGTTTTAATTTGGTCTTAGTTTTTTTGAAAATGATTTATTTTGGTCATTGCTGTTAGTTTGACAAAACGAAGATAAAGTTAATATCACGTGTCAATTTTTTTTTTGTTTTTGATTTATTTATTTTTTTAATTTTAATTATTTTTTTATACATGTCACTTTATAGTTGTGCCACATGCCAAGAAATCACAATTAGGTCTTTATATTTGTTTTTAGTTTTAATTTAATCATAATTTTTGTAAAAAATAAAGCAATATTATTTCTTCTTATATTGAGACTCAACTTATTTTTTGTATAAATGATAGGGTGATATTCTCAATAATTTTAACATTTTTATCAAATATTTCTGAAAATATTTTTAAATTAAATTTAAAATTTATACAAAATACAAGTTTGAAATCATATTGTTAGAGTTTGAATGTAATTATTAAATCTAATGTGTAACGGAACACAAATCATGCAACCAAAAAAATACATGAATAAATGAATAGTAGAATTCTCAAGATTGAAGTATTAATTCTATATCAATTCACCCATGTAGGACCAGACCGAGACTTATTGACACATGGTACAACTATTGACACGTGGTACAACTATGAAGTGACATATGTAAACGAAAATTAAATTTAAAAAAATAAAAAAATCCAAAAATTCAAAAAATAAAAAATGACACATGACATTGACATTAACCCCGTTTGATCAAAACTAACGACAAAGATCAAATTAAATCATTTATAAAAAACACCAGAACCAAATTGAGACAAAAAAAAATTAGAGGACCAATTTGACACTTCTTGACAAAAAATAAAGACCAAAAAAGTAATTTAACCAAATAAAAATTATTTAGAGTATATATCAATATTTACACATAAAAAAAAAGAATATTTATAAATGATTTACACATAATTTGTAGGTTCCTAAAATTATACATGGCATGCAGCCCTAGATTACCGCAAATTTGAAAATATCGTCGTAGTTTTCTCTTCACCACATGCAAGAGCTACCTTTAATCCACACATATAAACAAAGCAAAGAAACCAAATATGGTTGAACTTCATAATTTAATTTACCTGCTTCAAAATCTTGCAGAAAAAAAGAAGAAGAAGAAGAAAGAAAGTATTAACAAGATTATGGTGATCTCAAAGAAAACAATAGGTGCGATGTTGATGTGCTTGGTGATTAGCATGGGCAGTGTTGAAAGGGCTGAAACTCTGTCAGATTGTGCCAAACAATGCATGCCTGTGTGTCTGAAAGAGAAGGGTGCTACCATTGCTGTGTGCGGCCCAGCTTGTGAGAAGTATTGTGAACAAATTTCTGGGAATAGCAAACTCAGAGCAAAACAACCATAGTGTTTCAGGATGTTTCTTAAATTCTTCAAATCCAAAATGTTTTTTCCCAGCTTTTCATCACACATTTCTTATCCTTTTTTTGGTTTATAAATTTTTCGAGAACACAACTCTCAAATTGATGAACCACTGCAAATTATTTTGCCAATTTCTGGTTTTTTTGGCCAACCAGACATTTTATAGAATTTGTTGCTGTCTAACTGGTGACATTGGATAATGTAATGGTTTAAGGATACTGTTAGGGAAAAAAAAATTTAAGGTATCAAATTGATCATTTATTCGCAGCATCCATCTAGGTTTCATTGTCCTTGTAGATAGATTAAACATCGGTTAACATTGTACTTTTAAGAAATTTGCGCTTAAAAAGAATAGATTAATACTAACTGAAGATATAATTAAATTAAGAACAAAAAATTAGTTAAAATTAACACAAATTTTTATGTATTAATAAAACAACTGTTTTTTCAATTAATCAAAAAATATAACAAGAATGAAATTTGTCATATAACTTTGTTATTTTATGAATGTCAATAAACTTATCGAACATGGTGTTTATAATTAGATGAAAATGGAAACTCTTTATATTACGGAGGTATAGAGTATTTATAGATAATATTTTGAAAAAAGGAAATTATATTAAAATTAAAATTACAATAGAAGCACATTAATATATTTTTTTTCGTTTTCTTTCAATCAATGTTAATTATATTTTTTCTTAATGTTACTCTCTCAAAAGGTTTATTTTTCAGTACACTCTCTATACTTCTTTGTGACAGTTCATTAAAGTTTTCTTACAGGAAATTATACCTTCTTAATTTTATAATTTATAATGTTTTAACACATTTTTTCCTCTGTATACTAGTTAAATTAAGAATATATATATATATATATATATATATATATATATATATATAATTGAAGAAAAATTATATCATCTTCAAATTTAATAAATAAAAATATATAAATGCTTTTTTATAGAAGAAGAAATAAATAAGGTATCATTTACTGATATTTTAAATAAATGAAAACTGAAATTATTCTTCCGCTTCAAAAACTATTTATCAAATACAATATTAGGTTAAGAGTAAAAATATAAATCATAAAAAAAAAGTTTTAAAAGAGTAACTAATGAATACATAGATTAAGACCACGAAAGATATATGAGAGTATAATGAGAGTTTTATATTTTGGTATTTGGGTTAATATTGGATCTCTGTATTTGTTTCTATTAATTATAATTAAAGACTTTTATGAACATTATTTTTTTATTAGTGAATTAGATGAAGTATTTATGGATAGGAGTAGTCTTAGGTCCATAATAAATACTTTGAAGATATGAATGTTGAATTAGTTTTAAAGGTAAATTTTGTTCTAACTCGCTCATTGGACCAAAACATTATTCACATATGGTACAAAGACAAACTAAAATATACCACATGGGTGAAAATGAAATAACAAGAATAAAAAAAAAATTATAAAACAATTCAAAAAAATTTAACAAACTAAAATAAAAAAAAATCTATAATAGAAACTAAAAAGACATTTAACACTTTAAATTGTGTTTCAAAAACATTTTTAGTAATGCTGAATAATAATTATTTGATAACAAATTTATTGTCTTGCAATTAATTCTGAAAAATTTCTGAAAGGGATGTGGATTGTTTGTTGAGTGTCGCATGTTTCCTTCCAACTTACGTAACTATACATTAATAATGCCAAAAGGAAAAAATAGAACAAAAAAGAAAGAGAATAAAGAAATTAGTAAATGACAACTTTAAAGACAGTCTGTATATGTTCCTGGATTAGGACATTTAAATGGCTTATATCCACAAACATATGTAACAACATTACAATATAAAGTTCCCACAACAATAATTCAATCATCAATTAATTCTGGATCAAATCATATTACATGTCCTTTTGTTTTCTTAGTATTTATGATTATCAAAACCATACAAAAATATGCTAAATCAACCAAGTTCAAAGGTCTTTAGTATCATCTCCTTCTATATACATCCACTCTCAATTATTATATTCATTCATAAATTGTAGGTTAAATAACTTTTCATACCAAAAAATTGATGCTATTAAATTTGTTATCTCCAGACAATTTCAATTTATTTTTTGAAATCAATAATAAATATGTTATTTTGGTTATAAATTTTGACTATACTCACTACACAAAAATTCTGGATTGATGATCAATTTTAGTGACAATAAATAATTAGTTACATTAGTGACAAATTTAGATATCAATTTATAAACTAAAAATAATTGGTAACTAAAATAGTTTCAAAAAAATATAATTAATCTATAAATTAGTAATTAAAATGATTTTTATTATAAATTGGTGTTTAAATTGATCACTAATATTAATTACCTAGATTTTGACTACCAGAAAAATTGATCTCTAAATTAATCTTTAATTAAGAAATTGGTTTTTAAATTTGTCTTTAAACTTTTTTTATTATAAAATTATGATTATTTGATAGTTTTATTATAGTGATTATTTTCAAACAATCAAGATGTTTATATATATATATATATATATATATATATATATATATATATATATAATTAACTATTAATTTAAAAGTACATATTAGGAACGAATTAACATATTGATTGAATATTGAATATCATAAAAGTAATAAAAAGTATTTAAGCATATAAGATTTAATTAATTTTGGAAAAAAAAAGGAACTTTTTTATTATGATATTGCTATATCTACTCACAATTATTATTATTATCCTTATTAATAAATTTTGGAATAAATAGATTTTTATACCAACAAAAATCAGTCCTATTAAAATGGTTATTTCCAAAAGAATTTAACTTTATCTTGATACTCGATATTTAACTAATATGATATTATTTACATATAATCACATATACGCTCACATGTTATTATATATACTGGTAAAACTAATATTCCAAAACAACATTACCAAGAACCAGGTTTACTAAATGTTATAGATCAAAAACACTAAGATTTTGTTTGAATACATGAAATTTAATACGATGAATTTTAGAAAGAGGAGGAACTTATTGAGTTATGAGTGTTGAAGTATTCCCTATGTGCAAGGACCTATGACAGAGCTTAAAGGGAACATGATAAATGGAAGATCCCAGGCATAGGAGAAGTTAACAGTGTCAAAACCCTTCAAAGGATTTCCACTGATAAGAAGACAGTTATCACCTTCCATGGAAAGAATTGAAGGGTCAATACTTTCTGAGCTTTGAAACCCTTTGCATGATAACTTTATCTCACTCTGTTGGCAAGAACAATTGTTGATCACAGTAACGTTCCACTCTGGTTGCCCTCCTATTTCTCTACCAGTTCTTGCAGTGCCTATGTTGATGTTGTTCAAGGAACAGTCACAAGACCCTGATCAAAAAGTTTTAAGAATTATGCAGAAAGAGGAAATTAGAGAGAAGATCATGGTGAAATTGCAAAAGGGTTGAAGAAAAATTAAAACTTTGGAGAAGTGACAGAGCATATTACCTTTGATGATAAGGAAGAGGAAGATGATGGAAGTGAGGAACTTGAAGGTTGTTGTTGTTGGTGCTGATGATGTTCTTGTTGTTGCCATGTCTTTGGTGATTCACTCTTATGGATGGCTTTGGTTGTATGATTAAAAATGCCAAATGGTTCTTCTCTCTCTGTTTCAACCATTATAAAGCAAAATAAATGGGTTGGGCCTAATTGGTCAAACTTGCTTTTGATGAAGAATGGAAGATTGAGTTGAAATTTTGAGTGTGGATTAAATATTTAGACATGTTTGTAGGATTTTGATTAGGTGTTGGAAGGATTTAACTTGGAAGTAAAAATCCCTAAAAGTAGGGTGGTCATGGATTAGAGTGGAATCAAAAGTTCAATCTCAATCCAAATAATTAAATCTAAATTTATACTTTCTAGAAATAGAAATGATAGTTTGAGCTTTTGTATATCTATTTTTAAATAAATGGTTTGGATTTTGAATTTAAATTCATATTTTTAAAGTTAAACATATTTTTTGTCCTTCAAGTTTTATTTAAATTTATAGAATTAATTTTTTCTCGAAATTTTAGACCAATTTAGTCATTCGTATAATTCGTATATAGAAATGCGTGAATTTTATCTTTTTAACCAAATTTTGTTAAATTTATTTGACGTTTTAATCATATTTCATGATAGTATTTTAATTATTTACACTGTTTGACATATTTTCGCTTCAATATTAATTAAAATATTTTTATAAAACGTGTCTAAAATATCAAATAAATTTAACAAAAGTAAGTTAAAAATACTAAATCACATATTTCTAAAGTTTGATGACTAAATTAGGTCAAAATTTTGTAAAAGAACTAATTTCAATTCTAAAGTTAAAAACCAAAAAAAGATTTAACTATTTTGTTAGGACACAAAATAGTTTGGATGTTTATAACTTATTTCGATGTAGATTTTAAAGTTGATATATTTTTCAAAGTTTGTGTTAAATTCAAAATAATTATATATTTTCAAAGAATAATTTTTAGATTGAAAATTTCGTGGAGTCATTCATATTTATTAAATGCATACAGTTAATTAATAATTTAAAAAATAATTCATTGTTTATATTAGATACATGTTTTCCGTATACATGTCCTGAATTTGAGTGTGTTTCGCTCGTTAATTAAAGTAAACAGTGTACTCTTTTAAAAGTTTAGCGTTGAAATGAGAGAAAAAAATGTTATGCATTTATAATCATTGAAAAAAAAAGGAAGCATAAATATAAAAGTACAAAATATGTTTGATTTTTTTTTCTTCTTATTTTCCCAGTATACCAAATAAATCCAATAAATGAAATTGTGTAAAAGTGAGTAATATATTTTTATATCTTTAATTAATATTTATTTTAATAAACTATGTTTATCTATCTATATAACATTTCATACTAAATATTACTATTTTTAATTTTTTTATCATGTACTATTATGTTGAACAAAATTTAGTAACCACTAAATATATTTACTATCCTTGATTTTAAATTATTTTAGATTTACAATTGAAAATAAAAATTCAATTATATAATCGATGTTAAATGTGACATCCCATTTTAATAGATTACCCTACTAAATAAAGTATCACACAGTTATAATAACGAGAAGCACTCAGATAAACAAACAAGATAGAAAAGTTAACTGTTACAGTCATCCAGAAGTATACTGTGAAAACAAATTTAGGCATACCACCATGCCATAGGCAACCTAATAGAAAGTTAACAGTTCTACAAAAGGCGATGCTCCTCTAGAGCATGAGGTTACAAAAGGCACTTAGGGCCATAGACCAACCCTGAGAATCACATAGACAGATACCCTAAGCTGCACCACTGCTACCACCGGGCCTACTCCTAGAATTTCCTCCATCTGCTCCCACCAAGGGTGATCATCGCAAAAGAGAAAACACCACAAACACAAAACAGAAATGCAAGGGTAAGCTAGTGTAATTTAATTTTTATCATGATACAACGAACAAATAC
>Ga0209589_1008085_pt1 | contig 16561 bp, 18 predicted proteins | sample CowpeawhiteBW_FD_187525 | JGI IMG/M metagenome (GOLD analysis project Ga0209589, IMG submission 187525) | Root nodule microbial communities of legume samples collected from California USA - Cow pea white BW (SPAdes) (version 2) | ecosystem: Host-associated > Plants > Roots > Nodule | place: USA...
AATAAATTTAATTACAGTTAATATATATATATATATATATATATATATATAAATAAATTATAATTAAACTTAATTATTAATTTGATTTTAAGTTTAAACAGATCAAATTTATCGTGATTAATGTGAAAACAATTGCTACCATCACATGATATAATCATAACCTTATTTTTATTTTTTTATATTTTTTCAAATGAAAAAAGAAAAGTTAAAAAATTTCACAAATTAACATGTGATTATGAATAGACAGTCAATTAAACAACATAACCAAATTAAATAATATAAAAATCAGAAAATTAGATTGAACTAAAAAATAATAAAATAACTAAAATGAACTAAACAAATAAATTAAGTATTAAATCACTAATTATAATATATAATTTTGTACAAATAGTTTAAAAGATTATACAAACGTTATTTAAAATGAAATTATTTAATTATTTTAAAACAAAAAGATTTATTCTATTATTTATTATATTAAATAAATTAATTTTTTATTTATTAAGAAATACAACTGGCTTATTAAAATATGAATCAAAATAAGTTATTATAGATTTTTTTATATAATGGTATAAATGCATGATTTATTTTAAACTTAATGCATGATTTATTTTTATATAATGGCATAAATACATGTTCAAACTTAATGTCAAGTCTGAAACTATAAATTGGACAAGAACTTGTTCCTTGGAACTTTTATTTGGGATTAAAACATTAAACAAACCACAACCCTAATGACGTTGTGTTACTTAAGAATAGGTTAAATATGAGAAGTCAGAATCTAAAGACAATCCCATGATTCATTCCTTTTCACCGATCCAATTCTATGTCGTGTTCAATGAATATTAGGGAGAAAAATTCAAAAGGAGAACAGCATTGACATATCTTGAATATATAACTGAATTGCAAAGTAGAAGATACAAATATTTGATATGATTTAAAAATAAAAACATAAACAGAATAAAAAAAGAAGTTAAAGAAGTATATTAAGCATATATCTGAGCAAGTTGTATCGGCATAAGCAAGATGTGAGTAGTGATGGGCTGAGTTGGACCATAAACTTTTGATGGGTCTAAAGTGGTGGGCCGTATTGATCTTCCCCTTGCGTCTCCACCGCCATTTCCGTAGCTTCTTCTCTCACCATTTCTGCAGCTGAACAGAACAATCATCAACAATTCCGTAACCTAACATTGTTGAAACTGTTAAAAGGAAGATTACATACCTCTCTGTTTCTCTATCCAACTATTTGGTGAATGCCACTGCAACAAACAAACACAGGGAAAGAAGAAGAAGCAAATTCAGAAATCAGAAATTTATTAATCTGTTATCAACACTAATCCAATACCACCGCATACCAGTAACTTCTTGAGATATTCATTCTCTTGTTGAAGACGCCTTACATCATCTTGTAACTTTTCGAAATAGGCCTGCAACAAGTTAAGAAATATATTGCAGAATTTGGTGAAACCTTGATTTTGATTTGCAAAGAATGATGTGTGATTAACACTGACCAGCTTCCAAGTATAATCACGGTTGTTGTTGGTGTTGAGAGCCTCTTCAGCCATGAGGTTGGTGGTGGTGGTTTTGATTTTGAAGATCAAGCGATTCAATTATAAATCCTTCAAAGAAAGAAAGTGACGGTCAACAACACTCACCTTATTCATCAAATGCAACGTTTCATATTTATACACTTCCGTATACATCTTTTCGTGGTAGAAGATACACATGTTAATCAAACGGTATGTTTAAAAACCTCTTCGTCTCCTCATACACAAATCTAGAAATGAAATATAAAAATTAGAATTGGTTTACAAAATGTATTTTATTACATTTTATTTAAATTATTCATAAATCTAAATTTCTGACCCGTATAACTATCAAGTTTGTATTTTAGTCTATAAGTTTTTTTCACTCTTTTGAATTATTATCAAATTTGTAATTTTGAATTTAGTCACTTTTTTTAAAAAAATTTATCTCTAAACTTTTAAATAATTGTTTTAGTCCGTAATATTTATGTTAAGAGACAATATTTGTTTAAACTTTTGTTCAATGTAATTAATAGTTAAAAATGATACAGTTTTATAACACCAAAAGCAAAATAATTTTGTACAGGAGCTAAAATCAAAACTCACCCATTTTATAAGAATTAAAACATGTTCAAATTTTTTAGAGGGACGTAAAACTTGTTTGTGAAAATATCAATTTTCATTTAAAATATAATAACTATTATTATTATTTAAAATTCACTCTTCTAATCTAACATCACATCATCTAAAAAAGCAAGGGTCCATTCCATGTAATATTTTTTCTAAAGGGTCTGTAACCTCAACATTTGTTTGTTGATTATTTGAGAATCAAAATTAAAGAGATTAAAAGTTGCATTAAGTGTATTAGGTTTTAAGTACCTTGTTTAAATATTAAGTTTGACCAATATACATTATTTTAATAATGTCTCAGTACTGTGATAGTTACATAGATAAAAAAAGTAGTAAGAATTTGGAGTTGACAGTGTGATTGTTAAAGAAAGGAATGAATGTTATAATATGTGTGATTGATTGGCTAAGCGTGCATGTCTGTCTTCCCTGGTCTTCAGCTATATATGACGTTTAAATTAGAACCTTAATCAACAACCATCCAATTTTCCCTCACCATTCCAAAGCAAAACCTCCGAAAACAAAACAAAAATAATGCAAATTTTGTTTCTCTCACTCTCAAACCCATTCCATTTCTTACAACATGCACCTCACGTTCGGAGAATCCAGCTCAAAAAAGAAAGGCTAACAAAAAAGAAAAAAAAAACGAAACAAACCACCTCCACTCTTTTCTCAAACTCACCAACTCCAAAAAGAAAATACAACTCTCTCCATTCTTTGCCTTGGCTTCCCCCTCTGCTACTTTCCTTCTCTCCCTGCAAGGTCTGAGGCACCCCATGTTTTGTTCCACCTTAAAAATTAACCTTTGTTTGGAAAAATAAGAAAAGAGGAAACATGGTTCAAGCAGGAGAACAAGAGCAGGAAGGAGGTAGCAGGGCCAAATTATTTAGCTTGAAAGGGGTGTTTGAGGGCGCTGGAAGGCACTCCAAGAGCCTCAGCATTGACACTGCTAAACAATTGGAACCTACAGAGGATGGTGCAGCCTCTTCTAGAAGTCAAGGATCAAAGCCTCTTAATGATTCAGACAAGGTTCCCAAAACAAAGATGCTAACCAAGGAGGAATTGGCAGCCAAGGAATCCAAAGACAAGATCTTGCAAGGTCAATACCCTTACTATTTAACAATCAATCACCTTACAGTTACTCTCTTCATCACTTTTATTTGATTTGTCTCAAAAGTTGACATTCATGGCTGGGATTATTAATTCAGATATGGAACAGATGAGGGAAAGATTTGCCAAACTGCTGTTGGGTGAGGACATGTCCGGTGGTGGAAAGGGTGTTTCGTCTGCTTTGGCACTGTCAAACGCTTTTACAAACCTTGCTGGTAAGTTGACTTTTTGTTTATTCAGCATCAGTTATTCTGGTGAGACTATTGGACATGGCACGAAGAAAGAGTTTCTTATAGTTGTTATCTTACTGAAACTGCAGCTTCTATTTATGGGGAGCAAAAACGCCTGGAACCAATGCCGGCAGAAAGGAAAGCAAAATGGAAAAAAGAAATTGATTGGCTTCTATCAGTCACGGATTACGTTGTTGAAATGGTTCCTTCACAACAAAAGTCCAAGGATGGTTCAAGTATGGAGGTAAAACCCTCTTTCTCTCTATTTCCATAGAAATAGTATCTATGTTATTCTTTCTATATCATCATAACTGCTATCTATATGATAGAACCGGGTTTTTCATTGGCTAGATTATGACGACACGACAGAGGACGGATCTTCACATGAATATCCCTGCCTTGCGCAAGCTTGATACAATGCTTATTGTAAGATCATTGATCCTAAATGTGATAATTCTCTTATAGGTTTAAATTGGTTATTAATTGTCCCGAGAAATTTTTGATGACGAACAGGATTGTCTGGATAACTTCAAAGATCAAAATGAGTTCTATTATGTGTCTAAAGATTCAGATGATTCAGATCCGGACTCAAAGAAAAAAAATGATGATAAGTGGTGGTTACCTACTCCTAAGGTTCCCGCAGACGGTCTATCTGATGCGGCTAGAAAATTTCTGCATTATCAGAAAGATTGTGTGAATCAAGTACTTAAAGCAGCCATGGCAATAAATGCTCAAATTCTATCAGAAATTGAGATTCCTGAGAGCTATATTGATTCCCTACCCAAGGTGAGACAAAAAGAACCAACGAAAGCTTATAGTTATCACCTGGAGCAACATTAACATTGTGATACATAATCTATTTTCTTTTTGCCTTTTCTTCATTTACAGAATGGAAGAGCAAGTCTAGGGGACTCGACCTATAGGAGCATAACAGTTGAATTTTTTGATCCTGACCAGTTCTTGTCAACCACGGACTTATCGTCAGAGCATAAAATTCTGGATCTAAAGAACAGAATTGAAGCGTCAATAGTAATTTGGAAGCGGAAGATGAACCAAAAAGATGGAAAATCTTCTTGGGGTTCCGGAGTGAGTATCGAAAAAAGAGAGCTCTTTGAAGAGAGAGCAGAAACCATATTACTTCTCTTAAAGCACCGTTTCCCTGGCCTTCCTCAATCTTCACTCGATATAAGCAAAATCCAATTCAACAAGGTAAGAGCATGTCCCTGAGTTTAGTTCTCCAATATCTGCACACACTCTACTTACAATGAACTGCCTAAGAGATTCGTTTGATCTAAAGATCTAGACACAACAACATATTTGGATTCCTTTTGTTGGCAACGTTGGAAGGGCCATTCAATAGAATGATTTTACTGTGTTTAATTAAAACGATGGAGTACTTGTTATGTTGGCAGGATGTGGGGCAAGCTGTTCTAGAAAGCTATTCAAGAATATTGGAGAGTTTGGCCTTTACAGTTCTTTCAAGAATAGATGATGTACTCCAAGCAGATTTCCAAATTCAATGTCACAATATATCAACAGGAAGAAGTAGAAACTCAATTTCAAGGCCTCCTAAAGAAGAGATGGAGAAGGTTACTACTACTACTACTACTGAAGCACCTGGTTCAATGACACTATCAGATTTCATGGGTTGGGGCTCTGATCAAGAAGACTCAACGTTGAAGAAGGACCCCTCAGATGAGTTATGCAAAGACGAGGATACAAAGCAACAAAAACTTGCTAACGTAGTGACCAGCAAGAAGGTGTCATATCTTGAGAACTTGGGAGCCACGAGAAGCCCAACAGCACGTCATTAAAAGTGCATTAGAGGATTGCTGATCAACAACTATTTCCATTTTACATAGGAATGCACAGACAAAACTAATGGCTTTGAAGCATGGTCAGAGATATGGCATCCTCAATATACGAAGGATTTGTAGTCTGGTAGCTACTGAGTCGTGGTTTTTTGACGATACCTAGCACAAATGTCATCCATGTTTGTCCCTCCCCGTGACCTGTCATCAACTCACCGTTCCCTTTCTGTGACTGTGACAGTGTTAATGTAGAGATCATCCTGTACTGATGTCACAGGCCAACGTGCGTAACATACAACATCTTCAAGTTTTGCTTTCTATAAATTAGAACATCCCAAGCAAATCGAGTCTGTTAGTAAAAAACATGGCCAATCGGCTTAACTCATAACATCAATTGCATTAAAAGATCTTGAGTTTCACTACGAGCAGTGAGTTCATCCCTTACTTTTATCTCATCCATGAAAATAAATAAATAAATCATCATCACTATACAGCAAATGCTATTTATTGGACCAGAAATAAACATGATTTAATACAAGTAGGTTTTAGACGTTCTTAAACATTGTATGCAAGCAGAGATATACACGTTCAGTTCAAAAGAAGAGGGGGAAAAAGAAGCTAAACAGATTGAACTTGGAAACTTGGAAACTAAATTAGATCTTGCCACGGGGACCTAGCTTTGGTGGAAGTTGTGGACCTTTCTTGATTGGTAGAATGTCACCTGAAGCAGTGGCACTGAAGTATGCCAGGGTGGAACCACCTCCCAGGATCAAAAACTTGAGCAACAATCCCCTCTTTGTGAATGGAGCAGCGAATGTCTCGAAGAACTTGCTCTGCAAATCCATTATCAATGAGGGAGATATAACAAGTTTGAATTTTCAATGGAACTAAGTTGTGTAAGTGCATCAGATCTTATTGTAGCCAGGGCTGAATGAAACCATCCACTATTGCTTTCTATGCCTTTGTCCTACACTGTTTCTTCGCTCAAACCATTAACTGTTCCCTTACTATTATGCAAATGCTTGACTTTTTCATTCTCATAATGAACAAATAGTAAAAAGAAACCAAACCTGAAGAGAGTTGTAGGGTGAAGGTGCATCGGAGCCGTACAAGTCCCACTGGCCTGTAGTGTTGCCAAGATCCTCCAAATCAAAGTACACACTCTTGTCACCGTACTTTGCCACAACAGCACCACTCCTGAAAATGGTAGCTTTCACGTGCAATTAAAATCTACAGAAGCCTCTTTTTTGTTTTCCAGAAAACATACAAAACGAAAAGGATGACCCATGCACATGCATACTGATTCATACTGATTCATAATTCATAGTTTAATAGTCTTCTTCTACCAGAGTAATGATATTACAAATGGTTAACCTGAAATTCTTGGGTCTGAAACTCGTTTGAGAGGGCTTGAAAGAGAGCTTAGTTCCAGCAATGGAAGATCCAGCAAGGCCCTTCACAGTGGATGGTTGAACAACAGCCAAGCTTGCCAGAGAAGCCATAATGCGCTTTGTGCTTCACACAGAGTCACATTCGTCTTCATATGTTACAAAAATATCATCAAATTGCCACGTCACCGTCTCCATTTCTTTCTGCATACCATGGAAGTCATTCATGAGATGCCACGTGGTTCCGAGATGGATAACCCTATCCTCTTAGATTTCTCTGCAAGAAGATAAATAACTAAAGTTCAAAACACGTGAATTAATTAATTTAATTTTAAATAGTTAAAAATAAATAAAACTATTGTTAAGAGTTCAATAATTTATAAACTGATATCCAGTTTAATTAAATTTAAGTGGATAATAATAATTATGAAATAATTACTTGGCATAGATATATTTATAAGAAAAACATTTCTTTGCACATTTAAAGGAAATAGTATACTAAATACTTTTATCAACTTTCGTGTTGTACATATAAACCAATTTTATTTTATTTTTTTCGTTCATTGATTCGCAGAGTGATCGAATAAGGTGTTAATTGTTTGGGCTTTAGGCCCATGTATATGTCGAGAGAAGGAGAGTGATAAGGAGATAAAATATTAAGTACAGAGAAAGAGAGTGAATAGAGTGATAGAAAGAAACGGATAAGAAATGTGGCTTCTTCAGCTCCCTCCGAAGCTCTCAACCCCATTTCTGACCGGCCACGCCCATGGCTCGAACCTTCTCTCGAAACCCAATTCCGGCGTGGCTAGGCCGCAATGGGCACCGCCGTGTTCGGTGCCCCAAATAAAAGCGATGAAGACAATGCAGGGAAAGGTGGTGTGCTCCAGCAGCGATAAGACGGTGGCTGTGGAGGTGGTCAGGGTGGCCGTTCACCCAAAGTACAAGAGGCGCTTCAGGAAGAAGAAGAAGTACCAGGCCCACGACCCAGATAACCAATTCAAAGTGGGCGACATCGTTCAGCTCCAGAAGACAAGGCCCATCAGCAAGACCAAGACTTTTCTCGCCCTCCCCGCTCCCCAAAGGCGCTCCAACGAGCCCTCTCAGCGGGAAGAGGTTTTCATTGATTTCGAGTCTTTCGAGTCTTTCGGGTCCCAGTCTCAGTCCTAGACTCTCCTCAATTTCACTCTCTCACGCGTATTTTATCCTATCTTTTCTTTTTTGTTCTCTTTCGGCTTTATGTGTTGTAATTTCCATGGTGCAACTCTTTCGTGTTAGTGCACTGTTTATATGTGCAATTCCTATCATTCTAGCTTCGGCTATCATATATAATCCTCTTTTTCTTTGATTGATTGCTCTTGCTCGATGGTGATTCGGAGGATTGAGAGAATTCAGGAAATTTTATCGTTTGATTCCATGCAGCATTGAGATGAGTGTGAGACTTGCCGGGACTGGGAGTGGAGAATTTGATGCTAACGAAATCAGTTTGGTATATGATTCTTGTTAATTTTGTTATCGTTGAGAGCTTTTATTGTTTATTGCTCCCTCTGAATGTTTGATGAAATGTGTCAGTTGGCTTTTCATCAATCTTCAATTCAAATGGGGCATTATGGTAGTGTTGTTATCTTTGAGAACTTGTTATGACAGAAGGTGTGTGATGAAATATTCGATTATGATTCTGATGGCCAAATATCCGTCGTAATATGTTGAGTTTAACTTTCCTCTTGGGCTCTGAATTTTTCCCATCCTCATCGTTTATCCAGCTCATTGCTTGATCTCCAAGAAAGGAAGACTTTTCCTTTTATTACTTTTACACGTAGTACTGTAGTCAATAAAATGAAAGCTCTTAAATTGTTGCCATGTAAATACGTGGATCACATGCACTGATATTGATAACTTTTGATGTGGAAGTGTAATTGTGCAAATAAGAAGTCTCAAATTGGATTATTTATGTTGAACATCATACCAAGTGATAAAGACTCAAACTTGATTGATGCTTTAATATTTTTGTGTTAAATATCGTTATAAGTTCACCTGTAATGTAAGTGGCTCACGGGGCAATGACGGTGTTCTCTTCTTCAATGTTTTACACCTCTCCTATTTATTCCGTAGAGATATAGGACTTGATTTTGCTGTACTTTCTACAAGGTCATTCCTAGAGTTACATGTATAGTCCATGGTTGGCGATTGTTTTAAGCTTTCGGACAATAGCTTGAAAGGGGGAATTGCAAATTAGGTGACTTGATGCTAATGGCAACCAAATTATGCAAAAAGGTTTAGATAAAATACAATCGAAAGAGAGATGGATGCTGACCTATAAAAAAGGATCTGGTAACTGTATTGCCTCCATACTTTCTGGGACTGTGTGTTTGTTACCAATTTTTTTTGGGAAGAATTTCCACATGTAGATGTAAAGGCTATTAAAGTTACCAGCAATGCAGGGTGCATAAATATATTTCTAGGTGAGAAGCAGCAAGCATTAGCAAGATCAGATTTTTCTTTTTCAAAATATTAATTATGTTTGCTGATCAGCACTAGTGCTGAAGTAATGTTCTGAAGAATTACTATTTGTCTGAAGTTGAAAATCTTTACATACATTCTTTTTATTCGGATGAGTCCTGTCTTTGAAATTTGATTCGTTTTAAGTTTTATAAATATAGTGTTAGTGCCGATTGGGTCTTAAGTTCAACACCGATGGAGTTGTTATGTATATATAATGATGCAGTAAATTAGGGATTTAAGATTAATTATTCAAGTAACAGGGGAGATGAATTAAATGGGGAATTTTCATTTTGATGAGCCATAAAAGAGGAAAAGAATTTGGAAGTGGGAAAAATATGCAACACTTAGAATGCTTTAGCTCATTGGACTTTCTACCTTTTAAAACCTATCTTATTAATCATCAAATGGATTTATCAACCTAATATGTTGTGCATGTATATAATTTGGGCTTCATCAAACAGTAACGTAAGTTTGCTTCCCACGAACATAATGTAGAACTTGGGTGTAAAATAACTTATCATTTCTCTTCCGTTTCAAGAGTATATAATTCGCAATCTGAACCATCAAACCAAACCATGTAAGGCATGAATAACCAAATAGCTTAAAAAAAAAACCCAACTGCATAAGGAATTAACAAATGATAATTCTATACACGCCATAGTTAAAATCTAGATTCTAAAAGCTTTTTGTCTCTCTTTCTACCTACAGAACTGCAGATACAGATATACATACTTGACCAAAGCCTCCTTGGTAATGGAATAATGAATAAAACAAACACAAGCTATTTTTGCCAAACCAAATACTATCCAAAAAGGAAATAGAGAGCCTAAGATCATCACTGCTGATTATAGTCTCTGACTCTCTATCAATTGATTATCTGATTTTGACTAACCCTCTTCACATTGTAAGCACGTTCTGATATTTCTCAACGTACAAGATACAAGAGTGTTGACAGAGTCCACAGACTCCACTGTTAACTTCGCTGTGGGAGATGAATTAGTCAGAATCTGGAATGCCATTGTAAACAAAGATCCTCCTTCGGTATATTTTTCTTCCTGCCTTGAAGTAATCACCAATGGTCTTGACTCGAGGCCATCAGGAATTATAGAGAATCCTGAAGGCAGTATTGCAAGGTTGCTTGAATCACATCCTGTCATCACAGACTGAATACCAGTAATGTCCACAGAAGCATATACCACCATTGACTCATAAGGATTTGTGCAGCTATCTTGTAGTATCCACACACTGTTTTCTTTCAATTTAATCGTCTGTCAAATAAAGAATCCCATATTTCACTTAGCACCATACTTTGATCTGAGTGCAGTTTACATTTTCATTTCTCCAAGTACTGAAATTTGAACCGAAACAACTTACTTGAATGGTAACTGCATTGCCTCGGTCTTGTCCTTTGGATAAATTTGCAATGGACTGCACTGTCCCACCACTTGACATGATATCCCACTTAGACAATATGATAAGTATCAGCAAATTAAGCCAATCGATTTATTAACCAAAAAATTGACAAAAACATTAAGAATAGTACCTCATTTCGGCGTGTTTCATCTCTCAAGAAATCAAACAGAACATTTTGTGAGACTGGTAACCATACAGAACAAACAGCGCACAGTATCAACCCAAGAGGTTCACCAGGATCGTTCAAATTCTTTCTAGAACTTATCCTTATGTCTTCCCCGTTCTTGCTCGTAACCTTAGTCCATGTGTGGAAGCTCGACGCGCCAATTGCATGGCAGAAACTCGATGTCATTCTTTGTGCCAACTTCAAAATGCTTTTTCTCCCAGCCAATGTGGCAACACCTAAGTAACATTTTGTCATGCAACACTCTTTATTTATAGATGCTCCTTAGTAAAAGTATAGTCTTTATGAAAGTAACTTGTCAGAATTGATTACTCACCGGTTGAATCCTTCATGGGAACATTAGTTGCCATGAAAAAAACCAGACGCTCACATTGAAGTTGAAGAGTCGTAATCCAATGCTTTGCTCCAAAGGCTAGGCCACTGTTCACAATGGTACGATACAAGGAGTGAACTGCACTCTTCTGGCATTCCAAGTGCTCCACCCATATTACCTAGAGACAAAACAAAGAACAAAAAACTCTAAATCCACTTCACCAACTCTTCTAACTGCTAAATGTTTGTTCACAAGGCATCCTTAATTCACACAATGTCCACCGACGAAGTTCCTAATAGTACAACCTAGTTTTTGTACCCATCGTTTATTATATTTTTCTCATTGATTAGTTTTTGCACCGACCATCCTGACCAATGCTTTTCTTAAAAACAAAATATTTATTGAGGTTGAAATTTTTATGGGTCCGAATGTAACAGAAACATGAATCAGTATATGACTTGATTTGTACATACTTTGCAGTGGCCATTGGACTTGTCCTCAATAATGCAACCAGAAGGGCGTTTTCTGCATTTCACGAGGGACGCGTCAATGTTGTCTTCTACTTTGTCTATGGATACATCAACGATTGCCCATTGTTCAGCACTCAACTGTTTGCAGAAACGGACAAAATAGACTTCTCTTGTGGGCACCATTGGAGTGAGCATTTGCAGCTCAGCAAACATCTGCACCCAATACAAAAATTAAGGTTTAGAGTTTTCTTGTCAAATTAAAACCTTAGTACTTCCTAGGTAAAAGCTTCACTCGTGTCCACAACTTAGAACTTCGACAAGGTCATTCTCGTCTTTCTCTGTTCATGCATTAACATTATAGGGTACAAGCTATATTTATGTGCCTTTTTATTGGCATTTAGCATTATGGAGGAAAAAAACTCTTTTCATGAAGGACACGTAAGAGAAAGAGACAGAGAAAGAGATTCCAGCTGGACACACACACATTAGACAACAGTTATAAATAGTACTTAGTATATTATGTTACTATCATTTAAAAACTTTCTGCGACTTTGTCTCTATACTTTGCGTGATATAAATAAAGGTAGTGTTTTGAAAGGCGCCAAAAAGTTTGCACTTCGAAACGAAAGAGAGCAGTGCATGGGGTTATGAAACCGTAATTTCTGCAAGTAGAAGCGTGTGTTTACTCATGCAACTCGATTTTTTTACCTTAAACATTTATAACTTTAAGACAAAATGTTAAATCGTACGGAAGTAGCTCGAAAGCATCTTCTTCTTCTTCCCTTGTTGTTTGCAATGGGTGGACGTGGACCACTGAGAAAATAAATTTCCATAACAATAAATCCACGTTTGAAGAGTTGTTTCTCGATTGAAACGGGAAATAAATTTTATTAAAATCATTTGGCTGAATGAAAACGATGGAGCGAGACTGCATAAACTTTTTAATTTATATCCAACCTTTCACTAAGTAGGACCCGGTGAATTTAATATAATATAACATAGTTTGCAGGCACGTGGAACACGAGCAGCTGGTGTAGGTATGCAGTTTCATCACTTTTTTACATTATTATCGCAATAAAATTCAGTGTGCAGTTTGTGGTACGGTGAATTCAGTGTTTGATGGGGGAGAATTAATTACTGACAGAAAGAAAAGAAAAGAAAAACGGTAATAATAACATTTTCCTCTTACCAGTTGCACTGCACCATTCCTGTTAGGACCTTCTCCATTGCATATAACATCAACTGTTGCTGCCTTAGATATCAAACATGGAAACATTTCTTTCCATTGATTCTGCAAGATATATGCATAACAAATACCTTTCACAAGTCACGAAAGCCTTTGATAAAAGAAGTGTTTAGTTATTGAGACATCATAATATTCATATGGTTCTTCTTCATGATTATGTTAATGATTTAAAAAACATGTACGTAGGTATATGTTATTCTTACCACATCTAGAAAACTTTGGACAAGCCGAGGAAGATCCACAAAAACAACTCCAGTGTCTCTCGAGGCTTCAATGGATCTCTTTGGCTTTCCACTGCTTGAATTTTCAACTGCAAACTCCTTCACGTATTCGTCGTAGTTAAGTATTTCGCGACCAGTCTCGAAGCTACGTAGCCATAATGGTTCTCCCATGGTAGCCATCTTAATCAGTTCCTCCATTGCTTGGTTCACTATATCCATTATCCTTGAATTGTCGATTCCGAAAATTCCAGTGTAAAAATCCAAAGAGCTTCTATTCTCTTGGTCATGGCCAGAAGAACACGAAGGGGACGTTGAGCCGGGTGCGTATTTCCCTAGAGCTGCTCGAAGCTTCTCTACCTAAAAAACACGTGTGATGAGTGAGTGAGAGTGTAAATCTTCAACGTTAGTTTTTCGTTATAATCAAGGAAATTAGTTAACAAATAAACCTCGGCTTTGAGTTTGGCATTCTCAATACGTAGTTGTTGTTCTTCGGTCGGCATAGCTCCATCTCTGCTTGTGGTGGGCACGCCACAGGTGGGGCAACAAGCTTTGTTTATTGTCTCTCGTAAGGTCTTGTTTTTCTCCTTAAGTTTCTCTATTTCTGACTTCAACAAAGAATTTTCGTGACGTTCTTGTATTGCCTGCAAAAGCAGCCGCATATGTATATATAATAGGCTAAAAAGGTAAAAAAAAAAATAAAAAATGAACAAATTTAATTTAAATTAATTACCTTGATTTGGGTTCGACGATTTTGGAACCAAAACTTGACTTGCCTTGGAGCAAGGCCTAATTGCTTGCTTAGTTGTTGCCTCTGCTTTTCATCAGGATGTGGTGACTCTTTGAAAAGCCTGTAAAATAACATTACATTCATGTCAGCTTTTCTCTTCACTAATTAAAGAATGTAACACAAACATGGGAAAGGCCTAAGAAAAAGTGGCATATGATATCAAGGTGCTGATATATAATACTTTTATTTTGAAATATGAAATGATTTAGGAAGAATTAATGAGCTTAAAAGTTAAAAATATTGTTTTTCATCATGTGTTTCATAGGTGTAGAATCCTAATATAGAACAAAGAAATAAAGCAAAAGCAGTTCAAAGCTAAGAATTTTAAGCTTTGTTTTTAATCATCGTCCTTTTATTATAACCATATGATATCAATAATTTTCTCATGAACCCATGCTTTAAAGTTTGCAAATCATTGCTTGGTTTCATAGGTGAACCTAAATCAATGACTGATTATTACCTCTAATGACATGAGCAAAGAAAACTCAATTAAGAATATATGGCTTTTTTTTTTCTCTCTCTCTCTCTCTGGTAACCAGTAATAATAATGTCGACGCCTATATATAGAAGTATATGCAGGAGGAATGACAGAAACTCAGAAAAAGTGGTATTTTCTTCCATTAATCAATGTCAATAATCCTCCAACCAAACTCACCTCAACACGTTGTATCACACTTTGTTGGGAACTGTAAAATCATCTAAAAAGACAGAAAATAAAGCCGTAAAGTTTTGTATTTTTTAATGAATTTGAATCATTGGTAAAGAGTTTTCTGGAAAACAATGTTACAGAAGAGAGAATATGTGTTAATAGTGTTAGTGAACTCAGGCTTAGGGGTGAAGAGACGTAAAATATATTATTATTATTATTATTATTATTATTATTATTATTATTATACTAACGCTTCCATTTCTCTGATCTGATCAGCAGTGTGCCTGTGATATTTCTTTCTCTTCTTCTTCTTCTTTCGGTCTCCGTCAGCATCAGCATCAGCATCCTCGTGTTCACCTTCTCCTTCAAAATCATCCTCTGATCTGGATCTCGTGGGACCCGAATTCTCGCTGCTAATCTCTTCCAGCCTTTCACCGCCGCCACTCCCTTCTTCCCACTCCTCCACCTCCATGTTCGAAGTGGCAGCTTCAGCCTCCGCCGCCACACCGGCATGGCGAAAAATCCCAGCCTTCAGTGCAGGAGGGGAGAGCCGTGAGATAGATAAAAAAAGAAAAAAAGGAAAAAAGAGAAAAGCATGTATATACATAACAGGAAAGAAAGAAAGAAAGAAAAACGAAGAAGAGAATTTACAAGGCTGAGAGAGAGAGCTGGGGAGGCGAAGAAGTCTTTGGCGTGAGAAGTGGGTGGTGGATTGTTGGACATGTCAGCGCCCATTGATGGTGATGAAGAAGAAGAAGAAGAATGGAGAATGGAAAATGGAGAGTGTGTTCGAAGAGGAGATTAAAATGGTGGAGTTTGTGTTGTGTGGGAAAGAAGAGAGAAAGAGAGAAAGAGACGTAGCGAAGGGTGGATTTAAGAATATAAAAACAAAGGAAGGAACTCGCTAAGGTTATTTAAATATATATTATAGTCATTTATTATTGTATTTTATTTTTTATTTGTTCCTTATGTGAAATGTGGAGTGAGTGAGTGAGTGAGTGAGAGAGAAAGAGAATACCGGTAGGATTGACTGTTAGATAAGATAAAGAGAAAGCAGTGTGAGGAAGAGAAGAGACCCAACTAACTTGGGCAGTTGAATTTAAGACTTCAACGGTATCTTTTTTTTCTTAAATTCTCCACTTATCTTTTTTCTTTTTACTTTCACCACCTAAATAAATGGAGCACATAATTCTCATATCAGTATTTTTTTTTTTCTTAAATTAATTTTAACAAAATCGAGAAAAGAAGTTACATAAAAGAATGTCTTTAGCATTCATTAAATGCTACAAGAAACCTTTTAAGTTTAAAACATTAAATTTAAGATAAGAAAAAGGATTTGCTTTTCGGTCTTCGGACTTACCATATCCTGTCCCACCAATTCAACATGTTATTCAAGAGAAATTGCTAAGGTAGTTTTTCTGGAAAAATAAAAATTACATTAAAATTAAAGTTTTAAACTCTTACCAGTGAATTTGTCTAAGGATTTTAATGTTCTTAAATAATCAAATTATATGTCCTTTAATACTGTTAGCTTATTTAAATATATATATATATATATATATATATATATATATATATATAATAGTAATAAAAGTTACTGAACGGATGAAATTTTAAACTAAATTAACTAAATTTATTTATTTAAATTAATTTTAAAAAATAAATAATTTTAACTTTTTCTAAGAGTTCTTTACGGGTTGCTAGCGGACCAATCCGACATTTTTTATGAGGTGGCAGTATAAAGACTTGTTTTTACAAGTATAGAAAAAAGGGTTCAAGATAATTTAATTATTTTAAGTGGCGCTGTATATTTACATAAAAGATAAAATAATTTTATTTCCTGTTTTTAAAATAAAAGAAACATCTTCTCTATAAATTTAAAATTTGTTTACTTCTTTTAAGTTTTTGGGATGATGATTTTTCTTTTATTTTTAGAAAACTACCATTTGAAAGACAATATAATTCAGGTCAACTTTGCTTTATTTGAGTAAAAAAAATATCTCTCCTATATTAAGTTATTTGGGTTTTTTTTTTTTTTTCAACATGCATATTATCACATTTGTTTATCTATATATACATATATATATATA
>Ga0209589_1008087_pt1 | contig 16560 bp, 10 predicted proteins | sample CowpeawhiteBW_FD_187525 | JGI IMG/M metagenome (GOLD analysis project Ga0209589, IMG submission 187525) | Root nodule microbial communities of legume samples collected from California USA - Cow pea white BW (SPAdes) (version 2) | ecosystem: Host-associated > Plants > Roots > Nodule | place: USA...
AAAATATATATATATATATATATATATATATATATATATATATATATATATATATATATATATACAAAATGTTTAAATATGTAAACTATTTAGATAAACATAATAATATGAAATTGGAATCAGATAAAGAAAGTTTACCTTTATCTTTTCTTCTCTGGTAAAGGAATGTGAATATTACAAGCACCGCAAGAATTAATGAAACTGAGCTTATGACCCCAATCACCACTTTCTTTGAATCATTTTTATTTTCTTCACAAAGAAATGAAAGAAATAGACATTGTAATTGAAATAAATAAATAAAATTGAGAAACACACGATATAGGATAAAATTTAAATTAGAAGTGGGTTTCAGGTTAGTTTTTTAAGTTTTAAAATAGTTAATCTTTAAGCGTTTGCCGTATTAGACATATATTCTTCGTTTAATTTGTTTAGGTGTTAAATTTAGTTGACTTCATATATTCTTAAGAACAAACACCGAAATTCTATCATAGCCTGTAATTTTATAATCTATACCAGTACAAACATATCTATATGTCTACAATATTTTAATGATAATAAAAAATATAATTAAGAAATTTAAAACACAGCTACCAAATCTTAAGAGAAAATTATAATAAAATAAAAATTATAACAATTAAGTTTCTATTAAATATTTTCATTAGATCAACTTGCTCTTAAAAAAAGAAACAGTTTGATTAAAACTAAAAAAAATCGAGGTTATTTACAAGAGAATTGAAAAAATTGAAAAGAAAATTAACAAATTAATCATGACATAAACTGAAAATAATATTCACATTATTATATTAATAACAAAAGTCAACAAAAGTTATTTTATATTTATATAATCATTCCTCTGTATCCTCAGTGAATACTAGATTTATAATTTTTTTAATACATCCCTTCAAAGCCTAGCATTACTTAGGGGAGCAACTTGATAGCATATTATAAAGATCTAATTAACTTGACTCCAGATAAGTATTTCTGTGAAATAGAATCTTGTTTAGTTACATACTAATTAGTGTTTTATTATGGGAGAAGTTGACTCTACAACCTACCATCTATTCTAAACTCACTCAATCAACTAGTAACTTCCGAACGTTAGTGAAGCTAATTAAACCAACAATCTCTCTTGCTCTGGATTTTAACACCATTCCTAAGGTTATTTCTCCCATGAATTGTAACATATTGTAATTTCTATTTAACCAAAAGAAAACAAAAGTAAGATCGCTTACCAATTTTGGAGATATCCAATCTGACATATAGATCTTGCCCTGCATCAGGAAGCAATCTCAAATCCAATAGATCACCGAACCAGATGATGCAACCGCTGTAACCACTTCCATTTTCAGTGATATCCGAATTAGCATAAGCCGTGCACGAACAATTCGCCCAACACTTAGCCTTGCATTCATCAATTGTCATAGTTCGATTCATCCACGATGTTTTAGTGTCGGGAATCTTCATGTTACTGACCTTAACGAAGCCGTCTTTGTTCTTCACCCTACACCTCCACGTATCAGTGCTATTCACGCACCCTTCATTCCAAATCTTTGCACTCCACTCTTCCGGCGATTTTGGCCGAAACCCTCGTAAACACTCGCAAGTTGAAGTGTTGCCCGCGACTGCACAGTACCCGAAAGAGCCACAGTAGTTATAGCCGCAAAAACCGTCTCTTGGGATAACTAAATCAAGCCTCCAGTTTTGATTATCTTCGTCCCAAATGAAACGCAGAAGAGCGTTAGCCGTTTGGTTAATCACCGTTCTCAGAAGCATCGAACTATTTCGCGGAAAAACTTGGTAATAACTTTCCCTAGGATTGTCAACGAAGTTGATATTCACCAATGGACGACGCTTCAATGCCGGTGTGGCGCTGAATCGAAATCCACTCCAAGGGCCACTTCGGTAGGACACTGATGAACCGTTCCAAATTTGCATTTCTGGGATGTTGCCTCTTGAAACTCCATAAGAATAATGACCAGAAGATGGGTCTTCCCAATTGTTCCAAGAAGTGATGAATCTGTTGAGACCTGTTGCTACTTCCCACCCTAGCTTCATTCCTGGTAAAAGTGTGTCCGAAGGATAGTCAAAGCTTTGCCACAAGTAGTTTTCAGAATTATTGTCGTTTTCATCTTTAAGGACAAAGTTCCCGGTTTCCAATAGCCGTGCTACGGCGTTGACCGATTTAGATTTTGTTGTTGCATTTGTTGACCAGTGAACGGTGTTGTTGCTGCTGAGAAGAACCAGGTTTCCTTCTTTGGTTAAGGTTAACTCGGTGGAGTTGTTTCTGTTCATGGTATTATTGATTGGATTGTTGCGGTTGGCAACCCAAACAATGGTTTTTTGTGGGATGTTTTTGAACCATATTCCTAGGTAGAGGTTTGTTGAAGTACCTAGGCTGAAGAAACCTAACTCGAAGGTTCCTCCCTCAGAAACCAAGTTGGTTCCATAGATAAGTGGCTGAAGCTGAGTGATGGTGTTGGTTTCAGATGAAATTTTTGATGAGAGGAGAAACAGACTGGCTATGATGACAAGCGTGGAAGGTAGTGGAATTGCCATTGTGTTAATTGCTGCACATGAAGGCACGATAGTTGAGGGAATAAGTAGTTTATTGTGGAATTTTTTGACTAAATATGAAAATGAAAAATATCTTTTCATAACTCTCTTTTTCAGATACATCTACCTCATAACTACCTTTATTTATAAAATATTATATTACAATAATAATCATAAATGTAAATTAAATATCATAATAAAATAATAATTTCCAGAGTTGTGTAGTGGTGGGAAGAAATGAATTTCATCTCGTATGAAAATGGTACAGCCTCATGTTTGTTATCTTCCCTGTGCATCAGTTGACTTGATCAAAATATGTTATTTAAAATGGTCCTGAACGGCGTTTTGAGCCGCCAGTGAAGTTCACATCAATCACATCCGCACAATCAATTGTTGTACAAGTAGTTGAAATTACATACTCAATTATTTCTTGATTAATTATTAAGAAATATTTACTACGCTTTATAATAAAATATTATAACTAATTAAAATTGTATAATCAATATATAATTTTAAAGTATTACTTTTATATTGAAAATTAAAATTGTATAATAAATATATACTTTTATATTGAAAATAAATATTTAATTAGTTTCTAACATGTTTTACTTTTAATTTTGTTTAATATATTGTAATGTTGATCATTTCATTAATATTGTTAGTATTGTTTGATGATACAATTTATTAATATTGAACTTTTATTTCTTTTATTTTTTAATAAATATTGTTTCTTCTTACTAAATCTTTTGTTTACTCTTCATCTCTTTCTTTATTTTCCTCACACTATTCCTCCATCTCTTTTTTTCTCCTCCCCTGATGTTTTTCCGAGGCCAAATCTTTAGGGATAAATCTTTTACTGAAATTGATATGTCCTAGGTCCACACTTTGATATTCACTTATTCTTGTCGAGATGTCCTCTTCCAATGTGAGTGTAATGTCCTCGACAACGGGGTGTCTGCAAAGACATTCCGATGCTCAAGTTAGCTACTATAGTAAATATGACTGATTGTAATAAAATGATATCCTTTTCTTACCTTGTGAATAGTTCCATCTATACTACCTAGATGGGCCCACACTATTAGGCATGAGTTACGCGGGATTAGGTCATTTTAAGGTCTTGCTTAACATGTGTATTTACCTTAATTGTTCCATGACTTGTCTTTTTTGCCTAGGTGGCTTTGTACTATAGCAATGGCATACTTGTCTGTCCTTTCGTCTATGTCAAGATGTTCTTTACCCTTAAGTTGTAAGACGTACTCGGCCTTATACGTACAATATCCCCCTAGAGTCGAGACAATCTTAGTCGAGTGTCTCAAGGTAGTTTGGGTGCTTCTCGGTACTCTAAGTTTATGTGTTTTAAGCAAGAAGTTTTTTTTTTGTCTTAGTACTTTGTCTTCCTAGACTCTGTCTACACACCTAATTTATATGATCCTTTGCAATAAGGCTAAAAATTAGCACAAATAGCAGCTGAATTTGATGCAAAACAACTAGCAAAAACTGCAACAGAATTGAACAAACAATGTTCTCAAACTACATTGTATTCTTTTGATTCTGGTGTACTTCTTTTGCCACTTTCTTTTGATTCCTTTTGGCACTTTCTTGTATTCTTTTGTGTTCTTTTCTTTCTTTTTTTATGAATTTTACAACAACACTTTTTCCACACAAATCAGAATCACTAGTACGCGATGCTTGATCATATGTATTTTTAATGAAAATAAGAAGCACAAATTGAGAAGGAAACTTAAGGAATGAAATATGGAATATGAAACTGAAGGAAACACAAATTAAACTTAACTCTAAGGCATTGCTAAGTTCTAATTAGCAAATAGAAATCAATGGTAGAAATTAAAAAGCACTCAAAGAAAAATTACCAAATGTAAATTTATATGGTTTATGTTGATGTTAAGCAAGAACAAGGAAAATTTTCACTAGATATTAAGATAAATGTAAGACCCGAGAAATTTAATTAATTAAATAATTAATTAATTAATAAATATGGGTAGTGGAAGCCTTTAGGGCAATTAATGTTAATTATTATGAATTGGAATAGTACTAGTTCAAAAGGTTGAGAGTACTTGATTATTATGAAAAGACTTGGGTTCGAGTCATGTGTATTATTTAATTAATTATTATTTTAAGCATAATATGATTGATCATGATCAGTGATAATATAATCTTAGATTTAGAGAAATTATCATGAAACATGAATTGGTTGTATGGTTGTGCATTGACTTGTGATTTGTGTGGTTATGTGTTCGAACCTTGGTAGACATTAATTAAGCTTCCTTTTTGCCAAAATTTCTTTTGGCATAGAGGTGAATGGTCAGACAAACCCTAGCCGTCAGAGGGCAGCCAAGAAGGCTGGAAGAATTACCCTAAAACAACCATGTTAATTTCAATTTTCGTTTTATGGCCATTAAACTTAACTAAGACATTTTTAAGAGGCTAATGGAGGGAGAGAATAAGAGTTTTTGAGACTGGATATTGGAGAGCATTGTAAGGAGTGCGATTTTAGAGAAAAATAGTTTTTAGTGAGTGAAACGGAGGAGCTGAACGGTGGGAGAGCTAAGGGAAGCCATTGTTGATCAAGAAGAAGTTTTTGAATTCATAAGTGAAGTAAGGAAACCAAGTTAGGGGAGCTGGAATTCGCTAATCTTATGTGTTGGATTTAATTGCATGATGTATAACATGTTTATGCATGATTCCTTTCTCCCAACGTTAAACCATGGTTGTATTAAGGATTAGAGGAAGAGTACAGTAATGGTCAATGGAATTGATGAGTATGAATGCATGATCTTTTACACTTTGGACAACTTAAAGCTAACAGAATGCAACTGGGATAGGGCATGATGATTGAGGATAGTGCTAGCCATGTTTAGCCAAGTACCTAGATTTTTGGTAAGTGTTGAGGTAGATAAAATGGTGTAAGGAACTTAGCAGGCTATGAAAAATTAGTACAACAAGTTGTACTGATATAGAGCCTAGAAGCAAGGCTCAAGTCTTCAAGCGATAGCTACAAAAATAGTAGGGTTCTTGACCACGTAGCGCCTAGCGGTGAGGACGATTCTCCAAGTGGCAATTGTTAGACAAAGGCCACTAGAACGAGTGGTGCCTGGCGGCACGAGGCTTCCGGTTAGGTAGTCTGGAACTGAATTTCTCTTGGCAGCTCTAGAGCAGCGCCACACTACAAAAAATTGAAGTAATTGCGACGATTTTAATATGGTGGTTCTAGAAAACTTCCATAATTTTCTTCATAATACAACAGTTTTATAACTCTCATATTTTGTATGCAAATTATGGCATTTTAAAACGTCATTATTATGTATTATACTATTTTCTCATTCGCGCTCGTCTTTTCCTTGCTCTCATCTTTCGCTCTCAGTTTTATTAAATTTTTTGTCATTTATTTTTTTATTAAAATAAAACTTATAACCCCTAAAAGAAAAATAAAATAATTCTTATCACAAGAACCCTAAGTGAAACACGAAGAGACCAGAACCCATTGCCCTCTGAAGCACATCAACCACATGTCAACACCACAGCCACCATAGAACTCATTGAAGATCTCTCAAAAACTTGCAAGAAGATTGCACTTACCGGAGCAGTACTCTTCGGAGGTGACATTTCTCTATCAAATTAGTTAGCGAAATAGCAACAACCGCACTCAGCCCTCGTAAATCGTCTTCCTCACAATGCAATTCGGAGCTCCATTGTTCCTCTTGAACCTTTCACCATCGTCGTTCTCCACCACCGTTCATCATTCACTAGCAAGGTTTACTGTCACCATTATCCCCATCCTCAGCCCTCAATACGAAATTAGAGGTTCTCCCATCAAGAGCAAGGAAAAAAGGTAACCCTATATGATTATCTATTTATGCATTATGATTCTTTGGATGTTGTTATTCTTTGTTTTAATGTATGAATAATGTTTTTTATCCTCCCAACTCCATTTGCTAGCACTAGGTACTGATTTGGCTTAATAGAACTATTTCTGATTCCAAGTTTATATTGCTTGTTTCCAGATTATTGGTTTTTGTAAGACTCGAGAAAAATTAAATAGTTAATTAAATAATTATTTAATAAATGCGGGTAAGAGGAGCATTTAAAGTATTTAATGCAGATAGCTATGACGTGGAAAAGTGCTAGCTCATGTGGTTGAGAGTACTTTGATTGTGTGTGAGGACTTGGGTTCTAGTCCTATGTGTGCCATTGTGTGTTATTTAATTATGAATTTTTAAGTTGTATATTTTAAAGAGTGATGTGGTCGCATAACCTTATAATTTTAGGAGTTATCACAAATGTGAATTGGTTGAATTGGTTGTGCACTTGCTTTGTGATTGGATGTGTGTGAGTTCAAACGTTGTGGAGAACAAAATTTGTTTTCTTTTTTGCCAAATTTCCTTTGGCATGAAGGTGAAAAGGTTTGGAAAACCTAGTAGCCAAGAAGGCAGTCGTGAGTGGTGAGCAACTGGTCTTGTTTTGGGTTGAATCGCCTGGCGGCGATGAGTTTCTGCCCGGCGGCGCGACACTGTTCGCGTTCGGTTTAGTGGTTTCACTGCTGATTTGAGTGAGTGTAATGAATTGTTGAGTTTTGATTGATTTTATATATTTGTGCGATGATTTTATGGCCTTGAATTGATTGAGGGATGCTGGGGATCATATTAAAATTTCGCATATGGGAAGGTTGGGCTGAAACCAATGAGTTATTGTGAACCTTGGGTTGTTTGGGGTAATTAGGAAATAATTGGAATTATGGTATGCGAAAAATATAATGTTGATAGGGATGGGTATTGAAAATGTCGCAAATGATGATGTGATGACTATCGGGGAAGAAGAAAAGAGAGTTGTGATCAAGAAGTATGCAGAAAAATGGGTAAAGGAGTCTGCGTTTGATATGCCGCCTGGCGGCTTCATGCTGGCCGCCAGGCGATGCTGTGTGCCAACCCAGGCTGGCTGTTGCACTGTGGTAATGCGAGAGAAGGATAGGAAGTGAATTACACATGCATATATAGCCAGTTGAAAGGAAGAGTGAAATTGAAATTGTTGATGTTCGATAAGAGATGAATATGTTGATGGGGATATAGAATTCGATATAAAAAAATGGTGTAGGAAAGGATAATCATATTTTGTTAGTGAATATAAGTTCTTGCGTTTTGGTATGCTAGTTAAGGATAAGTGAGGGATACGAGAATTTAATAAGAGGGGTTAAGCATGGGAATTAGGGTGGAAGGCAAACATTGGTTAGTTCAGCATGGTAGAATCGGGGGTATGATGTAAGGAATTGGAATACTAGCTAATTTCGTGGGATGTATGGAGTTGTTGTGTTATGACAATGTTCTTGTTACTTGAAAGAGTTGAATAAGATGGAATTATCATTGTAATGTATAGATACATGATTACATAGTGAGGAGTCTCTATTGGTCCATGAGAGTGAGTTATGTAACAAATTAGACTAGTTGGGGTGCTAAAACTAGTGAAGTACTGTTCTGGTATAGCGCCTGGCGGGCTAACGAAACCCGTCAGGCGATAGGCTTAACAAAAGAGAGTGCTGCACTGAGTGGCGCCTGGCGGCACGATGTGCTCCGCTAGGCGGTGATGAGAAAATAGTGGCTCTGAAAGGACGCTGGCGCCCGGCGATGAGTGGATACCGCCAGGCGGTCTGGAACAATTTCGCCTGGCAGCGTGTGGGCCGTGCCAGGCGGAAATGTTGTTGTCCTTTGTTTGTTTTGTGTGTTGTTTGAGCACTGACACTACACTTGGGCTGGGAGATGCTGTGCCATGAGCGAGTAGGTTCATGGATGGTGGTTAACATGTGATGATATGAGCGGGGAGGTTCATATCCAGTTACTCTCACGTAGGGATACGAGCGAGGTAGGTTCGTATGTTCCGTGCTCATGGTTGAGAGATGCCACGTGCGGGGAGGTACGGGGCTGGTGGATCACATGTGTTGGACTACGGGCAGGCAAGCCCGTAGAGCAGGACTACGAGCGTGGAGGTTCATAGAGGCAGGACCACGAGCGGGCAGGTTCGTGTGAGCATCATATTCCCGAGTCCAAGGCTAACCAGTTGTGTGATTTGAAGGCTATAAAGCCTTGGGGTTAAGGTCTTGGCCAAGAACTATGTAGAATGAATAAGATGGGTGTATGATTTACTTTGCATATTGTATATATGTTATTTTATTTTTCTCAGCTCACCCTTTCTGTTTGTGTATGGCGATGATCGTGTGTTTCGTTACACGGGAGCAAATGTTGATACAGGTGGTGCTGAGGATGTCCAGGCGACGGAGTGAGGGGCTAACTTTGGGAATAGAGCTAGGGTTTGTCTCACTTGTATTTTAATATACTTTTATTATGAACACGAATTTTGAGAACTTGTAACCCTTTATTGATTAAGTTATGAGTTTTGGCGCAAGTTTTAAATAAATTAAATTTTCCCGCGTTGGGATTATTACTAGACGACTTTTGATATAATTTATTTCTTTTATTATTTATATTTAAGTAATATTCCTTAGGGATGTTACAGTTTTGCAGCTTTCATTGTTTGCTGAATCATTTTATGAAATGCTCCGATTTCAAATGGGCAATAGAATTTTAACATTTCTTCATGTTATTTTGTCCCCTTTTATTAGGTTTTTTTATTTTACTTGATTCTTTGAAGGCAACCTTGTCTACAATTTTGTTTACCATTTTTCTCTAGAAACTGCATATGAATTTTGTTATCAAAAGAAGTCAGGGGAAGAGGCAGCGGGAAGACAAGCATGAGAAGGATGACGTGAACAAATCCTTCCCGGTTAAGCGTCAAAAGGGAGATGATCCTTCTGTGGAGAGTGAGCTAACGAATATGGACACTAAACCAACCTATATAGATGATGAGAAAGCTATTTCTGAGAATGATAAGTCTAATATTTATAAGGAGGATGTTGTGAAGATGAAAGATGAATCAAATGGGGAAGAAGATCCTGAGGAGGATTCGGAAGAATGTGAGGAAATGGATGATGGTAGTCCCAAGCATGATGCATCTGATGACATAAATGAAGAGCAAGAAGTGAATGCGGACATTAAACTTGAAAATATTAGATAAAGCAACTGATGAAACTTCTAAAGGGGAGATCAAGGTTAAAGATGAGGTGCAAGAATCCAAGACTGATACTCAAGCGAAATAAGAAAAGGATGACACTAAGAAAGAAAAACTTGTTGTTAAGGAGGTTGTTGTGGACAGAGAATTTTTGGAAGTATTTTGTTATATATTGTAACACTGATATATTTATTCTATTTGATCGTTTATGAATAATCTGTCTATATTTGGATTTTAGATTAAGTAATTATTCGCTATCATTTATGACAAGCTCTCGGCTGGGTGTCAACTTGATGACATGGAAGCAGATTGGAGCAAGCCTATTGTTAGTTTAAGGTATTATTGTACTTTCTTTTGAATGTTCTGTTTTGTGGTTAACTTGTATTTGGATCCTAATTCATTTGTTGTCCCCCTTGTATTATATCCAACCCTTGAATGTGCATCATAATATGTATTTAAAGTTAAACAAACATGTACTCAATCAAAGTGGTTCATATGATCATTTGAAATTTTAAAATTAAGTGAACGGTTTCTCTTGAATAAAGATTATCGTTGGGAATAAACGTGTAATTTATAATTGAGTTATTATGCTAACTTGTGTAGTTTCAAAATTTTTTCTAACTATTGGGAATTGGTTTCATCAATGTCGTAGGGATTCCTCGAATCTTCACAAATGAAAATGATCTTTGTTTCTTAAAATACATCCAAACTTCTACGACCAACATTAATATCAGACAAGTTTTTTGAGTAGTCTTTTCTTTTCTTTCAAAGTGAAAAAATGTTATATTAGTTCACGAAACAATTATGATTTACTAGTTACAATTTAAGAGACTATTCCTTCGTTTCAATTTTATACGACCAGTTTCCGATTTTTTGATCGTGACTGTGTTAGTTACATTAGGGTAAGCGATGTGTTCTTTATTTTACATTGGTTTTCAGCCTTCCTCAATAATGATGAGAAATGTTGTTTCTTTATAGGTTGAAGATATGAGAATAATCATACACAATATGGGAATTTTCCTTTCGCACAAGGATGTCAAGGTGAGAAAATTTCTAAAGGTTCTTAGCTTGTTCAACATATTTGTCTTCTGCCTCGTGGTACTCAAGTATTGAATTTAAATCTTTGCTAAGACTAAATGGAATTGTTAATTGGTATTGGGTGACACTAGGAATTGAGTTTGAATTGGTCTATAGTTTATTCACTTTGAATCTACAGTTTCCTTTTACTTTAATACTTTTATTTAAATTGTACTCTCTTTTTTTTTTAATTTATTTTTTCTTAAAATTTAGTATAGAAAAATTACACATCCATGTATATTTGATCTTATGTGTGCTTATGCATTTATGTCATGCATTTTCTTGCCTTGAGGTTGGTACCAGTTTCTTATGTCATGAAGGAGAAATGTATAAGAAAGCTAAATGTATAAGAAAGCTACTTTTCAACTATGTTAGTGCAAATTATGTTGTAACTTGTAAGTTTCTTTTTTTAGGCATTGAATGTTGGAAGTGGTGCTCCATCACCGATTGGTGCAAGAAGATCAAACGAGAGAGACAAGACTAATTAGGAACATAGTTATAGAAATTTAGGATTTTTTTTTGTAAGCTATTGGAGGGTGTATATAATGGTGAAAGAATTTTATTTTTTTTTTGGTTTTCAACGTGCAAACCTTTGGATGATGTTGGATAAATGACTTTTCTTTATATGAATTATGAATGAAAATATGTGATTAAAAATTTGTTTATTTGATTTTTTTTCTTTTACTTTTTTTGATTTTATTAAAAGTAGGTTAAATGAAAAATGAATTGAAAAAATAATTTCATTTTAGTGCCATGCAAATACTGGCGCTTTTAGGTGTCATTTTTTGCATTAGAATTCTTTTTAAATAGACAAATTACGGCAGTTACACATGCCATTATTTGTGCATGGAATACGACGATTTGAACTACCATTATTTGTGTAGTGCATTAAATGACGTGTGTTGCGGCGCTTCGCATAAAACTGCCATATTATACCCTATGACGACAGAATATATGGCGGTACCCAGACCCGCCGCATGCGTAAAATATGGCGGTCATAAGCGCCATTTTATACCACAAATAATTGTCGTATTTAACAATTTTTGTAGTGTCAGGCGATAATGAAATGATAGAAATGTTGTTTGCTTTGGATGTGCATGGTCTACAATGCATTGGTGATACCTTAAAGATCGTCTTGCTGGAGTGTTCCTTCAGTTGTGACTTTGAACGGTATTCCTTGAGTTGTGGCTCGGGATAGAGGGAAAACACGTGGCATTCCTTGAGTTCTAGCTCAAAATGACATCTCTTGAGTTGTGGCTCGAATTGGCGAGTGTTGCTGGTGTGAGTGCGAGTTGTGGCTCGTACGGATGGGTCCAAAAAGATTGCCCTCTTTAGTGGACATTACGAACTATGTTCATATTGGGAACTCCACCTGACGTTACGGAGTGTGGTCCGTATTAGGTTTCCCGCATGGGTTCTACAAGTTGTGGCTTGTATGTGTGGCATCAAATGCATCTTGAGGTATTCATCTAAAGACATAGAGCATGGATGACATGGTGGTGGCCATGTGGATATGAAAACAAGGACAAATTTTCTTGATGTGTGTGTGTGCTTATATATTTGAATTAAATATATGATTCTATACTGTTAGCTCACCTTATCTGCTTGTGTTTGACGATGATCGTATATGCGTTACACGAGAACAAATGATGTTGTAGGTGATTCTGGTGAGGCATAGAGCCTGAGCAGGGGATAGCATGTGAAAAGCTTTATTCGAGTTTTATTATTTATGGTTTTGAATAATTTTGTAAGCATTTATGTTATAGACTTTCATATTATATTGAGTTTTATAAATTATGGAATAAACGTTTTAAAATTTCTTGCATTTATGGGAAATAGAGTTATAATAAATGAGGTATTAATCGTATTTCTTTATTTTATTATTTAAATTTGTAATATTCGACCGGAATGTTACAATAACCAAGGTTATCTAGATGTGAAGATGCATTTCCAAGGCTTCAAGAGAGAGTAAAGATTCAATTTTACTCAATAATGTTGCAGTATTAACACACCCCACCATACCAAAGATAACAACACAAATTCAAAGCAAAATAAAAGCTAAACAATGAAGTAATGACATATATGGACTGAACATGACTCTAGACACAACATATGGATCTTAAAATAAAAATAAACTCAAATAAAAAAGATATAACCGAACAAAGATTAGGAATTACTCAAGCAAATGGAAATGCAAACAGTAGAAACGTAAAGAACACCTAAAGCAAACAAATGGAGGTTCAAGATGAACTAATGAATTTGAACCAAATATAAGACAAGGAACAACAAACCAATCGATACAAACACATCAAGACAAGTAAAAGAAAAGATGAACAACACAAAATTGAAAGAAAAAAATAACGAAGAAGCACTTAAATCAACTAAGCCGAGATCAACTTAGGCTTATGATACCACATGATGGCTTCTTCTTGGCTCCATGGAAGCTTATGTGAATGATGAATGTTCCAAGGTTGATGTTGGATTCAGAAGCATGAAGGAAGAAGGCTTGAAGTGTTTGGTTTGATGTAGATGAAAGGTTTTTTAAGAGAAATGAGGTCAACTCTCAAGGAAAGAAACTAGAGTAGACTAGAAAAGAGACTACTCTAGAGTGAGCTCAAGGAAGAGAAGATGTGCACACATTTTGGCAACAATTCTCTACTAAAATTCAACCTGAAAATTACGTGAGAGGAAGATCTTATTTATAGCCTAAAATGAGACCAAGGAGTCTCCAAAAAGAGGAGGGAAAAAAGAGTCTAGAAAGTTGAATTTTGAACCAAAAAGGAGCACGTGGGAGGTGTGACTTGCCACCTAAGCAAGTCACATTCTCCTTGCCATGGGACGCTCACTTGGAGCCTTGGAGAGCAAGCTTGAAGCTTCTAGATCTCTCTAGTTCATGTGCTATCTCAAGTCCATTTCAAGGCCCAATTCCCTTTTTGGTCCAAATTATTTTTAAAGCCCAATACATGACCCAACATAAATCCTAATATATTATTTACAAGCAAAATGTTCTAGGCTAGGTCTTCACATATTTCTTGGCCCATGTGAAGTTCATCATGAGCCTTGCATGCTCATATGATGCTCATTCTTCTTATATCCTCCTAGCCATAGCTCTTGTTGTAGGTCCCTTGACAAGAGGCATCTCATCAACATGCAAAGAAACACACTTGGATATGGATGACTTAAACAAGTTTTAAGAAGGTGGGAATGCTTAGAAGTGATAGACCTGAAAGTTGTTTTCTTTTATTTACACATATATTTATAATTTATACTCCTATATACGATATGTTTAAAATTGAACTCATGACGATTGTAAATATAATTTTATGCATAGAAATTATGGTAATGTGAGATGCTTAATAGACAATTAGTAGAAATGTAACTGTAAACTGGGTGTTACACAAAACAATTTAGTTTATATAAGAATAATTCAATTTAGTTTTCTTAAATTGTAAGTTCAATTGAATTGAATTGTATTTTTAGTTTGAAATATTTTTTTATTGTTTACATGAGTTTAAACTGTTTTCCCAATCCAAATTATAAGAATGGCAACTTAATTAGTGTAATTACGATTTAAAAACTTCCATCCTAGTTGTTGTGATCTCATGCCTTTGCATCCTTTTATTTACATGGAAAGGCCAAGTAATTGTTATTCATATCGTAGTTATTTAGCAATTTATATTTACATCTTTTCTGTTAATTAATAAGGCGAAAGAAAACTCATGATTGTAATTATCTATCAAATTTCCCAGCTATACAAAATTTAAGGTACATGGCTAGCAAGAAATGAATGTTGTAATCAAAAGATTTTAGGGAATTATGGAAAAGGACAAAAAAATGGGGGTTTGGAGGTATGTGACTGTCTGAAGATAATGAAGGGTCGTAGCGGACTTTTTTGACTTCACTGCACATGTCCTATATGGACCACGTGTGTGTAGGAGTTTATTGGACGTGATGACAATTTTCCGTTAAAAGAGAAATAAGAAGCTAGATCTAGAGCTAGTAAAATAGAAGTCATAAATGACATAAAAGAGAAATTGATGAAACTACACATTCATCTAGGCTAGAAAAATAGAAGTCAGAAATAGCTTAGCATAAGCAAAATGACAATTACCTGCTAGGAAACGATAGAGGATTTACTACTAACGTAAGTTAACCCTATAATATTTCATCTCAATATATATATAATTCAAGAAGCATACATGAAAATTTTGCAAATGTCATACACAAAATTCATCACAAAAAAAGTACTAAATAGAAACATAATATATTTTCCCATAAAAAAAGAGAAAGAAAAGAAACACACCTATATATCGTGGGTCATCCAGGGAGTAGGGGTGGGCATGGATTGGATATTTAATGATCCAATCCACATCCATTTTATATCTAAATAATTGGATTAGATTTTTGACCCAAATCTATTTTTTTAGCAAAAGTAGTTTGGATTTTTTTAGAATCCAGATCCAAATATTTGGATCAAGATTTAAATCCAATCCAAATATTTGGATCAAGTTTAAAATCCAGAATCCATTTTTAATAAAAGAAATTTAAATTGAATTTCTTAAAACTTGTGTCATTAAGGCCCGAATGACTCGGATGGGATCGACGATCCGGACAATCCAGACGGGCCTGACGACTCGAACGACCCAAACGGGCCCGATGACCCGAACGGGCTCGACAACCCGAACGAGCCGGACAACCCGAACGGGCCGGACAACCCGAACGGGCCCGAAAACACAAACAGGCTCGACGACGCGAACGGGCCGGACGACCCGAATGAGCCCAACGACCCAGACGGGCAAGACGACCCGGACGGACAGGTCCAAATAGTCGGGCCCAATCGGGTAGTCGGGCACGTTCGAATCGTGGGGCCCGTTTGGGTCGTCAGGTACGTCAAAGTCATCAGGCCCGTCTGAGTCGTCAGGCCCATCCGGGTCGTAGGGCCCGTCCGAGACGTCGAGCCCGTCTAGGTCGTAGGGCCCGTCCGGGTCGTAGGGCTCGTTCGTGTCATCGTGCCATCCGGGTCCTAAGGCCTGTGTAGGGCGTCAGGCTCGTCCGGGTCGCCAGGCCCGTCAGGATCGTCCAAGTCGTCAAGTCCGTCCGGATCGTTGGGCCCATTCGGGTCGTCCGGCCCGTTCGTGTCGTCGTGTCCATCCGGGTCATAAGGCCCGTGTAGGTCATCAGACCCATCCGGGTCGTCGGGCCTGTACGGGTCTTCGGGCCCGTCCGGGTCGTTGGGCTCGTCTGGGTTGTCAGGCCCATCCGGGTCGTCGGGCCCATCCAGGTCGCCAGGTCGTCCGGCCCATCCGGGTCTTCGGGCCCGTTTGGGTTGTCAGGCCTGTTCAGGTTTTTGGGCCTGCCTGACTCGTTCGGGTCTTTGGGCTGCCTGACCTGTTTTCGTTATTGGTTCTGCCTGGTCCGTTCGGGTTTTCGGGTCTGTGTGACTCATCAGGTCATTGGTCCTGATCGACTCGTTCGGTTTGTCGGGCCCGCCTATCTCGTTCATATCTTTAGGCCCGCCCAACCTCTTATGGTTGTCGGGCCTGTCCGATCCGTATAGGTCGTCGAGCAAGGCCCATCCAAGTCTGAATTTAGCATAGTTCATCTCAACCTTTAGTCTAACCCAACTAAAAATTTAAATTGAAAATTTGGATTGGATTTTTTGGATTATCCATATTTAAAAATCTTGATTTATAAAATGGATATCCAATCCATAAGATATATAAAATGTAAATTAGATTGGAATCCATATCCATTAAATGGATTTTAAATGGATTAGATTTTTAATAAAATGGATTATAAATAGAGTGGATTGGAGCAAGAGTGGATTGGATCAAGAAAATTAAATTTTTTGCCCAC
>Ga0209589_1008088_pt1 | contig 16560 bp, 2 predicted proteins | sample CowpeawhiteBW_FD_187525 | JGI IMG/M metagenome (GOLD analysis project Ga0209589, IMG submission 187525) | Root nodule microbial communities of legume samples collected from California USA - Cow pea white BW (SPAdes) (version 2) | ecosystem: Host-associated > Plants > Roots > Nodule | place: USA...
CCTTCTCATTGTCTTTTTAGTTTTTCAAAAATTGTAATCACCTCTCACTCTCATATTTTCTTCTTGTTTTTGAAGACACAAATTCATTATTTTTGCTCTCATTTCTCACTTATCCTATTCGTTTCTTGTCTCTTGTCTCGATAATGAAAACATTACTTTTTATCTCATGAGTTTTTTGCATATTCATTTTCTTATGAATATAGAAGAAATATAAATAATATATTATGTTTTTTTTCATAACCAATTTTTATTGTGACTTGACTATAATATATTTTTCTTTTGATAATTACATGTTTTAATTTTTTATTGGATTATGGTAAAAAAAATTATATTATTTACAACGAATGTATATTGATAAAGAATAAAAGAATAAATTCATTTGTTAAAAGTGATAAAAAAGAAACTATTGATAAAAATAAGATAAACCTTACTTCTTTACATATTTTGAAACATTATACTAAAAATCAAATTGTTAAGTTAGAGAAACCATTTTTTGAAGCATTATACTAATGATCGAATCTAATAATCTCAAAATTATATTATTTGGGCCCCTCCAATAATTTCGGTCAAGATCCGCCACTGGTTGATTTAGAAGTGAACCCATGAATCATGAAATGAAGATAAGTTTGTTACAACCAAGGTTCGCACATCTATAAAGGTCATACTGTAAGAACTTTCTCATCTACTTCTCATCACCTGATATCTTAATCTATATGAGATCATCAATGAAACAAGGGAATCTCACTTCCAATACATGAATTAATTTAAAAAAGTTAGGACCAAATTGAGACGAAGGAAAATTAGAGGGTTGACTTGACACTTTTTGACAAAAAACAAGGACCAAAAGAATAATTAAACCTAAATGATATATACACTACAAGAAATTCCTAAATAATGACCAATTTTAGTAACAAAAAATATATTTAAAGACCAATTTAGAGACCAATTTTCTAATTAGAAACCAATTTCTTTGGTAGCAAAAACTTTGTAGCTAATGTAAGTGACCAATTTATATACAATTCATGATATAAACTATTTTAGTTATTAATTTAGAGATCGATTATAACTTTTTATTCATAATAAAAATATTTTAGTTACCAATAATTTTTAGTTTATAAATTGGTATATAAATTGGTCACTATAATAGTTAATTATTTTTAGTCACTAAAATTAATTATTATTTAAGAATTTTCTTGTAATGATATTAATTTATATTCATAATATATTATAGTAATTTCAACATGTTGTATGACAATAAGTTATTTAATTTTATCGATAAATTAAACCGATTGATTTAATTTTATAATCTATATAACAATATTGGTTATGTCAAAACAATAATTAATTATATTTTATCCCGTAAGTTTACATTGATCGATATATATATATATATATATATATATATTAATAATTATTTGTTAATAATTTATATTTTGAAAATGAAAAGTTTTAAGTGATGCAAATTTGTTTGTTATGCAAATCATAAATGAGAAAAATAGATAGTGCTTGCACAGTTAGAATTGGATTATTCAAACAAAACCTTTTAAAGTTTGAATGAGGATATGAAAGAGCTAAAGAAGAAAAAAGTAAAGAAAGAGGCATGATTTGAAGTTGATGGAAGTTGAAATTCAAAGAGAATGGGTGAAGGAAGGATTAATGAACAGAAGAACTACATGACGGACACGGCACGGGCCTATTGTTGTCAAAGGTCGTGCTCACTATGTTTCTTCAATTTCATATGATAGACTTTGTGTTTGTCCTCCATTTATGGAATTGCATTTAATTCCACATCTTTTTTAAATTATGACTATATTTTAAGCTATTATTATTATTATTATTATTATTATTATTATTATTATTATTAGGTTTTGAGGGAGGAGATTCACTAGAAAAAATACAATATCAAAATAAAATACATAAAATAATGATATCACTTTCAATCTAAAATTTTAAGACAATGAGTTTATAGGTTTTCATCTTTATATGGTACTCTACTTTCTTATTTTTACTCAATGTAAAACTTAAACTCACTTAAATTTCTAACCATTAGTATAATTTTTTTTATTATTATTATTATAGTGCAAGTATAATGTTTCTGATACGGAAGAAAATATCGGTATAAGTAAATAAAATGTGATACTGGAATTATTTTAATAAATAGATGAGAGATTCGATTAGAACTCTTTATCTTAAGATAAGATGCTTGTGTGATTTTAAAAAAAAAAAAAGGGAATATAAGTGTAATTTACTTAAAAACACAATATAAGAGTTTATTCTGTAAATTTGACTTGAATTTTATTAAATAAAAGCTATAAGAAGGTTGTACAAGGTTTGATCATTTTTCAAAGGTTGAATCTTGATGTAATCATAATGACTTGTGTACACATAATTGAGAGAGATGACTTGGAGTGTTGTATAAGGTGATTGGGAAATTCAATCAAGTTATAAATTAGGATTTATGATAGGATGGTCAAGGATTCAACTTTATCTAATAACAATAGGAATATATTCAAATTGAAAATTTTTATTGATCAATTTTATCTTATTAATTTGGGTTGATCTTAAATTTTGACCAAACAACTTCAAATTATAATTCATGTGTTTCGGAAAGAGGAAATTTCAAAAACTCAATCTAAACCAACTATATCTACATTAATTATGATATTTAAATAATAAAAAAATGTAAAAACTTAATTAACATTATTTAAGACTAGAGCTAGTATAACTTATAGAAAGTATAAAATGTTATCATTTAAATATAAAATTTATAAATAGAAAAAGTTAATTACTTTATATTTTATTTTAGAGAAACTATTGTCTTTTTATAACACTTTTTATTTATATTCCTTCTAGACATGAAAGAAATTGCTCATCATTCTCTAGATCACAATTTACTTTAGGATAGTGGAAAACACAATAAATTTATCTTAATAAAATTTGTTTTAGAATAAATTCCTCTATTTTTTTTTCCTTTAAATGGTTTTAGAAAATTTTACTTGTATGGAACTAAGGGTTTTGCATGCAATAGGACAAATACTTTTAAGTCTAATTCAACACATGTATGTCTTTTAAAAGAGTTAAGTGTTTACCGTAATTAATTTGAATATGTTCTGACATGAGATATAGCTAGTTTGATTATACAATTTTTCAGCAATGAAAAAAAAAATTCCAAGGTATTGATTTTTCAAGGTTTGAATTTCAACTTTCTTAAAGTTCTTGGTCTTTTCAAGTTCTAGGCCTTCACATTTCCAAATTGTTATTTCTAAGCTTGGTCTTTTGAATCCATATGCCTAGGGGATGATAGAGATATGATTAATATCTTTTGTTGCTTATTACGTTTATGATTTTCTATTTTTATTTTGTTTTCTGTTTTTCTATGGGTTGAATATTTCTATATATTTGATGTCTCTCTTTTGTAAAAGATGCAAACTCTCATTTTCATGCTTTATATAAAGTATTTCTCTTCTAACTTTCTCTCACTTGTGTTTTATCAAACACTAATCACTTATACACTTAGTTTTGATGTGAATTAAAATAATAATTAAAATTGCATCCATTAAAACACATGGATGAGATTGAAATGTAACATATGAATGAGGAATGGTTTAATATATACATGTATGAAAGTTTTTAAAATTAACTTATTGTATTTCATAGTATTGTGTTGTTTATTTACTTTGATGATAGTATGTTACTCAAGAACATATGATGTTGTAAGACTACAATCTAACTAGAGATAACCTAAAAAAAGAGAAAATAAGTTTTATTTCATAATTTTTATTTTCTTATATATATATATATATATATATATATATATATATATATATATATATATATATTTCCTATAAAGGAAAAAAGTTTTATTTTATAACTTTAAAGGAAATGCATATGGGTTAATGTTGAAGTTTTTACTTATTGATGACGTAATTATTATTATTATTATTATTATTATTTAACATCTTAAATAACTATTTATATTATTGATTTTATCATCTTGATCATATTGGTGTTAACACTTAAGTAAAAGAGAACTATATCATAATACAGTGATATGGTACACTAAAATATTGTATTTGTCAATGTTAAAATTGTAGATTTTAGCAGGTAAAAACATTTATAAATGAACATTTTTACAATTACAATAATTGTCAAAATAACATATGTAAAAAATCGTCGGTGACCAAAAAAATTAAACATTATTATTGTTGCTAGAAAAAAAGATTAAATATATTTTATTATTAGTTTTGTTTAAATTGTCAAAAATTGTTTATTATATATTTTATTTTAAATTTTTAAAATTAGAAAAAAGTATTTATCAATTATTCTTCTTTAATTTTACAATCAATTATTTATTACTTATTTTTTTTAAATTATTTTACAAGATGATAATAATTATATTAATAATTTGGTAAAATTCAAAAAATTAATAGTCTAAATGTACAATATAATAAACAATTATAAATTTTGTTAAGCAAATTAAGCATTGTAAATAAATATATAATTTTTTTTGTTAATATTAAACTCAAAACATAAAGTCATTCAGTAATTCAGTTGGCAAAAGACAATTATTATTAAACTAAAAATATTAACAACTCAAGCACTCTCACTCGGGTAGATATGATAAAACACTAAACACATATGAGTAAATGCAAAGAGCAAGGATTCATAATTTTTGTAGCTCTGTTTCTTTCAGACATGTTAGATGAATATATTTAGAAGCACACGCAGTAGGATAAAGGGAAAGATAATGAGAACTATACAAGTGTGAAAATCTTAAAATTTGTATATGGATTTATAGGCTTTTGAAAACAAAAACAAAGACAAAAACATAAACATAAACAAATTGTCTTTCTCTGTCAAGATTTTACCTTTGTTCATCAATGCAAGTATTTATGTACTATAATTCTCATTCATCAAATTGATCAATAAAATTGGTCCTGGTTTCTCCAATTCTACTGCTCTTGAAGTTCTGAGTAGTCTTACATATACGAAGTTCAAACACTTCATGATGCTCATAGAGCTTGTTCTTGAGATCATTCTCTTTTTGACAGAAGTGGATCCAATAGTGATCTAGTTGGAAGATCCAAGTACATCTCTGGATTGCAAATTCACACTGTTAACAACAATATCTATGTAAAGTAATAGTGATTTTTTTTCAAATTTTGGTATTGCTTTATAGTTCATAAAGTAAATGATATATACAGTTTAACGATCAATATATGGTCTGAGATTAGTATATATCTTTAGTCTGAGATCAATATACAGTTTAAAACCAAATGCAATTCTCAAAATTAAATGCAACAATTACCAATCGACAAACAAACACTACAAAAATAATTGTTTTTAACAGAAGTTATATTTGGCGTTTTTTTAGGATTTTAACCTCCACTAATAGTTTTATCAAGAGTTTGAAACTCTCCCAAAAGAGCAAACGTGACTAACAGATTATCGGAAATTTTAAGCAATTCCTGGAAGTAGCGCAACTTACCGGAAATTTCGAAAACTCATGTTAATACTCGAGGTTTCGAAAACCCCTGTTAATGTCTGAGGTTCTGAAAACCCCCAATAATGCATGGGATTCTGAAAAATCCCAAAGTAATGCATGAGGTTATTACAAAGGAAAGCAGCAAGACACTAATGTTTCTAAAACATTAAAAATTACAAAAGAAAAAGAAAATAAATTAATTAATTAAAATTTAAATTTTACGGGGTTATTTAAAAAATGTATAATTATTGATTTGGTACCCCAACTTTTTCATTAAGTTCAATTTGGTACCCAAACTTTTGGTTTGTTCAATTTAGTACCACAATTTTCTAAAGAGATTCAATTTGGTTCTCTCTGTTAAACTGGAGTTAACACCGTGTTCGTACATGACATGTATCAAGCCATGAAATTTTTAATTTTTAAAAAAAAATTTTTTTTTCAAAAAATTTAAAACTGTCACGTGTTAGTTTATCATCGTGCCACGTGGCAGCTTACAATCATGACACGTGGCAGTGTAATAGTTGTTTTCAATTTAGTACCCCAATTTAAATTTTTGGTTCAATTTAGTACCCTAATTTTTTAAAATGATCCAATTTCATCCTCCCCCATTTGAGACCAAATTAGTAAATAAGCTTAATTACAACCTATATATACATGTTACAATAACTTTTTCAAATATATACATCAAATCATTTCACCTAAATACTTAAATTATTTTATTTTTTACATTTTAACCTTTGTAATTTTTTACACATGAAATTTTGTACACTTGTAAAAAATAAAATAATTTGAATATTTAGGTGTAGTGATTTGATGTATAAATTCAAAACAATTATTTTAACATGTATATATAAGTTATAATTAAACTTAGTTACTAATTTGGTCTCAAATTGGAAAGGACGAAATTAGATCATTTTAAAAAAATTGGGTACTAAATTGAACCAAAAATTTAAATTGGGGTACTAAATTGAAAACAACTATTATCACTGCCACATGTCATTGTTGTAAGCTGCCATGTGGCACGATGATAAACTGACACGTGGTAGTTTTAATTTTTTTTGAAAAAAAAAATAATTTTTTTTAAAAAAATTAAAAATTTCATGGATTGACACGTGTCATGTACGGACACGGGTGTTAACTCCAACTTAACGGAGAGGACCAAATTGAATCTCTTTAAAAAATTGGGGTACTAAACTGAATAAACCAAAAGTTTGGGTACCAAATTGAACTTAACGAACAAGTTGGGATACCAAATCAGTAATTATACCTTTAAAAAAACCCGACTTAACTGAGATTTTTAAAACCTCCGGTATATTGTATTTTACTGGAAGTTATTTTAACCCCAACTAATTAACCTCTTCTAAAATTAAATACTTTTGTAGTGAAACATTTCATTTTATATATTACTTTCTGCAACAACAATAGGATTTCAAAAGTCTCAGCTAGGGATGGCAACGGGTCGGGTCAGGCACGAATAGTGCCTGCCCCCAACTCGACCCGCCACAAAAAAATCTGCCCGCTACCCGCCCGTTTACCCGTCGGGTATCCGCTTAAAAAATACTTGCGGATATTTTTAAAACCTGCAGGTACCCGTGGATACTCGATACCCGTAAATATTTAAAAAAATTATATTTTATAAATTTTTTAATATAGAATTATAAAAATAAAATATAAAATTAAATTAAATTTGACATAATAAAATATACTGCTAATTTTAAATTAAATTTAAATTAATAAAATATAAATTAAATTTTCATTTTCATTTTTTTTGCGGGTAACGGGTACCCGCGGGTACGGATAGTATGATACCCGTACCCGACCCGTTTATAAGCGGGTATTAACTATCCGTCCCAGATTTTATCCGCGGATATCCGCAGACACGGGTATTTTTGTCATCCCTAATCTCAACTGTAATTTCTCTACTCTAAACATAATCATACCTTCAACTTGAAATCAAATACGATTTAAATAGCAATTAAATATTTTTTTACTATTTTTTAATATTTTCATTTATTAAGTTTTTACCTAAAAATATTAGCCTCACAATTTCAAATATTCATTCGCATAAACTCTTCATTTAGTAGGTAGTATAAAAAACATATTTTTTATTTCTTTGATTCTAATTTTTTGTTTAATTTGAAGAATTTTTGTTTTGTAAAACAATTTTCATTATCTCTTAATCGTTCGACTAGTTGGATATCTTAAAAGTTTTTCTTTGATCTTCAAGGTATTTTTCATCTTTTTACATCCTTAATTATACATTTACTTTTTCTTTTCGATTTCGTTGAATGGTGTATCAAATAGTTTTTTAGATACACATTTGATCATTTCTATTTTTACTAATATTTTTATTTGTTGTTTATTTTTATCATCTAGAATATTGTTTTGATTATTTTTTATATAATTATTTTTATTTCTAACTCATTATCATATATGTAATTTTACTGCAGTGCAATTGTATAAAGAACATTTGATTTACTATAATATAATAATTTAATGTCATTGTCATGAATCTTATTTATTACCATTCGACATAGATTGAAGTACAAAATATGAAAAAACTATGTTAAATTTTAATTATTATTAATTTAATCTTTGTTCTTTATGTGATTTTGTTAGAGTGGTGCACTATAATTTTTAGGGTTAAATATGTTTGTAGTCTCTAAACTTGAATGCGAAATTGGAATTCATTCCAAATTTTGATACATTTTAGTTCTTAAACTTTGAAAATGAATTGATATAGTCCTCTTAATCCAACAACAACGTTCCTTTTTTTTTCTACGTGTTAAAGGGTATTTCAAGCTAAGCTGAAATGTGTCAAACAGTATAAACAATTGAAACAACAATCTGAAATGTCGTTTGACGTATCAAAATTTTGTTATCATAGTTGGATTACGAGGACTATATATGTTGATTTTAAAAGTTTGAGGACCAAAATATATCAAAGATTGAGACAATGACGAATTTCAATATTTCAATTTTGCGTTAAAGTCTAGGGATTACAATGATCCTAATTTTTATATATTAAAAAAATTCACTGGAATTTTGGGAAAGGAATTAAAGAGACATTTAAAATATTTTTAAACTCTAATATATGTTTTTTTTATAATTCTTCAAAACAAATTTAATTGTATCAACTTTATTTCATTAATGTTTGTAAAATTAGTAAATATTTTGGTTCTCATGAATCTTTATTTGAAACTCTAATTTGAAATTACACAAATATAATTTATTTCTAAATATTTTATATTAAAAAAATAATAATACATCTCTTTGGTATTGAATATTTGATAATATTATGTTTATTTAGTTGTGATTTTTTTTATTCTTTTTAAAATATATAATTAATTAATACTAAAATTGTAAAAAATCAAGTACGAGCATAGTAACAGTACGGGTATACCCGTTACCCAGTAAGGATGCTAATGGGATAAAAATGTTATACCTTTTTTATTATAGATATGGAGATGAAATGTATTTTTTCTTTAGAGATGAATATGAGATAATGAAACTTGTCATCATCCCACCTGTTACCGTCCCTTGCTTATCTCCTGATTCTACCAAACCTCTCACACCATAGTAGATTATGGCTCATGTTGTAGTCCTACTTGGTTTCTCACACACACATTCAGTTTAAAATCTCAAACCTCTGATTTTTATATGCAAAATATTTTCCTCTCGGTCACTGAGCACACAAGCTCTCTAAGAGAGACAAAGCTTGGAGTTTTTAAAACTTAGACTCACCTAGAAAGCATTCTCACTCACTTAGCGAGCTACCCTTCGAGATATACTTGACCAACTAGTCCTAACTTACTCAATAACCAATTTCCTTTGAGTCCTCTAAATTTTAATTAAGTAAATTACGCTGATTTATGAAAACTGACTTGAGCATTTTGGATTTTAAAATCTGAAATTTCACTCGCTGGGCATTTTACTTGTCTAGCAATTCGAACACTGTGACTCCTTTTCATAAGAGTTGTCTGTGAAGTAAAACAACTTCCATTTTTTGGATTTTAAACTTTGAAAACTTTCTTAGTGAATAGTGGGCTGGTCCGAGCAAATCTACATGATTAATATTGAGTTAATAGCATATGCATGCAAAACTTTCAAATTTTGATTACAGAGAAAAATAAAAATGATCTTACCCAAAGAAAATTATAGTCAGTTAGAATTGATCTCTTATATATTAGGATCTTATGACAACTCCTAATCTTCAAAACAATGAAAAAGAAAAACAGAAATGTAGAAAGAAGGTAAAAAAAGAAAATAAAATAGTTTTTATTTATAAATTTTAATAATAAAATATTTAAACTACATTTATAAATAACTATTTTTTAAAATCTTTACAACCTTAATCATATACACGAAATTCTCACAAATGTTTTCAAACTAATCCCCACAAATACTCACAGAACATAAATCATGCCTACCAAATAATCCATAATACTTGTGAAATCCATGCCCTTAACTAAACCTCGATGGATAGTGTGGACAGGGTTCAGAAGACTCATGGTATAAAAAAATGGATGAAGGAAGAAAAATGTGACACAATTGAAGAAAACTCATATTTCTTGTTAATTTTGTTTTGAATTTTTATTTTGTAGAAAATACTTATAAATTTTGTTATGAAAAAAATTTATAGGAATTGCTGCCAATTTTTTTTCAAAATATTTTTTATGAAACACTTTTTGCAACAAATTTTGTAGGAAATACTTACGAATTTTATAATTTTTTAGGAAATAATTATCCATAAATGAATTACCTGCCAATTAAAATTCTTAGAAAAAATAACAGGAAAAAGTCTTTTCTTGTAAATTTTTTTAACAAATTTGCAAGAAATTCCATGTAATATGAGAATTTTTAGTAGTGTGAGAATGAAAAAGTATATTGATTAATTCTTAAAAAACATTTTTATAATTTAAATTAATTTTTAAATAATTTATGTTAACAATTTTCTATAAGTTAACTTACAATTAAATATACTTTAATTTATGATTTTTAAAATTTTTTCCATTAACTTTTATGAAATTTTTTTATTTAAAAAGATTTGTAAGAAAATGAAAGATGTATTCAATGAAATAAAAATGTAAAATATGTTGTATTACAAATTAAGATGAATTTGAAATATATATTTTATCCATTAAATAAAAATATGAAAACATTGGAAATATTTTTTAATTTTTTGAAGTCAAAGAATATAATATATTTAAATACAGGGAGAAAAATGTTAAAGCTGAAATAAAAAACAAAAAAAATTTTAAGTACAAATATAAAAGAATATCAATAAATTTAAATTATTTATTTAATTCCTTTTAGTTAAAATAATATTTTCTTACAAAATAATTGAATCTAAATTTATTATGATTACTGTAACACAAATAATGTTCCTAATATATTTATTAATATTTTTATTACATTAAAATAATATAATTTTGTTTAAATAATTTTTAAAAATATATGTAAAATAAACATATTATAACTGTATTTAATATTTGATACACATATTATAATTGTTTTGAACCAATGTACAGAAGGAGCGAGAAATTAATTAGGTCTAAGTTCACTCAATTGCATAAATTTTGATTGGCATGGCATTGAGTGGCATTCTCCATTGTTGAGCGCCACCTTTTGCACATTTTTAGGTGTTGGGTGGCATCCAGGTGGCGCTTAACACTAATGATCATTGCAAGTTTGAGAACATTTTAGCTCAAGCGACAGTTCTTCACGTTGAGTGCCTCTTTTTGTGAATGTTGGGGCGTTAAGCAGTGCTAATGTGGCACTAAGTGCCACTTATTACGAGGGGAATGGCATGAGTGCTAGTTTCCTCTCTTGTTGTTGTTTTTATGCTCTGTTATCCTTGGTGATTGTTTTTATTGATTAAGCTACTCTGTTTATTATTTATGATTACTACAAAAAAAAATTGATATTATCGACGGTCAAAATCTGTCGATAAATTTGTTGATAAAAAAATTAATTATCGACGAATTTTATCGACGGAATTTAAGTTATGTAAGTACTGACAAAATTTTTCGACAAAAAAATTTATCGATAAATGAAATCTGTGTTACAGACGAATTTTTTCGTCAGTAATAAAATATAAAAATTCGTCGGTAATTCAAATTTATCAACTAAAACATATTCGTCAATAAAATTCTGTCGGTAATTCCATTATTTTTTGTAGTGGATTAAAAATGAATATAAGAATGATGTTATGAGCATGTGGAATGATGATGTTTAAAGATTTTCAAGGAAATTTTTTGTGATAGTATTATTAATGTATGACTTGATATATGAGATGTTAGGAATGAGGTGTCCTGAATTCTAATAATCATTCACACTCGAATAAAGTAGAATGAGTCATGTGGTGAGAATCGTAGGAGATCTCATTCTTTAGACTTTTTTGTGGGTGTGAAGGGGATTAACCTTGTGTGTGGTTGAGTGATAACCCCTTAAGATTAGACTCTACAGTGTCTAGGAACCCTCACAGATACACACCTCTAGTGAATTCTATATCAAAATTATGTATCCATATATTTATATTGTGTGAAAGTGATATAATTATACTAACTATACTAACTTACCATGTGACGTGATTTGTGTTTTTTTTTTCAATGATCACTTAATTGTGTCAATTAAAAAGGATATAAATAAGGATGTTCTTTTGGTGGATAACAATGAGGTTGTTGAATAATATTTAGTTTTTTGAAGTTATTTAGAAAATAATTTATTTTTCGAAAAGTTCTACTTTTTTGTTTAGTTTGTTTATATTATATTTTTATAATTATTTATTTTATTATCTGTATTAATATTTTATATTTTTAGTTTTATCAAAATTTAATATTTTATTTAATAGTTTTATATTATTAAATAAGATGTTATAAATTTAGTGTAATTATACATTTTATTAAATAAAACTATAATTTTTATTTATTAAAAAAATAAAAGTATGATAAAAAATAATTATACACATGTATATCTATATAATATTATAGACTATGAGAATATAATAATTTTATAAATTTAAAGTTTGGAAAAATAAATATTATTTTATTTATAAACACATGCATGTGGGAGTTGTGAACATTGATCATGGCATAAACATGGCAGACAAAGCCAGGCAAAGCTTGGTCGCCAAGTCGACGTCACCATCACGTGTCACCTCATTTTGCGGATCCAAATTTTTTTACCGTGTTAAATCACACTTTAGCATTTAAAGCCCATGCTTTTTCTCACCTAACATCAAATATTTTTTTAGACAATATTTTATTTAATGAACTGTATAGTTTAAAATTATATAATACAGGTTAAAAAATTTATTTTTTTATTAAAAAGTTGCGACTCATAATTTGGTTCTGTTTTTAATGACAAAATTAGATGAAACTTCTTATCAGGTTGTTCTTGTAGAATTTTGTTTATCACTTGAAAAAAATTATATCGTGTCTGAAAATGTTAATGGAGTCGGTGCTGTTTTAATATTTCTCTTTTGCACATATTTTGTTTTTATTTTATTTTCTTTAAAGTGATTATTGGTTAGGTTTCCTCACCATCATCTTATTATTTAAATTTAATTTAGTTCACTAGATATCACATAGAATGCTAAAAAAACAACTGAATTGACAAGTCAATATTATATTTTATTCAATTAAAAATATCTATAACCTTTCTAGTAACTTCTTTAAAATGTGTCAATAGCATATTGGCTATGCAGCAATAAGATATTTGGGTGGGTTTGGACATTTAATCTGTTAGTATGCGTAGGCGTCACCCACATAATAATAATATGCAATATTTTTCAAAAATTTATTGTGATGTATAGTATTTTTGTATTTAATATGATTTAATAATTTTACTTGCTATTTTATCAGTATTATATATTTATAAATACAAATTTACATTCATTTTATGCTTTAAGTTTTTTATTTAATTAAATTAAATAATAAAATATGAATCTTTAAATTTTTATGTTAAGGTTACATTTGTAATAATTTTTTTAAAATGAGATACTTAAATTTGACATAAACAAATTTGTCAACAATTTATTCCTGTAGGTCGGCTCACATGTCAGTACATCTCAATATGTTAACTACATTTCAAACTTACGTAGTTAATTTTATTAATGATAAAATATTTATACATATATTAAAAATAATTTGTGAAATAGTATTTTAAAAATAAATTAGGATTAAAATAAATTTCTATCAAATTTTAATAAATAAAAAATATATTAAAATAATATATTAAATAAAATACTTTGTAAAACTAAAAGAAACTTATGCTTCTATATTTAATATATAATATTATGACATATTAATAAATTATTTATTATATAATCAATTAAAAAAAAGTGATATTTTTTAACAAATTGTCACTGTTTGTGCAAATAATAAATTACGTAAAATAATAGATAGAGTAAAATAACTAAAATATATATTGAATGTAACTCAAAAGTATTATTTTAAAATTATGTGTGATTGTTAGTGATGAAATACATAATAAATAAGAGGAAAAAAGTAAATTTGGCTATGTATCTAGAGCTATCAAAATGAATAATTCGGTTCGACCAGGCTCGACCCATTACGGGTTGATGATTTAGTGAACCAACCCAACTCGGCTCACTTTTTAGTGAGCCAAAAAAATTCGAACCCGGCCCGACCCTCCACGGGTTGGCGGGTTGACTCACGGGTTCACTTAATTAAAAAAAATATTATTTTTTTATTTTTATTTTTTAATCAAAACTAAATTGTAATTCTAATTAAAATCTAAATAAAAAAATACAAATTATTTATGTGTTGGATAAAAAAATAACTTAACATGACCTAAATGTAAAGCCAACTTAATAAAAATAATAAAAAACACTTGTGTGACCCTTTTATCTGCGGGTTGGTGAGCCAACCCGGCTCACCACGGGTTCAACCCGGATGAGTCGGGTTCTAAATGAGCCAGGTCAAAAATCAACCCGTATTAAAATTTATAAACAAATTTCAACACAATCCGGTTCGAATCCGTAATGAACCGGGTTGACTTGCGAGTTCCAACCTATTTTGAAAGCTCTATATGTACCAAATTCTTTTAAATGGTGTCCATAGTAGGAGATATCAAGTATGTGAATCCTACGCTTACCGTGAGTTTGATAATAGATAAATAATGAAAACGAAAAAGAAAAGTAGTTATCTGATAGATAAATGTGAAGAAATAGAAAGATATTTTTCTCACCACACAGCACGGGAGAAAAAGCATAAAAGAAATTGTGGAACTCAACATAAATAATTATTTTGTGCATAAGCAAATTTTCATTCACAAAACAATTCCATAATTATAATGGATTATTGTACTTAGGGATAGAAGTGTAGAAAAATATATGTATTAGACACTCATCCTTCTCTTAGTTTGTTCATTTAAAGAATTTGTATTATAAGAAAACTAACATAAACACACCACACTAAGTTAATATATAAAGTAATTTTATATTTATTAAAAAAGGAAATAAATAGAGATAAAGAAGAGAAAATAATTGTTAATGAATGAAAAAAAAGGAAATAACTGTTAGAATAGTTTTATAAAAAACATGTAAAAATAAATATTAGTCTTTAAAATGTTTGAGAATAAAAGTATATCAAAGTTTCAAACATAAATGAAATTTTGATTTCATGTAAAAATTCATAAACTAAAAATATACTTATTATCCAAAAATATCTACATGTTATACAATTTTCATTAAGATACTATACAACAAAAACAAAGTTATTATTAGAAATTTATTCCTTTTATATGATAGGCTAAACCTATATGTATAGTTTATTTTGTATCACACAGTTGACTAAATTGTGGGAATGAATCTCTTTCAATTCTTACCATATGATACTTTTACTTATATGAGTAGAGTGAAGGATCATATATTTCAAAATCTCAATTTCAATACATAATCTAAACATCTCAACTTAATATTTTTTCCATGAACTTGTGTCTCCTCACCTCCTCCTCCGGTTCAACTTCTTTGTTTGAAGAGATTCTCAATTTGGAGCTTATCTTTGAGAACCATTTTCGTGACTTAATTTAGTTGGGGTCTTTGATTTATTTAGGGTATTGTTTTCAATTTGGAGTCTTCGATTTTGTTTAATTAGGGTTTGTTTTTTATTTTGTGGCTTTAATTTAACATGATTCTGTATTGATTTTATGGCTTCAATTTTATTTTTATTTTGGGATTGACTTCAATTTCTTTACCAATTCATGAATGTGGAATTGGTATCGTAAAATTTAATTATTTTTGTTAAATTTATGCACGAAAGAGAAGTTATGAGTCCACCAGTCATGTTTTACTAAAGTTAACACACTTGGTGAATTTTGCCTTGTGTGGCAAAAGTTCTACTCACGTGTCACTAATTGCCGAAAGATTTTATAAAAGTGGCTGCAATGAGTAAGAATTGACTTGTCCATAGACCAAAACTCTCACAGTTTTAAATTAAGTAAATATTATTCGGTGAAACATGACTCACCAAACTACAAAATACTTCGAATTTTCAATTAATTAAATTTTTTTCGAACAAAAATAGACTGGTCTAACGATTCTAAATAATTAAAAAATATCAATAAAATATATTTTTATTAAAAATTCTTAAATTACATAAAATTTTTCTTGCGAATTTGTTATAAAATTTGTAAGTATTTTTTATAAAATTTATTGTATAAAATATTTTAAATAAAATATTTTAAAAAAAAATTGGTAGCAACTTTTTACAATTTTTTTTCACAATAAAATTTGTCAGAATTTCTTAAGAAATAATTTTCAAAATAAAATTAGCATAAAATATAAATTTAATTAAAAAAGTAAACATTTTTGCATAAAATAATGTCACTTACAATTACAAAATCAGAAATGGTATCCAAAATTCCAGTGTTTGAATTTTACTTCAAATTCATTGTTTTGGCACTATACTGCAGTTCAGTTTGATTATCGGTTTAACCCTAAATCGATCTTGAACTTAGTTTATATATATATATATATATATATATATATATATATATATATATATATATATATATATATATTAACATTACTATCATTTTCAAAATTTAAA
>Ga0209589_1008093_pt1 | contig 16556 bp, 16 predicted proteins | sample CowpeawhiteBW_FD_187525 | JGI IMG/M metagenome (GOLD analysis project Ga0209589, IMG submission 187525) | Root nodule microbial communities of legume samples collected from California USA - Cow pea white BW (SPAdes) (version 2) | ecosystem: Host-associated > Plants > Roots > Nodule | place: USA...
CCTGAGGCTTTTTTTTGTACTATGAGAAAAAGGCAACTTCTTTTGTTTAGCAAAGTGACAAGTATCACAAGGTTGAACATAATCGAAATGTATATCAGTGTATATGAGAGACATGTGTTTCAAAATTCTGTTTGAAGTGTGTCCTAACTTAAGATGCCATAACATAGGCTCTTTATTGGAAACAACATTAGCAAACTGAGGTATAGTACAACTAATATGAGAAACTGAATCACATGATTTATGTTTGGCTATACTGGAATGTTGAAGGTAGAACAAGCCTCGACACTGCTTAGCTGCACCAATCATCTGAAATGTTGATTTCTGCATGATAAAGCACATTTGTTCACAGAAAATAATCATGCAATCAGTATATGAAAGGAGTTTAGGAATGGAAATAAGGAAGGCAACAAAATCTGGTACATACAAAACGTTTTTAAGAATCAAATTGCCAAGGTTAATTGTGCCAGAAAAGGAAGCAGTGACAGTGGTGTTATTAGGCAATTTGATATGTATAGGTGTGATAGGTGATAAAGATTTAAAGAACTTTGGATGGACAAATGTGATCAGTGGCACCACTGTCCAGAATCCAAGAGGAAGAGATGTCACCTGAAGGAGAAACAAAGATTTGTGTTGTGTTGTGTTTCCTTGTTCTTGGTTTCAAGAGCGACCATCATTTCTCTTTACCACTGATGGAAGTTGTTTTCGGTGAGAACGGGTGAAACAAGGATGAGTGCAGGGTTTTCTCCAGGGTGGAGGTATAAAGGGTTTGCCGGATTTATGACATGATCCGGAGGGTTTTGGCTTAGGTGAGCCATGGTTGATCAGAGAGAAGAAGCAAAAGACCGGAAAGGCGGAAATGAAGGAGGGTAATTACCAAACTAATACCATATTAGTGTATAAAGGGTAACAGAAGATAAAAACCAGAGATAGAAATCATAATGCTTTATTGATCAACTCAATTGATACAAATATAGAGACTTAGTTATATAGGGCTAAGCTCTGCAGAGAAAAAGGGGAAAACAAGCCCTATAACGGTAACAACAGAAAACTAACTCAACTAACTCTAAAAATAGTAGGATTACAAACTCAAAAACTTAAATATTTGGAAGAGAAACGACTGAATTTGATGTAAATTAATTAATTTACCCATATAGTGAAAACATGAAAGATATACACATATACTGTGCTGTGTTAAAGTTGTACAACCATCAACAGAGGACCGTATTACATGCCCTACTGAATATTTGCTTTTCCAATTGGAGCATTGAAAATATGCTCCTTCATGTAAGTCTTGGATCAATCATGAGGTTCGCAAGAAGGTTATAACTTACGGTGAAGTTCTCATCCTCTTGGTTGTAGAAAGAAGTTGTTCCCTGTTTTTCATTTTCATTATTAGAGCCTCCAACTCTGATTTCTCTGCATTCCCATTTAACAATTTCTTTGCTATTGCTACTAATCAGCTTCAACCCTGTTGTGGCATATTTGGAAACACCCCACACTCTTTTATCATCCTTTTGGTACCAAATTCATGTTCAGAAACAAATGTTATGTTCTTGAAATCATCATACACTTTAATTATTTTGTCAAATTGTCTGATGTCATGATCTCAAAATAACACATGATCTTAAATTAAATTTATGCAAACTTTCTTCTTGCAACTCCAACCCACCTTTATGCCATTTAGATAGACAGAAAATGAAACTTTATTGTCAAAAAGATAATCCTATAGAAATAATGATGCAGTAAATGAAACCAAACAGGTTAGAGTTTGGAAGGTAAGGAATACTTATTTCTAGTTGTAACAATGACTCTACTTCCTGCTCCTAATAAATCACAATCTTCAATCACTTTTTCTAGTTCTTCTGAGGTATCTACATTATCCAACACAACGAAACCTTGTCTACCTCATATCGAGTACAACATAACAAAACGTCATATATTTTAGATGGTTAGAGGTAGGGGTGGCAATGGGGGCCGGTCCGACCCATTTAGGCTCAACCCGCATAAGATCTGCACAATGCGGGCTGGCCCGTCCTGCCCCGCTTACTCCTTGGCCTGCGGGCTGGCTCGCTTATTTTTTTTTATATTTTTTATTTTTATGATAAAACTTCCAATGTTTAAAAATTGGAAAACTTTAAGAAGTTCACAAAATTAACTAAAAACTTTGGAGAATTAGATGATAAATTGATAATTTAACATTTTCATCATATTCATACTATGACATACATAATGTATTCTTTAAATTTTTAGCACATTAAAAATTAAATAATACTTATTTTTTCCAGTTATACAAGAATTTGAAACATTAATGCAAGAGTCCATAAAAGAAGTAATTAATATACACAAGTGCAAGTTTTTATTTTCAAAATTTTATGCGGACTTACGGGTCGGGCCTATGCAGGCCTGCGTGCTCACTACTTTACTCCGCCCCGCGTTTTTTCTGCGGGCCTGCGAGTCGGCCCGACGGACCAAGCCCTAATTGCTACCCCTATTTAGAGGAAGAAGCAACATCACTTCTCATTCGTTGCTCAGCCATTATGCATTTCATGTGCTGCACCTGCACCTGGAAACTGCAATCACTATAACATAGAAAAAGGTTTATGTTTCAATGTTTTCTTCACACTTGTCCTTAACATTATTATTTGGGTGCCTAACATGCTAGAGTTCAAAACTAATATGATTATGATGTGATATGTGATCCGAGGAAATTTTGCCTTTGGAAGAGCTGTATGTTCGTTTGAAAACATAACATATCCGTAAATGATTAGAAACAAAAAGTGTAAGAAAATTCTTAACAGGAATGATTTGTTTGTTGCAAAGGACGGAGGTTAAAACTTCATTTCTATAATTTATTACTAATACTAATACTAAGATTCGATAGGTAGATTTATATTTAATACTAAGAAAAAAAATTTGAAAAATAGAATTTTTTAATAAAAAGATAAAAATTTGGTTTAGGGACAGAACATATTGAATCCATTTTATCAATGTTTCGATGAAATATTTTATTTTGTGAGTACATTTATGTATCAATAAAAAAGAATTTAGTGTTATGATTAGAATGACTTCAAAAATCCATTTTGGAATAATATATTTGATATGGATCAAATCCAATCTTAATCAATTCTTTCTTTTTAACTATATTCTATTCACTAGGTAAATCCCATTTTTTTTTCTTTGACAAGACATTATACAAATAATTGATATTGATGTACATATATTCTAATCCCATTTTTATCATTTAATTTATATAATTTATATAAATTTATAGAATAAATATACATTGTACTAGTCATGCTGGTTCGTTATTTAGGAATTGAAAGAAAAAGGACCAGTAGAATAACGCTTAGGAGTGTGAATAGAAACATAGTTTCGCAGCGTGTTCTAGACTATGCATCCAGAGTATATATTGTTCTGAAAATGCTGTCAAGTATAAATATAAATATGATTCAGCTTCTAGACGGGTCAAGTGGTATATGTGTAAAATTCCAATCCTTCTCTACACCTTTAAAGCCTTCTAGTTATAAACAACACATGATAAACTTCTCAAATTTTAACGTCTAATAGTTAAATATTGGGTCGTTTAAGAGACTAAAACTGATATCGTCTGGAGTGCAATGAGTTAAGTGTTAGTCGTCTCACGCTTAAGTATAATAGCCACTTCCAAAATCGGTTTTTTTTTCATAGTAGGCAAATTTGCTTCTTTTATTAGGAAAATAGGTAGATTTTTAAAAAATTATAAAAATAGACAAATCATACTACAAGTTTTTAAATGAAGAAATCGTTCATCTCTGTAACGTTTTTCTTGATTTTAGATCTTCAAAAGATCAAATGAAGAAATTGCGTAGAGCACACGATTTTGGACCTAAAATTGTGTTGGAAAAAAACGATTTTACTTTGTAATCGATTACAAAATTGTTTACTTTCCGAAGGGTGTAATCCATTACTAAATAATCAAATATGTATAATCAATTATAATAACCCAAAAAGATTTTGCACATCCTTACATCCATATGATTGAAAAAATTGAACAAAATTTATCTAATAAATTATAAAACCTATAAAAACACTCAATGTGAGTACTACAATAAATGACTTTATAATTGAAAAAATGTTAAATTTAAATAAAATAAAAATGCTGATTCAAATTAAGGTATGAACAGTTAAATTGAAAACTACAGTCAAAACTTGCAACTACATGATCATGAGAATAAGAATTAGATTGAGAACAGATGCTAAAACCAAGGGAAAGTTCAAAACTTTAAAAACCTACACAAATAAAACAGGAGCAGAAAAAACACTTAAGCCTATGTTCGTTTGTGTAGTTTGTACTCTTCATGCAAATTATAAAGGACGAATTTAAAAAGTTTTTGTGTTCCCAATCACTGATTTAAGCAGAAAAGGAAAGATGGATTTGCGAATTCTTCTTCAAAATCCATCATCTCAATATTGTAAAGATTTGAGCAGACATTAACCACTTTACTTTCGTGCCCTCTCCATATAATATATATATATATATATATATATATATATATATATATATATATATATATATATATATATATATAAAATTAAATATGTTTTTTATCCCTTAACTTTTAATGAAAATTAGAATTAGTCATTCTTCGAAACTTGGACCAATTTAGTCTTTCATTTTTAATAAATTGGTGAATTTAGTCCTTTAAACCAAATTTTGTTAAGTTTATTTTAAACGTGTTTCTATGTAAATATTGAAGCGAAAAATGAGTTAAACGTTGTAAACAATTCAAATACTATCATGAAATGTGTTTAAAATGTCAAATAAACTTAAAACAAATTGGTTAAAAGGACTAAATACACACATTTTCAAAGTTGAGGGATTAAATTAGTCCAAAGTTTCGAGAAGGAACTATTTTCAATTTCTACTAAAAGTTAAAAGACCAAAAACATATTTAACCCATATATATATATATATATATATATATATATATATATATATATATATATATATATATTTGTGTGTGTATATATATATATATACACACACACAAATTCATATTTTAAATTGTAATTATTTATTTTAAAATTTTATTTAATTCTTTATAAATTTTTTAAATTCGTATTATTTAATTTTAATTTTTTTATCACTTCAAATTACAAAATTATTCTATTTTTTCATCAAGAATATTTTGGTAAACTTCAAATTTTATTTATTTTCACAATTTTTTATCTATCGCATCAATAAACTTATTCATTAATTTTCACCAAATTTATTTTTAAATCTATTGAGGATTAGACTAAGGTTCATGTGCAATTAGAAGGGGACAATGAAGCTAAGGTTGAGGTTTATATGGGTCTGAGTGAGGGTCATGCTCAAGATGATATCCATTTTGAAGAGGATCCTCAGGCTCAGGTCGAGGTTGTTTGAGTAGTGTCAAGTTGAAGATGATGTCCACTTTGAAGAGGACCCTCAAGCTCAAGTTTAGGTTGATGTGGGTGTGAATGAGGGTCATGTTGAGGTTGATATGGGTGGGGAGGGTGATAATGAAGACAATGGGATCGAGGAGAGTGTGTATGAACCTAATGTTCAGAAGGAAAATGATGTGGAGGAGTTTGATGTCAGTGGTTGGGATGAGTCCATAGGGAATTCTCTTAATGAAGATGAACTAATAGATGTTAGTATCCATAATGAAGAAGGTCAAGATGACTCTTAGGAAGGTAATGATGATGTGGATGTGGAAGTTGGGATTGGTGAAGTTGATTTAAGTGGACTAAGTGCTTATCACAATCATGTGTAGGATAGGGGTTTATCTAACACTAACTGGGAATTTGAGAGTTTAAATAGTGTTGAATATAGGGATTCCTTTAGACAAGATAAAGACAATTATGGAAAGTTTGGTATTTTTTCAGTGCGCAAAAGTGTGGAAGACTATAAGTGGGAGGTTGGGACATACTTCACAGAAAAGGAATAATTTGTAGAAGCTATAAGAACTTATGGTGTGCATAATGATAGGAAATTGAAGATTTTTAGAAACGACAAATGAAGAGTGTGTGTTAAATGTTTAGGGGCAAAGGGTACATGTAATTGGTATGCTTATTGTGCTTATAGAGGTGCGCAGAGTAGTTGGCAATTAAGAAGAATAATCAACCACTATACCTGTAGAAGGGAATTTATTATCAAGTTGATGACTTCAAAATGGTTTAGTCAGAGGTTAGAAAAAGAGTATAAGAGACAATCCTAAAATAAAACTCACAAACATAAGAAACAAAGTTGGAAGGAAATGGAATATGGGCATCTGGAGGTCTACTGCTCATAGAGCAAAAACAATGGCATATAACGATATTGAAGGTTCCTTTAGGAACAATATAAAATGGTATATGATTATGCACATGAGTTGTTAAGGTGAAATCTTGGATCTACTGTAAAAGTTAGTGTAGAAGACAATAAGGGTAATAAAACTTTCAGGAGACTGCATGTGTGTTTAAAGGCTTGTAATAATAACTTTGTAAGCTATAGACCTATTATTGGGTTAGATAGATATTTTCTAAAAGGAAAATATGGAGGGGAGTTGTTATTAGCTATGGCAAAAGATGACAATGATCAAATGCTTCAATTGGCATACTCCGTGGTTGATTGATGATCTTTTAGGTCCTGAAGTTTGTTCAGGAATAACTTTCATGTCAAACCAATAAAAATTGAGTTTCTTTCCCTGAATCTGTTTTTTCTATATTTCCATTTTTTTGTACTGCCTTGTACTCTTAAGTGAGTGTTATTTTATAGGGTCTACTGTCAACATTACAAGAATTATTGCTTGGGCTAGAACAATGCAAATTTCAGGAAAAAATTTCTTGGGAAAAATCTCAAATGACTGTTATGGAAGGCATCAACATGTACTCACCCTCAAGCTTGGGAAGCAATCATGAGAGACATGAAAGATCTAAATGAAGATGCCTTTAAGAATTTGTTAGCTATTCCACCAAGCAGGTTTTCCATACATTTTTCTAGTAATTTCTCAGCTACTAACAACTACTAAAGTACTAACTATTACCTTTCATTTTCATGTTTTCCACTAGATTTTGGTCGGGGTCCAAGTTCACAGGAAAAGCTATATGTGACACACTTGTCAGCCTAGAACAGAGACCCCTAGTTAGGCACTAAGTGAACCACAAACGCAACCAACATATGACCCACCATGTGCCCCACCAACAAGACAACAAGTGAGACAATTCCACAGCCACCAACTAAGACACTTTCACAGCTAGCAACTGAGACATCAGGTAAGACAGTTCCACAACCATCAACTGAGACACTTTCACAGCCAGCAACTGATGTAAGACCCATGAAATTAGTTAATTAAATAATTAATTAATTAATTAATTAATGTGATTTGAAAGAGCCTTTATGGCATTAATTGTTGTTAGGTGTGATGTGGAAAAGTGCTAGCTCAAATGGTTGAGAGTACTTTAATTGTGTGAGAGGACTTGGGTTCGAGTCCTATGTATGCCAATTATATGTTGTATGGTTTATTTATTATTTTTTTTGGTAATGGAATTGTGAATGGTGAGTGATAGTATAATCATAAGATTATAATGGTTATCACCAAATGTGATTTGGCATGGTGGTTATGTTTTGTTCTTGTGAGTGGAGGTCACGGGTTCAAACCTTGATGGGCATAGAGTAAGCTTTATTTTTGCTAACTATCAACTGTGGTATGAATGTGGAAAGGTAGAGAGAACCTATAGCAGCCAAGAGGGTTGGGAAAACCATAATAAAGCCCAATTTCGTTTTATTTTTAAAACCCATTTTTAAGACACCTATAAAAGGCAAAGTTTAGGTAAAAAGAAGGGTTTCTGCAATTGTTTTGTGGCAGCTTGAGAGGAGAACGAAATTGGAGAGTGAGAGGTTGAGTTGGGTGTGCAAGGGCTGAATCAAAAGGGAAATCGTGAATCAAGGGGTCCTGTCTTCACAATTTTTGATTACACATTCCAGGTTAGGGGAGCTGAACCCAAAATTCGTGTTGTTGCATATATGGTATGTTTTTGATGAAATTATATGCTAAAATTGGTGATGCATATGATGGAAATAGGGGGTTGTGAATTTGGTACTGCTGTGTTTTTGAATTTTGGACTAAATGCATGAAAAAGAGGGGTTATACATGGTTTATGCGGGAATGGGGTGGAACCTGGAAATTTGGGGATTTTATGGAGTCTATACTATGCCAATGTGAAGTTGCAAACCGTGTAAATTGTTTTGGTATGCTCAAATTCTGTTTGGTATGTTTTGTTGTGCGAATTGAGCAAAGTTGGAGTAAGTCGAGTGCGTGATCAATGAAGGAGTCTGCATTTCTCGCTCAGGCGAGCTTGGCTCGCCTAGGCGAGATTAGCAGAGACGCATAACCTAAGCGAGATAGTAAGGGAGTTGCGTGTGTTGAGCGCGACTTCTCGTCCAAGCGAGGGTTTTGTGGGTTTTGAGCGAACCTAGGTCTCACCCAGGCGAGATGGCCTCGCCTAAGCGAGATGTCATGGCCATGCGTGGTGCTTTGTTTGTATTTTAGCCCAAGCGAGTCTGAAATGGGTGTTTGGGCGAGAGATGATCTGGCCTAAGCGAGGGGATCTGGCCTAAGCGAGGGGATCTCGCCTAAGCGAGATAACGTGCTATTGTTGCTGATTTAAACTCGCTCAAGCGAGGTGGATTAGCCTAAGCGAGACTGAGGGTCTAGCTTGGACGAGAGGTTCCTAGCTTAAGCGAGTTTATGCGAATTACTATGTTTCTATGTGCTTGTGAGTGTGTTGTGGCTGTTTATACCAAGGTTAGGTTGTATATGCATGTGGTGTGATGTTTGGGCTTGAAGGACTAAGTCCAATAGGGGTCTGGGATGTGCTTGGTGGTTGGACACATGATGGGCATGGAACTGGTTGAGTTCCCGTCGGCTACTAATGAGCGAGGAGTCCTTAGTATGGTGATTGCATGTGTCGGGCGCTCGATGGGCAAGGAACTGTATGTTCCCGTCGGCTACTATTGGGCGAGGAGTCCATAGTATGGTGATTGCGTGCGTGCCAGGATCCAAGTGAGAAGACTTGGATGATTTACTACAGACGAGGAGTCTGTAGGGCAGGACTATGAGTGGGATAGGCTCATAGGGTTGGACCACGAATGAGTTAGTTTCGTGGAAGCACAGGGAAGTCCCAAGACCTAGTTTAGGCATATGACTCATGAAGGATTATGAGGTTATGGTGGGATGATTTGAAAAGTATAAGAATTTAGTTATGCTATTTTGGGTTGGGAAACATATTTATATTCATGTTTATTTATATATATTGTGCATAGCTCACCCTTTCTCTGTGTGTGTGGCGATAATCGGATAACTTGTTATCCGGAAGCAGATGATGTGACAGGTGGGTCAAGAGATGCTTAGACTCGGAGCGAGGGCTAGCAGGGGATATCTTTGTATATACATATAGTATATGTTTATGATTTTGTTTTGAGAATATTATGTAAACCTGGCGGGAGCCGTTGATTTTGTATTTCAGTTTTATGAATTATGAACTCCCGGTTTTATAGTTTTGTATATTAAAGTTTTGAATTTCCTGTGTTTTGGGAAATAATTTATAATAAATGCGACAATTATTGTGTTTTGAATTTTTATTTATTTAATATCAGTAATATTCCTTAGAGATGTTACAACTGAGACATCAAGTAAGACAGTTCCACAACCACCAACTGAGACACTTTCACAGCCAGCAAATGAAACAACAAGTGAGACATTTCTACAACCACCAATTGAGACACTTTCATAGCCAGCAACTGAGATAACAAGTGAGATAGTTCCACAACCACCAACTATGAGACTTTCACAGCCACCAAATGAGACAATTTCACAAGCTCTGCATGATCCCCCACTACAACACACCAGCCAAACTCATTCAGGTTCTGCACAACAAACACATCCACCACGAAGACTATCTACGAGAACTTTGGGAAGAAAAGAATTACCATATAGGAAGGCAGCAGTTTGGAAACCATGATTGCTTATTCTTAAAGATTTTGAACTTGTAAGATGTATTTATTATGTACTTGTTGGTATTTTGAAAGCCACACTTTTTGGAACTTCATGATATATTATGCAGGGTATTTTGAGATGTATTTTGCTTAGAACTGGACCTATTAATATCATTGTGAATTTGACAAATTATGCAGTACTAGGCACATTATATAGAACTTTATGTTGTATTCAACAATGCATGTGCTCTATTAATATGACTGAATTTTTCAAATTGTTTATAGGAATCACGGATTGTGTGTTGTGTAATTTATCGAACTATTTAAATCAAGTATAACTTACAAGTAATTTCACCAACATTTGGAACCTGTAATTTGTTTTTCAATTCATATAAACAAAACAATTGTCCTTTTAATCATTGAAATCAATTGCAATAGCCATGTTTTTAAGTGAGAATTCAGATTTTATGTTGCTATGTACATCCCATTCATTATATCAATTTGAACCATATTTTATCACCTCAATTCACACCAAATTTATCTAATATGCTTCTCTTTATATTCGTATACAGTTATCAACAATAATGTAACAATTCATTAACAAATGAAACTTCCCATTTGTTTCATATTGCAGTAAATTACAACTTCACTCCACAAAATACAATCATTCCTCTTTACAACACATCTAACTCACTACAACCATTCAACGAATTTTAAACAACACAGATACAAGGATGATGTTAATTAAACCCAAAAATAATATTATCCCAACTAAAAAGTTAACCCTCTTTTCAGAATCTATCATGGCTCTCTCCATATCACAAATATTTTTGCTGTGTTTTCTAATAGTTGCACCCTTTTCATCCAAATTATCTTCATTACACCATTTGAAGTAATTGTATCTTTTCAAATCTTCATTTCCACTACATTGTTAAAAAAGCCATCAACAAATATCCCCTTAACCACGAACAATAATCTAAGACCAAAATGAATGAAAACCATAACTTAAACCTTATAGTTAGAACAATCCCAAAATTGTTTCCCACCATTCTTCACTGTTCTTGCCACCCTCTACACTTGCAGATCCACTGAATGACCCACACCAACCACGAGGAGAAGACATGCTGTGGTTTTGTGACCCATAGAACAAGAAGAACAAGGATGACTACGACTTCAACCACCAACTCTTCAGCGAGACATCTCTTGCTCTACGATGAAGATGAATACGAAAATGGAGATCAGGGCAAAAGGAAGATATCCATTTTAAAGAAATCAATGCACACGTAACAATAAAAATGTCACTGTACAATTACGATTTGTGACACGTATAAGTTATCCTATGCCACATCACCTCACTCTTAACGACATCTCTCAACAATTAACGGGACGGATTGCATTAATACAAATTAACAAATTTGCATACTAAATTAAAACAATTAAAAGAGGGTAGCATTTTAAAACTTTGGAATGAAAGTGAGTATATTCCAACTAATTAAGCCTTCAATTATAGATTACGTACACCAAACATATAAAAATATTTTATTTAAAAAATAATATAAAACTAAAAATAATATCAATATTAAATTTTAATTGTTAAAACTAGTGGAAACAAGCTCTCACGCTTCATTTTTCCGTATTTTTGTAATTTAAAAATGCAATTTTAAACAAAACACAATTGTAAAAGAATGATTTAAAAATTAAAAGTGAGGAAATTAGTCAGTTATATTCCGTGAGAAAGATGAACAATTATTTTTCAGATGAAGGGGTAGTTAAAGAAAAGTTATATCCTATTTTACTAAAAGATAAAATTGTTAAATAAAAAATAAGATTAAATATGGTTAAAAAAATGGAATAGTTTATACAAAATTCCAGAATTGCTGTTCTTCCACTGTTAATGCCAATCAAATAAACCTGTTCCTTCTTTCCAAATAAACCAATTCCTTTTACTTCTTCCAAAATGTTTTCAGTTTCTTCACACTCCCTCACTCACACTCACACAACCATGTCTCAATCTGCTTTCTTCAAATTCAGTTACCACAAACCTCACCATCACACCCCTCTCCTCTTCCCTAACCATCTTTCTATCGCACCGCCGCTTCTCCGCACCACAGCCGCTTTCCGCAGAAATGCTGCGCCAGATCCACCTCTCGGTTTCCCCGGCGCCGCCGATGTCATCGTCGTTGGTGCCGGCGTCGCCGGTTCGGCTCTCGCCTACACCCTCGCCAAGGTGCCTCTTCCTATTTCCATCCTCGCGCCACGTCACTTGTTGTGTTTTTTTGGTTAAATTATTCATTCGCATGTCTTGAATTTTTGAATCTTCCAGTAGAGATTTCCATATAGTTCTTTATGTTTGAAAGTTTGTAATTGAAATCATGAGTTTATAAATTAGTATAATTGGGCCTCAAGCTTATTGGACGCATAATATGCATAAAAGTTTAACATGTTTTTTAACACTCTTTTATTTCTTATAATTTACTTGAAATTAAAATATAGAAAAGAAACCTTAAATAACGATTCGTATTTTTTTTTTCAGTAAGTTTTAACGGATACAAAAATGTGTCCGAAAGCGTAGTATATTATGATTTTGCAGTAAAGTTCTTTCATGATCATAAATTTAGTTTTATGCATAGGTTAAAAATTATTTTTGGAGGAGTTGATAGACAAAGATTATACTAATTAATTTATATAAAAATTTAATTTAATTTATTTCAGTTTTTACTTTTTATCATTATTTATCTAAAAAAATTTAACTCAATGAATAAACGATATTGCCGAGTGATTTGCTAAATAGTTGAATTTTGTAGTGAAGTGCATTTATTTATGGAATACTAGTAAAATTCTAATTAAAAGGATTATAAATTTAGAAATTTAATTACGACCTTTAAAAGTCTATTGACTTGTTTAAAACTTCTAAGTAGCTTTAGCATTAATGTGTTACAAATATAGATTGGTTGGAAGTATGCATGATGGTGTGATGAGACAATAATGGGCAAAGTTGCTATTTTGGATTTTATGGTGGAGGTTGCCATGCTTAGAGTTCTGACAATAACTAGTATTTGAATTTTTCAAGTGTTAACTAGATTTTATGAGTCTTCTTTTTCTTGGTCATCTACTTTTCCTATATCATGTTCTGTAGTGCCTCCTATTCTTAATATAGAAGGTAGGACTACAATAATCCGGGATAAAGGATCTCAAATTGGAATTCGGTTGTTATCCTTACAGAAGATAGCGTTGTATATCTACATCGGTGGTGATTTTCATGTTTGTGTTAAATTTTGTCACCATTTTATATATTTGGATTTTCAAAAGCTGTTCAACCCATTGTCTTCGTCTCTCTCCCTTGCTTTGACTCGGGGAAATTATATTAATACAATAGGGGAAAGGAATGCTTTGGTTGGTTAGTATCGAAATCTTCAGTAAGAGTATATGTATTAAATTTTTTGAAGGAAGGACGGCGTGTCCATGTTATTGAGAGAGACTTAAGAGAGCCAGACAGAATCGTTGGTGAACTTCTCCAGCCAGGAGGATATCTAAAGCTAATTGAGTTAGGGTTAGAAGGTATGTATCAAATTGGCTAGTAGACAAGATTATTCCAAGACTTTGGTTGGATATGGTCCGTTTTCTGAACATATATTTTATACATGCGCAAATTCCCAATTGGCACTCACATTACATTGAAATGAAACTTATAACTATTACCATGTTTGAAGACTGTTATGCGTTTTTTGCTTTGTTTGCCTTGTGCTAAATATTCATTTTATTCATATCCTTTTACAATTTGTTAAACCGGCCTAGTTTTGCTTTTCTTTAATTATATTAATTAATTTTTTCACTGCCTCTTTGTGCTTGTATATGTGGTAACCTATATCATAAACAGAGTCTTATCCCTTCAAGTGGTTATGCTTTCCTCATCACCCAACAATAGCAAAACAAATCAACAAGCCCCTGATGAAATTAGGTATTTTCATCTGTATGGATCAATGTCATTAGACTTTGTCTGAAGCTAAATGGTAAATCCATTTATGTTAAGGCTTTACTTTATGGATCCACTTATCACATCCTCTTGGTCTTTAGACATGACTTAGCCATCTTAAGCATCCTTTGTCATCTCCCCAATAAGGGCTACTTCAATTTTCCCTTGTATTCATTCGTTCCTCTTTTAATCCTAAACTTGTATTGTTTTCCTCTACTCACCCTCTGTGGCATGTTCATCCTATGTAGACCTGGTTTTGGATCATGTTGGCATTTTCTGCATAACATTTACTAATTGAAGTCTTATTGCTCCACTCAGAAACCATATGCACTTTCATGACGTTACTTAAGCAGGGAAAAGAATATAAAATCATTTCTGATAATCAATATTATGTTTCTTAATGTATTATGCACTGAAATTAGCTTATGTTTAATTGTGGTGGAATTAAGCTTGTTGAGATACCATTCTCATATTTCCATGTGCTGTGTATATCCTTGTCAGACTGTGTTGATCAAATTGATGCACAAAGGGTGCTAGGCTATGTTCTTTTCATGGATGGGAAAAAAACTAAGCTGCCTTATCCTTTGGAGAAGTTTCATGCTGAAGTGGCTGGCAGGAGCTTCCATAATGGACGTTTTATACAGATGATGAGAGAAAAAGCTGCTGCTCTGCAATTGTAGTCCTTAATATATTTTGATTGTTAATTTAATTATTAAAATTATTTACAGGGCCAGAAAATAAGCCTAAAAACTACTAATTTTTAATTGAAATTATTGTCTGGTTTGTTTACTGTTCAGTGTACGAATGGAGCAGGGCACTGTGACATCTCTTCTTGAACAGGATAACAAAACTGTTGTAGGGGTCCAGTACAGAACTAAAGGTGGTGAACAACTTAAAGCATATGCTCCCCTCACAGTTATTTGTGATGGCTGTTTCTCAAATCTGCGTCGGTCTCTCTGCCACCCCAAGGTTGAAATGTCTTCTAAATAGTTGAGTGACAATACTTTCCTTTTAGTGACACCATATATCGTGCTTATGATCAATTCAGACACAGTTTGTAGATGTTATGAAATCTGGAGGATTTGATTCATCAGTTTTGCACAAGTTTTGGCTCTCCTAATATGTTATTAGCCACTTGCCAGGTTGAAGTATCCTCCTCTTTCGTGGGTTTAGTTCTGGAGAATTGTCAACTCCCATTTGAAAATTATGGGCATGTTATTCTAGCTGATCCTTCCCCTATCTTATTTTATCGTATCAGCAGCACTGAGGTTCGCTGCTTAGTTGATATACCAGGTCCTAAAGTCCCTCTTATGTGGAGCGGAATGGCCAATTATCTGAAGACTACAGTTGCTTCCCAGGTATCTGTTATGATCCTGCATGTGCTTGACATGTGTGTAGTCCAGATGTGATTTATCAATCATTACTTGTAGTATACAAGTAGCCAATTTTACTAGTTTCAAAGAAGCAAAAAAGTTTATTCCTACTTTATCTTCTTTGTATCTGGTGTAATTTACAGATTCCACCTGGGCTTCAGGATGCTTTCCTATCTGCAATTGATAGAGGAGATATTAGAATCATGCCTAATGGTAGCATGCCAGCTGAACCAAATCCTACTCGGGGAGCAATGTTAATTGGTGATGCTTTCAACATGCGTCATCCTTTGACTGGTGGAGGAATGACAGTGGCACTGTCTGATATTGTTTTGCTGCGGGATCTTATCAAGCCAGTTGGTGACCTGAATGATGCATCCTCACTATGCACATATCTTGAATCCTTTTACATCTTGCGCAAGGTGAGTAGCTTTTACATGTTGGGTTATATATTATTAAAGGCTTATATATTAGTCATATAGGCTTTGATTCCACATCATGAATCAACTATTTCACGGGCTTAAGCTGGAAGGTGAAGACTAAAGGCACATGAATGGTTTATACTGCATTTCTAACCTTAAAATAACAACCAAAATTTAGAGATTTTAATCTTGAAAGAGACTTTACCTCATGACTTATGCTGTTTGCAGCCTATGGCATCCACCATAAATACTTTGGCAGGTGCTCTGTACAAGGTCTTTTCAGTTTCACCCGATGATGCCAGAAAGGAACTGCGCCAAGCATGTTTTGATTACTTGAGCCTTGGAAAAATATTTTCTGGTGGACCCATCGCTCTACTCTCTGGCCTAAACCCTTACCCTTTGAGTTTAATTCTTCACTTTTTTGCTGTTGCATTCTATGGGGTTGGCCGTCTGCTCTTGCCATTCCCTTCATTTGAACGCATGTGGGTTGGAGCTCGAATAGTTTTCGTGAGTTATTCCTTCCACCCATCCATTTAATTTCTAGTCATGAAATTTGTCTTTTGGCACCTTACACAGTGATATTGTTGTTTATTGATAAGTTTCACCATAACATGTTTTCCTTGTATTGTACAAGTTTGAATAAGATAACAGTTGTGCACTAATTTGATCATTCAGCAACAAATTCCACAAAAAATTGCATAATTGTTGTTTCAACGTTCTTTCATTCCATATTTACAGAATGGGGGTTTCTTCTGCAGTGTCCATAATCATTATCTTAGTACTGTATGTTAACAGTGATATATCTTTCAGTG
>Ga0209589_1008095_pt1 | contig 16553 bp, 9 predicted proteins | sample CowpeawhiteBW_FD_187525 | JGI IMG/M metagenome (GOLD analysis project Ga0209589, IMG submission 187525) | Root nodule microbial communities of legume samples collected from California USA - Cow pea white BW (SPAdes) (version 2) | ecosystem: Host-associated > Plants > Roots > Nodule | place: USA...
TGGTCTTGTACACATCATAGCATTCATAAGGTTGTCCACCACCGATGCACTCGGTACTCGAGACTTCTCCATCCTCTCCGCTTCACTGCTAGGACTCATACGTGAGGAACAATTGATAGAAAGTGGGGTAGAAATTGGCTTGCAATCTTGCATGTTGAAGCGTCGCAAGATTATCAGTAAGTATTTCTTCTGAGAAAGCCAAACCTTCCTATCTTTTTTTGTCTCGGTGAATTTGCATTCCTGAAATCCTTGTTTGCTGGTTCCAAGTCCTTCTTCTCATACTCCCTAGCCAATTACGCCTTCAATTCCTAGATTTGAACTTTGTTGGGGCCTACCTCCAACATGCCATCCACATACAACATCAATGGTCTAAACACCCAGTCTGTTGTAACCGAGGCTTATGAAGGAATCAAATCTCTGGTACGAACACCTGAGCTCTCTTTAAACCGTACTGAGATTTGTTCAACCATGCAAACCAAGTTTTCTTGTTCTTTAACGCCTTCTGGTTAGAGCATCATTTCATTTCTGCTTAACAATAACCTTGTGGGTAGTGGGACCCACAAGTGGTACCCCTTCACATTGTTAGCATAGCCCAAGCACTTAATTTTCCCAGTTTCAAGCTCTACTCGTGCTTTGGATTCCTTGAACTGGTAACAACACATTTTACTTTCTCTTGATGTAGTACCCACAATCTCCTGGAGTAAACTTTGATTCTCCTAGTGATAACTCTGGTGATTTCCTTACATCAGAATAAACCAAGTCTTCTTGTGTTTTCCTTTTTCCTAGTAGTCAAACTAGCAATCTGCGATCTATGACTATGTTTGTTGGCTTACCACACAGTGCTCGCGTAGAGGTAAAACAACCTTCTTGAGCCCGAGTAAGAGATTACGTTCTGCATGGATTTGCAAAATTTGCTCTGACTTAAACCCAAGTTTACGATGTCACATCAACATTGCTTCTTCTTGACTTGTCGATGCAATCATTGTATTAGCTTCCTGCAACGTATCTCCCAAAAGCACATACACATCTGCCATGATCTTCTATGCTTTCATGACTTACCAGATCTCTCCTCTTCTTCACAAAATATCTTCATCCTCCGAGGTATTTGCCATACAACCTTGTGAGGTTGATGCCTTAGAGTTTTTTCCTCCATTCTTCAAATGCCAACAATCTTTCTTCACATGCCCTCTCTTGCCACAATGGTAGCATTTGAGATGCTTCTTACTTTGACATCTATCGTGAGATTGACTCCCACTAGATCCATGATCTATTGATCTACCTCTTGTCATCACCAAAGCTTCTATTTGCCTTGCACTTTCCACCATATCCTTTTTGTTCTTTCGCTTGGATTCTTCTTCAAGAACAGTTCCGACAACATCCTCAAAGCGTAGGAGGTCAGCAACGTTGTAATTTGTAATGTTGATGACAAGCTGATCATACGAATCAAGTAAACTCTGTAGTAGAAGCTCCGCACGTTCATTTTCAACTATGTTGAAATCTGCCGCTGAAAGTTGGGCAAACAATGTATTTAGATTATTGATGTGGTCTGTCACCGATGTGGACTCACTCATTCGAAGAGTATAGAGTTTTCTCTTCAAGAATATTCTTGTGTGAAGTGACTTAACCTCGTACAGGCTTGTGAGAGTATCCCAAATCTCCTTCGCTGTAGTCTTCTCCGCAATGCTGGATAAAGCATCTGCCAATGCTAAGTGCAAATTTGCTATAACATTGTTATTTATTTCCTTCCACTTTTTATCTGTAATGCCCTCAGGTTTTTCTTTAACTGCTTCTAGACAATTGTCCTTTCTCAAAATTGCGTTCATCTTCAGTTTCCACAATGAGAAATTTTTCCCATTGAACCTCTCTATCTCGTATCTTGTTGTCATGGCTTTAAAACCGACTTATGCACTTCTCACTATGAATAGTATTGTCTATTGGAGCAATGGGAGCAGACCGTGAACCAGTGCACTAGGTAATTCCCAGGAAAGAGAGGTGGGTCACTAATGGACACGCTTAAGTACCAAGTCTTTCCTAGCCAGAATTTTCCTAGACATGCACTTTCACACTACCACACTTAATCCACTATCACAGCACTATTCTAATGACAATAGCAACGGAATATAATCACACGAACCAACAGCTCTGATACCACTGTTGGGTATCAGAGTACCAGCACAAGTACTCACAATTAAAATAAAAGATGAAAATAAAGGAACAAAAAATAGATAATAGGCAATGAATATAATTTATTCAAGGAAAGGAAAAATTACATACCATTCTCTCTAATTCCAAGGAAAAATAATGACAACCCCTCTCTTGGAAATAGAAGAAACCAATACAAAGAGAACCTTAAAGGAGAAACTAACATTTTCTCTTACAGGAGAAACTAATATTCTCTCTTAATTCTTCTCTCAAGCAAATAAAGCAAAAAGGAATAAAATGGGAGAGACTTTGGGATGGTTTCCTAAGAAAACACTGGGCTCCTTTTATAACATTAAAAGTAAGTCCCAAAGTAAATTCCCATCGATGTGGGACTTCTTTTCTCATAATAGGTAGGCATTATCTACGCTCGACCCAACTCGTTGTAATCCCTAGTATTAACTTAGAAAGACCAACTTCTCAAATATCTCTATTATGAATCTTCTAGCTTCACCAATCTCTCTTACACTTCTCAATTTTGATTGTGGTGGTTATCTTCACAAAAATAAAGAGAGAAATGGACTAATCTTAATTAGACATCAACCATCTACTATAACTAAAGTTTTAACACTAATTTGTTAGATATCCGATAAAAAGCATTCATATAAACATGTAGGATTACTAGATTGACTAGAGAATGTTAAACAAATAACACGTAAGAAAATATATCTGTAAAGAGAAAGAATGATACACCTATTAAATAGTTTTAGATAAAAATATACAAGAACAAAATGATTATATAGATATCACACGCTTAATAGAAGAAACACGAATTACAGAGAATAAATTCGATATAAATTATACAAAACACATAATCTAGTTGTCATTTCTTAGTTAGTTTATCTAGAATGTGTTTTATATATATAGAGAGATTTTTTTTGTCTACATTTTATAATTATTTGTCGTTAAAAATTAACAATTATTTTTACGTGTTCTTTATAAAATTGTTTGTCCTTTTTTTTTATCCATCAACAATTACTTTTTCATATATTTTATATCATCCCACTTTAATTTTAATAAATATAAATTTATTTTGTATATTAACTTAATAATATTATAATATTATTAAATATATTAAGTATATCTAAATGCAGTCTATTATTATACTAATCGATGTATCTTATCTATCGGCGTAACGAAATGATAAAAAACCTTACTGAGTGAACAAAGTTTAAGAAATAAGATGTTAAGGCTTTGACACGATACTACGAAACAATTTCGGTAGGTGGATCTTGCCATGCAACTAAATCAATGAATAACAAAACAGACACAATTTTGAATTTGCTTCTTCTTGTCATTCAGTTGGTGATCTTAGAAATAAATTCGACTTTCACGCATAAAATGGGCTCTTGACCCATTTAGCGGAGCCGAACTACAAAAGTATTGAAAGGATTAAGGCTTTTACTTTGTCAATCCTACGGTTTCTGTACGTACCACCTCAAATGTTTTAAATGATTATTTTCCCTTCCGCAAAAAGTGATTTCCAAATTACATATTTCGTAAACTTTTTAGAACAAGTTTTTCATAATTTCCAGAACAACATTTTTGGAACAAAATTTCCATAATGTAATCTCCAAAATGTACGAAACTTGTTTTGGAATAAATATTTTGGAATGATATTTTCGAAAAAGAAAACTTTTTAGGATGGATTTTCTGTATTTCCCATAGATGAAAATGTTTTGGAAATATCTTTCAAATCACATTAAATATATTTCAGAAAAAGCTTTTTGAAATGAGTTTTTTTCTATATTTTCGTTCTTTTTCATTTAGTGCAACGGTGACGGTGACGGTGGTGGAAGCGGTAGCATTCGCAGTATAACGTGAAACAACAATAAAGGATATCTGAGTCTTTTCATAATAATAGGATCCATTTAATAATAGTGGGAGTGCAGGAAGCAATAGAAAAGACTAAACCTACCGCCTCTAATGCATAGTCTTTTGGTCCAATAAGGGGACTTCTTCCTGTACCCCAACAGCTTCTCCTATACTCCAAAATTTTAATTATTTCCAGTTTTGGGCACCGTAAAAAATAAAATAAAAAAGAGAAGGCTCGTACTAAAACTCACACTCACATGATCGCTGACACACGCACACACATCTTTTCTTCCTTTCTCGCGTGCTCTCGCTGTCGAGGGTTTCATCGGAGACTTCGATCTACCGCCTCTGGTCCAGTAACACCGGCAAGTCTTGCAAAAGTGCCGCGACTGTGAAAGGCTATAGTTGTTGTACTAGCAAAACTTGGTGTTGGCAGATTCACATCGCGGACATTTGAGTGCTGCATCAGGTTGGTGTATCTTCGCCATTCTAGCTCTATCAGCCATTGATGCCGGGCAGAACTGATTCTGGCAGCCTAGCCCTGTTGGCGTCGCCATGAGCAGACGCGTCGCCGTGAGCTGACGCTTCACTGACCGGATCTCCCTTCTCTCCTTCCGACAAGTCCTCCGACATATCCGTGGTGGCCTCCCTCCCGCCCTCGCTCGCGCTCCAGTCGGCGCTTGTTCACTCTCTGCGCCGCCTCACTCTCTAGCTACTCAATTCCATCACCACACAGACGATCAAAACATATAAACAACCGAAAAAAATTCAAAATCCGTTTCACAATTTTCTGAAACAAATTTCGACGTCTGTAACATAAAAAAGTCAAAAAAAGATATCCATTTCATAAATTTTTTAAATAGATTTTGATATCTATTTTAAAAAAAAGAAAACAAAATGAATGTCAGCATCTCTTTCACAAATTTTTAAAATAGATTTCGACATTCATTTCAACGAAAAAAAATAATAGAATGGATGTCGACATCCATTTCATAAATTCCTAAAGCGGATTTCGACATCCATTTCACAAAAAATCAACAAAAAAACGTAATGGATGTCGACATCCGTTTCACAAATTCTTGAAGTAGATTTCGACATTTGTTTCAGAAAAAAAAATGAACAAAACGGATGTCGACCTCCGCAACACATTTTTTTGAAGTGGATGTCGACGTCCGCAATAATCACAAAAGTAAATTTCAGTATAGGTCTTAACAAACAATATTCTACAGAGCACATGAATCTGAGTTCAAAGAGCAGAAAAAATTGTGGAAGAAACAAAAAGAAAAACGAAACGAAGGAAGTATTTGGGGATACAGCTCTTACAAATATAAAAAGAAAACACAGTAGTCGCAGTAACTTTGATTTTCATTACTTTCAACTACACTGACAAGTAAAAATTAATCAAAGTCAAAAGAGTAATTATGGAGAGTACACGATAAACGTCGGATGAAGTGAGAAACCCCATCCATTAACACTTGAATGAGAACATGCTCCAACATTGAAGTTTTCATTGCACTTGCTCCACTACAAGAACAGATAACTGATGGAAAAACAATAAATCATTTGTTGTTCACATATTCTACCCGAAACAAAAGCATAATGAACAAAAACAATTTTATGTTTCTTCTAATTTATTTTTGTTTCTTTTTAAATTTTATATTTTTTAAAGTTTTTAATTTTATTGGATTATTATTTACAAGTTTTAAGACAATATTAATTAACTTTTTTATAACGTCTCATTCATTTCATCGATTGTGATAAGACAATGATTAAAATATTGTTATTTATGCACTTAATTGGAATCATAGTTGTGGTGCCACTCTCAACGATTGCATTTTCATACCAAATGGTGTTAGTATGTATCAATATCCTTTTTCTTTTTGCAAAGGACACAATTTAATTTCTTTAAATATTTTCAAATCGTAATTAATGTTTATTTAAGAAATTGGCGTGGATTTTTAAGGTAAACATTTATTATGCAAAATATTGATATAAAAGTTCACTTTTTAATTAGAAAATAATATGAAAGCAGTTAAAAAACTTTGTATACAGTTTTTTCATTGTTTTTTTTTTCTTGAAGTTCGTGCTTTGCGGATTAGAACTCTGTTATAAAATTACGTGTTTTCGTATTTTCTACTCGTAAGAATCAGTAAAATTATAGACCATTAAACTGTTTTCATGTTTGAGGATTGATTATAGCACAATTCTGTAATAAAGGATTGTTCGCAGAAGATTGAATGTAGCTTTCAATGTCAGAGTGAACTGGGATAAACCTTTTTGTGTGTAATCTTGTTATTCCCATTCTTTTACATTTCTTGTAATTTTTTAAACGTGTTTTATCATAATCGTTGTTACAGTTTGAAGAAAAAGGAAACTCTATTAAAGTTTTTTCATGATTGTGAATCTTTGAGAAGTATATACTTTTACCAGATTGTTTTGCCCACATATTAATACAATCAATTCAATTTTAAAAAATTTAAAAAAAATTGAAAAGAATTACATTGAACATGATAAATAGCATTAAGTTAGCGAATACGTTTATAATTTATTGTGATGCTAAAAAATGAAAAACAACAACAAATGAAAAATCAAACATGTTCTTAAAACCATAATAAAGAATTTTCTTAAAATAAAATCAGGATTCATATAATCAAATCTACCCAAATATTAATCAAATGTGATATTACTTGTTAGATAATTTGATATGTTCGGATAAAGTATTTTAACAAAGCAATTCAGTTTTTTAAAGAATTTATATTTTTTTGTAATGAAATACTTTATTTGGATAAAGAAATTTAAAAGCATTTAAAATACAAGTATCTTTTTTTTAAGTATTTCAATTAGTTAAATTAGTAAAAATTTAACTACACTTAAAATAGATGGAATTTGAAATTTTACTCACTCAACCTCACACTCTCTAGACCTTAGACATTATAAATTATTTAAATATTTTAAATTGACTAATATTTTTTAAATTTAATTTTAAAAAATGTATACATTAGAATAAAAACTTAATTATGTTTTAAGTCCCTGCTAAATTTGTTAGCTTTCAATTGAGTCTCTAATAAATTTGTGTGGTCTCCCTAAAAATTTTAATAACAGTAATCTTGTACTATCACTTCTCATAAATGTAATCATATAATATTTGTTAAAAAAGACGGTGATGACAAAATCTTTTCCAAATATTTATTATATTTAACGAAAATAGTTTTTAAATTTAATTAAAATTATAAAATTATAAAGAAATAAAAATTGCAAAACTATATAAAACTTGTAACTAAAAAATTTTAAAAAAAATTAAAAATTAAAAATTAAAAAATATAAAATTACAAAAAATACAAAATTATAAAATTATTAAAATATATAATTTCATAATTACAAAATTATAAAATATACAACTATAATTTTATAGTTTTATAAATTATAAAACTAGTTTTTGTAATTTTGTAATTTTTAATTTTTAATTTTATAATTTTATAATTTTACATTTACATTTTTATATTTTTTTAATTTTGTAATTTTTTATATCTTTTTAATTATAATTTAAAATTTTAATTAAATTTAAAAATATTTTTTGTTAATGCAGTAAATATTCAAAAAATATCTCGTCATGTGTCTCTTAGTGACAAAATATTGTAATAGTATAAATGTCACGTCGCAAAGTTAACCGTCACACTTAATTATAAGGTCTTAATTAAAATTTTTTTAAATTTTAAGGACTCAATAAAGCACAAATATTTATTAGAGACTCAATTGAAGTTTTCAAATTTATCATGAACTCAAAACATAATTAAGTCTAAAATAAATATTGTTAAAATAAAATTTTATCTCACAAGAAATTCAATTGTTTTATCCAAACAAGAAATTGAAATGTAAGGTATTTTAATTTCTTTATTCAAACAAGTTATTTAAAAAATGAAGGGAATTCAATTGCAACAAATTGAAATACAATGTATTTTAATTTCTCAGCATTGTTGAAATGCTTCATCCAAACGCAAGGTTAAGGTTAACCTATATTTTTGGAGTAAACATGTCTTTTAATTCAGTTATATCATTTCCTTGTCTTTGGAGTTCATCTCTCAAATGCACTCCTTTTTTGTTATCCCTCACACTATCACGTACAAATGATGAGATTGTTCACCCAAGTTGTTGTGAAGAAGATAGTTTTTCACAAAGGTTTTAAAAATTTCACAACTATGAATGATAAAGATTTTCTCGAAAGAGAAAGATATTAAAGATGAAAGTGTTCCAAGTAGCTCCCAAAAATGAGAGTGAGTCACAAGTGGACAAGCTTACAAACTAAGTCCTTCCTAGACAGAGTTTCCTTAGATTACTTTTACCAAAGTTTCTAATTAAAAATCTTTCAATTTCCTAATAATGTGTGTAGAGCGTTCATAGGAACCAAATAAAGGTTTATCTATTTGTAAACAAAGGAAACACACTATATATCACGAACACCTAAAAGGGAAACAAGAATTAAAAGAATAAAAGCAATGTAAAAAGAATGGTAAAATACTTCACTAAACAAGGTGAATCCTATGTGAGAGTGCAAGTGACACTTGGAGCCCATTGACACACTTCCACTTCTAAGGTGCATGTAACTATTACAATGTTTTAGAGAAGGAGTGAGATTGCACCAAAGGCATTTTCCAAAGACACCAAAGCAAAGAATAAATTAAAGAAAATTTAAAATTAGAAAAATACACAAAGTTTCGTGACACAAGCAACACATAATGATGAAGGATTGAGTTGGTTCATTTTATATTTTTGAATATGGTGATGAGTTTCTTAAGAAAACCTAGAGAATATCCCCACTAAACATTAAGATAGAAAGCTATCTAGATGTGAATGTTCACTTCTAGAGGTTCTAGAGGTTCACTTTTGCACGACACATTGCTCATTAGCATGATTTTTGCCGCACAACACACAACTATGCACTTGTTATTGGTGTTGCACTTGGGAAGCATTATGGATTTCCTGTGGCAATGATGACAACTTCTTCATAAGCGCATCCATTTGTTGTTCCATTAGCTTGTTTTGAGCTAACAATGCATCATGAGTCTACAGCTCCAATATGCCCTTCTTATGCAATTGAGTGCACTCATTCTACACTTCGTAATCATTAGAAGCCATGTTTTCTGTTAATGCTTTGGCTCCAGCATGTATCTTGGACTTTATCATGCCTCCAATTAAGGCATCCAACATTAACTTGGTTTGAGCTCTAAGTCCCCTCGGAAATATGTTAATTTGTGTTGGATCATCAAATCCATGCATCGACATCTTCCTCAGCAGCCCCTTGAATCGTTCCTATGTTTTGTTCAAGGATTTGTCATAGTCTTGTTGGAACGATGTTATCTCCTACCTACCCTAATTAACCTTAAACTAAGGGAAAAAAATTGTAGAAACTTTTGGACCAAATCATCTCCTTCAGTCAGGCTATTTTTAGGGAAAGAGGTCATACCTTTGCATTCCTTACTAAGGAAAAAGGAAACAAACTCAAGCGAATAGCATTGTGAGGTACCTGGTTTACTTTTACCATGTTACAATTTTCTAGTGATTATATGGGTTTTCATGAGATAACCCATGAAATTGATTACTTTGCACCAAATGTATAAGGGTGGGTTTCATCTCATATTTCGTTTAGCTATGGTTGGTCTAACAATGTTGTTGAAATTGAATAGGTCAATGAATTTGCATAGTCTCCCAAAGTATGTTGTCCTTCACCTTATTCAACCATATCCACCTCTTCTTCCGGATCTGATGGCTGGATATGTGTGTGACCAAAGAAATCAAGTTTCTTTCTCTCCAAGTGTGTTTTTGACTTCTTTTAGACCCTTAATTTAAAGATTTTCCGTAACGCACAACTCATTGAGTGAACTGACTCGCTAGGCAAACTAGGCATGATTCCAGGGTGAGTGGTGATTCGTTGGGTGAATGACGCGAATCTGATTTGGGCCTGCAACTTTGTACTTGATTTTGTACTGAAATTCCTTGTTAGATTTATCTTTTTAATCTTCTGGAACTCCATATTTTCGAATTATCTTCAATTCTTCTAACTTGGACTCGAGTAACTATCTTTGTGGACAATTAATATTGTTAATAATCTTTTATTAGTCCATATTCCACTTATTTTGTTGGTAATCTTTCCAAATCTTTGAGATTTCTACTTATTTGAAAAATATATATCCCAATCATTTATCTTTTCCACTTTTATTGAATGAAACTTGAAGTATCAAATAAAATCCAAAAACAAAATAAAATAAAAATATGATAATATCAATTATCAGTAACCATTTTAAATCCTTCACTGTGTGAAGTGAGTCTTGTGAGCTTTTTGGTGACTTTCTTGTGTGAAAGATTATCATTTGATTGTATTGAGAGTATTTCTTATCTTAGGGGAAGATTGAGACATGATACCTAGAAAGGTTGGGACTCGTTGTAAACTAGAGAGGTTGATACTTGTGCTAGTCAAAGGTGTTATTTAGTGAATTTCTTATTTAGCAGATGGCTTAAGAGAATGGGCATAACCTTAGATGGAGGTGAACTAATATAAATCATTTTTTGTGTATTCTTCTCCATCTTACTCCTTACGTTATTTGTATTTGTTGTAATATGTCGGTGTAAGAAGTTCTTAAAATGTTTACTAACTCTCTTCAACTTCCCCTTCTAGAGCCACTTTGCTCCAACATAGATGACTCGCCAAATGCTTATGTAGAAGGAAAATAACCTTCAACAAACATAAAAAAGATAATCCAATAGAAACCATTCTAGGTGATCCCAAGAAAGGTGTTACAACAAGATCAAAAATCAAGGATCACGAAGCAATGATTTCATAGATTGAACCTAAAAATGTGGATGAAGCCTTAGGGGGCAAAAGTTGGGTTCAAGCAATGAAGCAAGAGCTAGACCAATTTAAAAAACAATGAAGTTTGGACCTTAATGCGTCCATCTAAAACCAACACCATTGTAAAAGCTAAATGTGAGTACAAGAAAAAACTCGATGAACAAGGTAAGGATGTGAGGAACAAAGCCATACTAGTAGCCAATTGTTACTCACAAGAGGATGGTTTTGACTACACTAAACTTTATGCTTTCGTTGCTAGTTTAGAAGCCATCTACATACTGTTATCATTTGTTGCATTAGTAACATTAAACTTTAACAATTGGATGTTAAAAGTGCATTTTAAATGGATATATTAAGAAAGATGTTTATGTAAAACTTTATCAAATTAACGATTCAATACATCCAAATTATGTCTACAAACTTAATAAGGCCTTATATGGTTTAAAAGAAGCTCCTAAATCTTGGCCCTTTTAAGGAAAAAAATATTCAGATGATTTCATTTTAGTGAAAATATACGTACATGATATCATTTTGGTGCTACAAATGAATCATTATGTAAGACATTTTCAAGTCTTACAAAAAGTGAGTTCAGATGAATATTGTAAGACCCGTAAAATTTAAATAAGTAAATAAATAATTATGTAATAAATATGGGTAGTGGAGCCTTATGGCACTTAAAGTTAAGGTTTATGACGTGGAAAAGTAATAGCTCATAGTGTACCAAAAATCAATTGCTATTACATTAGAGGAAATTTGGTCCCATGGTGTACCAAAAAGCAATGCAAAATTATTTTATAACTTCTAAAGAAATATATATATCAACTACCAATTGCTATTCGCAAATCATATGGACCAAGAACCAATTGGAGGACTACAACACACATGAGAGTAACATTCCTAAACTTTATGATAATAGTGCTACCATGAACTTAGCTAACAATCCTATCTTCCATTAAATATTTGATAGAAAACCTAACATTTCATATTTTCATCCTTTTAGTGTTCAATGCTTTATACTAAATACAAAAGATAGTCTAGGAAAATTTGATTCCATAAGTGAAGGTATTCTTCTTAGCTATCTAAAGACGTCCAAAGCTTATAGAGTATATAACCTTCGGACTTTAGTGTGGAAGGAGCCATATATGTGAATTTTAATAATTGTAAGCCTAATAAGAAATTATCAGAGATAAATAATGTTTTGGTTTCGACATGTAAGTTACAAAGAACATTGTGACAAATACCACTATAGATTATCATGCATCAGACACTCCCTTAGTAGACAACCCCTCACCAGACAAGGAGGAGGTAAATACTCAAAATGACTCATCAAAAAGATCAGATGCACCAAATGAAGAAAATGAACTAAAGAGAAACCTGATGGGATCGTTCTAATATTTAGTTTGGGGAAGGATATTGATGCCACACTCAAGAAAGATAATAAGTTGAGTGATAAGTCATGGGGTTATGATCGCCACAAGTTACTCTGATAAGATCAAAATTGGGGTTCGTATAACTTCGAACTCCATAAAACTATCACATAGAGAAAACTCAATTTTCTGAAAATAATCATATATCTCAATATAATACAAGGTGCATCCTTTTATACGATGAATTAGGAAAGAACCTGGGAATTCCATATTAATTCTCAATAACTAAGATTTAATACCCACTAATATTGCATTTATTCTCCATTATATGAATCATTATTTCCTACGTTTAATTAAAAGATAAAAACTAGAAAGAAAATTCAAAAGACTCTTAAAGATCATATCATGAACCCTCTTCATACATAATGAAATATCATCCTACTAAAGACATCCTAAGTGATCCCAAGAAAGGATTCACAACAAGATCAAAGCTCAAAAATCAAGAAGTAATAATATTTGGGATTAAGCCTAGAAATGTGGATAAAGATTTAAAAGATGAAAGTTGGATACAAGCAATGAAGGATGAACTAGACCAATCTGAAAAGAATGATGTTTGGACATGAGTGAGTCCTCCCCAAAATAAAAGCATCATTAGAGTAAAATGGGTATACAAAAACAAGCTTGATGAACAAGGTAAATTTGTGAGAAACAAGGCTAGATTAGTAACCAAAGGTTACTCTCAATAGGAAGGTATGGACTATACTCAAAACTTATGCTTCAATGCTAAGATTAGAAGTTATTCTCATATTATTCTCATTTGTTGCATATAGTAATACAAACTATATCAAATGGATGTAAGAACTACATTCCTAAATGGTTTTATCAAGGGATAAGTATATGTAGAACAACCCCTTAGTTTTGAGAATCAAAACACCCAGACCATGTTTATATGCTTAATAAAGCCATGTATGACCTAAAACAAGGTTCGAGAGCTTTGTATCAGAGATTGAGTATCTTTCTAATTGAGAATGATTTACTAGAGGTCACGTTGACGCTACACTATTTAGGAAAGATTACTCTAATGAATTCATATTAGTGTGAATCTATGTAGATGACATCATATTCGATGCTACCAATGAAGCACTTTGTGAAGAATTTTCAAATCTTATGAAAAGTGAGTTTGAGATCACTATGATGGGAGAGCTAAAATTTTTCTTAGGCTTGAAATTAAACAAGCTAAGGATCTCGTTTTTAGACATATCCAAGAGAAGAACATCTAAGTGTTGTCAAATGAATATTTAGCTATCTTAAAGGTACTACTAATCTTAGTCTCTGCTACAAAAAACGAGAAAGTTATACTTCATAAGGATATTGTAATTTTTACTATGAACGAGACAAATTAGAACGAAAAAGCATTAGCATAGGATGTCACTTCATTAGTGAAAATTTAGTCTCTCAGTGCAGCAAAAAGCAAGGAACAATTGCATTATTAACTATTGAAGTATAATACATATCAGTTGTCAACTATTGTTTTGATAAGTCCATGACTCCCCTTGAGAGCTTAGAAGACCTTCATAGATGGATCACAATGAGCGTGACTGGAAATGAGGCTTCTAGCCTATCATCTTTGTCTTTGTTTTGCATTTTGTTGACTTTTCTTTTGTTGACTTAAGTTGAGTTGACCTTGTTGACTTGACTTGAGTTGAGTTGTTGACCCTCTTGTTTGGTTGTTTGTTTTTAAGGTTGAGCTAGGACTACCTTGGAAGAGGATAACACTAATTGGAGTGGAGGAGAAGCTTGCACTTGGGATCACACCCTTGGGCACATATAAGGAGAGCTTGGAGAACAAGGTTGACCTTCTCTTCTAGAAGGTCAATGTCACACATTAAGAAGGCTTGGTGGTCAATCTAGGTCACTCTCCACACCAAGATGCCACCTTTGAGTTGCCCTAGCTTCTAGAACATTATTTTTTTGTATTTTATTTAGTGTCCCTTTGCTTTGTATTTATGCACAGAGACCCCTTCCATCACTTATAAAATAGGCTATTTAAGACTTGTAAAATAGTTGAATATTTGGAGTTATATAAACTATATTTGACTACCTTGTGAGAGTGTTCTCCTGAGATTGTTCATTCTCTTAGTCACTTTAAGTGTAAAGCTCAAGTGGCAGCATACACCACTAATCTTGAGTATGGTGAGGCTTATTCTCCCCCTCAAGTGGCGTCTTAGCATCACTACCCCATCCCTCTTTCTGTCTTTCTGTCTTTCTGTCTTTCATCCTTTTATTCAATTTTTCTTCTCTTTTGGTTCCTTGATGCTTGTTTTCCATTCAGCTATTTGCTTCCATTTTATATCTTGTTTTGATTCTTGTTTAATTGAACTTCATCCTTCTCTTTAGCTCTTAGAAGTGAACCTTCGCATCTATATAATGCTTGGGTTATCTTAATGTCTTGGGATCTTCCTTGACATTTCTTCACCTTTAAACACTATATTTGCTAAAATGAAAATGGGTCTTTATCATTTGGTATATGTATCAGTAGAAGATACTCTAATACTTAAGTTAGCCATGTGCGACAAACATTAATAAATATTTTAATAATGGAACGTAATTAATTTACCTCGTGCATTGTACTATTTATATTGTATTTATGGAATTTCACCTAAATGGGTTTGATCCACATGGTTAATCACCTTAATTAATTCACCTAATACTCTATAAATGTGTTTTAGCCATCACCTTAACCTTGTGTTTGGATGAGGGATTTCAACAATTCCAAGAAATTGAAATACCTAGTAATTGAATTACTTGATTGAATTCTCTTCATTTCTTAAATAATTAGTTTCAATGAAGAATTGAAATATTTTAAAAGTCAATTTTCTTGTTTGGATAAAGAAATTTAATTTATATTCTAAGTGTGATCTCAACTCTACCTTTGAGTCAACGTAGCTCGACCTTCAATTCGATACAACTCGTCTTGACTTTTAATTTAAGTCGACCTTCGGCCCGACTCGACCTTCAAACCAGCTTGGCCTGACCTTACCTTACTCCACCTTCGACCCGGCTCGACCTTCGGCACAACGCAACCCGACTTAACCTTTAGTCTGGCTCAACCTTTGACCAAACCCAACTCGACCTTCACCCCAGTTCGACCTTTGATCCGGGTTGGCCTAGTTTGACCTTTAGGTTGATCTGATTTGACCTTTGCCATGACCCATCTCAACCTGCGACCCTACTTGACCTGACTCAACCTTCAGACTGACCTGCACTGGTCCAACTCAACCTTTGGCCCGACTTAACCTTCAGCCCAAATCGACTTGTTTCGACCTTTGGCATGGCTCGACCCGGGTTGACCTTGGACCCAAACCAACTTGTCTTGACCTTTTGTCCGACCCGATTTGACTTTTTGGACATGTAGACTTTTTTGTCCTAACCATTGAGTAATTCCATAAGTTGAGAAATTTCAATTTCCTTCTTTTTTGAGTGAATTTAAAATTCTACTATTTTAGTTATTTGAAATACCTTTTTAAAGCTTCTCAATTTCAATTTCTTTTTAATTTTCTCATACAAACATGTAATTTTTCTTGAAAGAATTTCAAATTCTCCAAATAAATGAATTAACCTCTTGAATTGTCTCATCCAAACACACCATAATTGAATCATAATTGTTATTTTCTCTATGCCTGGGTCAGCATAATATCATAATGTTCGAGCATATGTGGACCAATATCATCTCAGATCGGATGGCTGAGACAATATCAAGTTTGTATAGTACAGACTTTGAAATAGACAATACCTCGTACGTAATGATTAACTCTAATAATATTATCACGATGAAGTTAAGATTAGAACAATAATTATTTCATATATCTAAAAAAAGAAAAAACTCTTAGAATATAAATGAATAAATCTTTAACCAGTAAAAAATAATTAATGTTGTTCAATTTGTGACAGGTTTTTGTATTTACTACTCTTGAAAATAAATAAAGATGCATATCATTTTCATTTACAAATACGTTCATGCTTTTTTAAATTTATTACTAAATTATCCAAAATATCCCCATAATTGTTTTTAAAAGTTTGTTTTGTTGTTACGGAATATAGAAGATTCTTTATTCTTCTGACCCTTCAAATAGCGGAGGACAACAACCTTATACACACAGGACGACCCCACCACCCACCATGTCCACTCACCAGACATATTCCTTTCTTGTTTTCTATTCGGATTCTCTTCCTCCGCTGAAATGATATTCACTTTCGATATATATATATATATATATATATATATATATATATATATATATATATATATATATATATATATATATATA
>Ga0209589_1008101_pt1 | contig 16543 bp, 12 predicted proteins | sample CowpeawhiteBW_FD_187525 | JGI IMG/M metagenome (GOLD analysis project Ga0209589, IMG submission 187525) | Root nodule microbial communities of legume samples collected from California USA - Cow pea white BW (SPAdes) (version 2) | ecosystem: Host-associated > Plants > Roots > Nodule | place: USA...
AAAAATATTTTTATTTTAATATATATATTATTTATTATAAATATAAATATAATATATATATATATATATATATATATATATATATATATATATATTGTGGATTTGGTTAAATTAACTTATGCATAGTTTAAAACTAAAAATTAAAGAAATTATACAAGAAAACCTCTAGAAATTAAATTGAGCGTAAACTAATTTTAATTTGTAAAAAAAAAAAAGGATTCTATGTTTTTATCTTTAAATTTTATTTTATTGAAAAGTTAGTTCAAACGTATTTATATTTTAAAACATTTAATGTTATAAATTTTAGTTATATTGAAAAATATTTAAAAATATTTACACCACTGATACTCTCAGATCAATTTTATCATGATGAAATTAATTTTCATAACTTTAAACTTACCTGTTTTAGTTAAATTTACATTAAAAGTAAGGTTTAGAATAAGAAAAAGAAACTTCAACATGAATAGAAGCTATCTGATAAAAATTTGCCTGAATAAAAATTTAGTATATCCCTATCTCGTATTAGTTCATTTAATGTTAGAAGTGAGCTTTAAGCCTAACTCAATCTTACAAAATCGGTCTGTAAGGTGAGGTTTGCACCTCACTTATATATTATAAAATTGTCTTATCTTTAGTCGATGTGAGACTTCCAATACACACCCTCACGTCGAGGTATATTCATCTCGTGCGTGTAACAAGAAATTAGTCGGTGGTCCGTCAGTGGCCCGATATCGGGAGGAACAGAATGTCCAAGAAAGTTCACTAGGATAGGCTTTAACTTGGCTTTGATACCATGTTAGACATGTGTAAGCCATGAGAGAAAGAAAACAAGGATGCGTACAAAAAACGCACAAGAAAGGTTTGGGTGAAAAACCACTCAAAGAGAGTTTGCTTACTTCTTGATTTATTAGAACATTTGTTCAATATATATAGTATAATGTCCCATCATATAGAGGGAAAAATAAAAACCAAATAAAAAAAATATTTGATAATAATAGAAGAGAATCAAATATATCATATCTCTATCAATATAAATAAAAACAGGAGATATATAATATCTTTATCACCCTTTCTCAAGGTGGGCATGAAGATTGTAAAGGCCCAACTTGGAAGTAGCAACCCGAAAAGTACAAGGATGTAAGGACTTAGTAAACATATCAGCAAATTGACTTCTAGAAGGAACATGAAGAAGGTGAATAAGACCATCAACAAGCTTTTGTCGAATAATGGGGCAATCAAGTTCTATGTATTTGGTTCTCTCATGAAAAGTGGGATTCTTGACAATGTGAATAGCAGAATTGTTGTCACAAAAGGCAGTGTAGGGAGTGGGAACAGAAAAATGAAAATCCTGAAAAAGGTATTGAATCCATTGTAGTTCACATGGCAGGGATGCCAAGGCGCGATACTCAGCCTCAGAAGAAGACCGTGAAAGTGGTTTGTTTCTTAGACTTCCAAGCAACCAAAGAGGTGCCTAAGAAAACACAATATCCAGAAACAGAGCGTCGGGTAGTGGCACATGTTGCCCAATCAGAATCAGAAAACGCCTGAATTTTAAAAGAGGTGTTGGACTTATACAAGGCCATATCCAGGAGCATTTTTCAAGTACCGAATGATCCATAAAGTCTGCTGCATATGTGGTTCACGTGGAGAAGAAACAAACTGGCTGAGTTGTTCGACAACAAAACTAATATCAGGCCTGATGTTAGTCAAGTAAAGTAATCGTCCAATCAAATGCCGAAAGGAAGAAGGATCTGGTAGAAGAGCTCCCTCGTCAGCATGAAGTTTGATAGAAGGATCAGATGGTGTTGGTGCAGGTTTACATTCAAGCATCCTTGTCTCTGAAATGAGGTCCAAACAGTATTTCCTTTGATTCAAAACTAATCCATCAAGAGAACGAGAAACTTCAAGGCCCAAAAAATACTTGATAGGGCCAAGATCTTTAATATGAAATCTAGAATGAAGATGAGCTTTTACAGTATTAATTTTAGCAACGTTATTGCCAGTGAGAACCACATCATCGACATAAACCAATAAAGCAGTAATATCAGAGGTAGATTTCTTCACAAAGAGAGAGTGATCAGCAGAGCTTGCAAGAAAACTGATTTTCTGTCAAATTAATAAAGCCTTGAAGAAGAGATCTGACTTCTATTTTATTTTTAAGAAAAAGAATCCAAGTAAATCTGCTATAATCATCAACTATAGTCAAAAAATACTTGTATCCATCAATGGAAGAGACGGAAATCGGACCCCAAATATCAACATGGATAAGTTCAAAAAAATGTAGAGATTTACTCGTGCTGGAAGAATATTTCAGATGTTTTTGTTTGGCAAAAGCACAAGTATCACAAGCAATAATAGAAGGAGAAAAAATATATGATATCTCTATCAATATAAATAAAAACAGGAGATATATAATATCTTTATCATTTAATATAAAAAAAAATCAGGATAACTATAGTGTATTTGTATATGATTGGAAAGAAAATATTAAACTTATTCACATTAACGCGGTTGTTGATTTTCTTGTTAATTAAATAATAGAATTATTTTTTATGGGATTAAGGATGTTATCTTTCTTAATTGAAAATTTATTTAGATGAGTGTTTTCTTAAATTCTCCATAAAAAATAAAAAATAAAAAAGACTTTTATATAAACTAAAATTAGTTTATTCATGAGTTATTCTTCTAGAAATTTCTTCATTTAATTTATCTGAACTTTTGTTTTTAACTTTTGCTTAAAATAATTTTAGTATATGATATTTCTTCTCATTTTTTTCTTTGAAAAATACTTATGGAGAATTTCGTATAGATAAATCCTTAACTATATATGTACCTATTCTCACATTTTCCATTTATTTATATATCTTAAAAGTGGCTAAGCTGTGCAAAACACTTTAAAAGCTACATTAATTTTTTTTTAGTGTTATTTCGTCCTCATCTAAAATAAGCATCACAAGTACATAATTGATTTTCATATTTCAGAATGAGATTCTTATCATCTCCAATTTATATTACATTTTAATTAATTCAATTAAAGTGAGTCGAATTCATTTAAGAGTGTAAGGTTCATTTAAAAATTTGATTCACAAAAGCCAAATTTAAGAACATCCTACGAAGCAACCCATTGATGAAACAGGCAAGAGCAGGAATAAAGTTGATTAAAAAAAGTTTCTTTATAATTGAAACAATAATTAGACTTTTTTTTCCTATAAGCATTGGTGAGTGCTACTTGCAAGCATGAACGCAATGATTAATGAGAGGGGATAAGACATCATCAAATTAAGAAAAACTAAGGAAGGTGTCAAATCAATGTTTTGTTTTATGGAGTGGTATTTTTGAATGAATAGAAGAATATATATAGTGGGAAAGAATGAAAGGGAAGTTGAAGAAAGAGTGGGAAAAACGAAAGAGCAAAAAAAGCATGGAGTAGAAGGTAACGTGGTGAAGTAAGTGTTGAAGACATTGCCAAGAAGCAAAGACAGAGTGTCAAGTTGCAAACAATAGAAAGGGAATGTGATGGGATTACAAGTAGGAACCCACTTTAGTGAGCTTGCCATAACAAACACTCATCAACAAACAAATTCTTTTACAGTTTACCAATCATTTATGCAACAATTTTACTTTTAATGCCTAATTTTTGCCAATAAATCATGTTAAACATCATATTTTGAGAAAAAAATGACTAAATAAAATTTGCAGACGGGCTACCTGTAAGCGCTAATGAAAGAAAATATATTGTGAAATTATTTCTCATAATGAGCTTGCCTTTATAAGTAAAGCTATTTGTTTTGGGTGTAGATGTCAGATGCCTATTTAAATAATTTTTGAATTCTTCCAGTTTATTGTTCTGTTGCTTGTTTGTCAATCGGTCTGTGAATCCATGTTTAAGGTATTCTTATGTTAAATTGGGGTGGGTTTCATCAGTTAAAATAATAAATATTGTAATTAATGTAATATAAAAGTTTCAATAAGTATATATTTTCTTATATTTATAGTTTTTATTATGAGTCTGTAATTAGGGTCAGTCTATTATTATTTAATCCTAATTATTGATTTGTGTATGTTAATTAACTAGTTAACTGAGTTTTAGTTGTGTCGTTTGGTTAGTCGCCTGACGTGACATGTAACTTGTATAAAGGACTAAGAAGAAATCATGTGGACAGTCTAATTAATAACAATTAGGATCAAATTTACATGAAGTTAAGTTAGCCGGTTGACATGACCCATAATTTGCATAAAGAACAAAAAAGAAATTATATAAACAATTTTATTGATGACAACTGGAAGAGGTACATTGTGCATCTATTTGTAGGAATGATATAGAGAATGTTAGTACTTACAAAAAATATTATCACACGACTCTCCTTGACCGACTAACCAAATGACACATAACATATTATTCATTATCATATATTCTTTTAACACTAACAAAATGTTTCTACCCGTTATACCTATTTTAAGTTTAATAATTAAATTTCTTAAATATGTTATTGAATATTCATATCAATGTCAAATAACTTGTTAGATTCTGATTATATATATATATATATATATATATATATATATATATGAATTTAGTGTGAAATTAATTATTCTCGATCTATTTTAGTTTATATTAGTCATTCATATTAGTGGTAATAAGTGTATGTTCTATATTTGAAAGTTTTTCAAAGTATGACTCTTTGTTCCTGTACGTTCGTTTTTTTCTTTCTTCACTCTCATAAAACTCGTAAATCTCATTTTATCCCTGTTTAAAAAATTAATAAAAACTTAAAAATGCTTCATCCTTCGTTCTCTCTTCACCGCAAATTAGAAACTATAGTAAAATACAACTATTTACTGATTAGAATAGCAAATCAGATGACAATGGACAAGACAACATGCTTTGGGAGCCTTTAATGCAAGGTGATTTCTTCCTGCACCTCCAAAAGTTTTTTTTCACCTTAAAAAAATTTTCAAAATCACTCTTCTATCGTTTGATCACAATAACACATATTACACTTCCAAATTATATCTAGATGTCGACTTCCACTAAAGGTATTCGGATGTCGACATCCAACAAAAAATTTAAACTTTTAACTGTAAAAATATATATATATATATATATATATTTGATTTTGAAAGTATTTTTTTGCTTGAAATTCACATTTGAAAATATGATTTGTATGATTTTGCTCAAATGGTAAAAAGATATTTTTAAAATTTAAAAAAAAAATTTGAGTTGCAAAAGAAATTTTGAAAGTGCAAGAAGAAATCCCCATAATGCAAAAGTAGGCAGAGCCTCCTCTGAAAATGGCCTTCATTGAATGTTCTGAACTATAAAACACTTTTGGATTAACCAAAATTTCATAGAAAGTAAAGTTTTGGATTCACCAATTTAGAATATAATTTTTTTAAATTCATTTTTTAAATATATTCTGAAACATATTTATGGATTTGAAAATATGCTTCAGAATCAACATTCCAGAATTTACTTTTTGAATGCATTTCAGAATATTTATTTTGGAAGATTTTATGAATTTAAAAATATCTTTCAAAATGCGTATTCTAAAATGTAATTTTGTTTTTAAATGCATTCTAAATTATATAATTCAAAAAATTTCAAATCTGAAAATACCTTATATATTATACAATCAAAACGTATTTGTTTTAATTCATTATGAAATGTCTATTTGAAATACCTTTCTATTGCAAAAATTGGAAAATATTAAAAAATTGAGGTGCAGAAGTAACATTTATGTTTTTATTATAGTTTTAATGAAGGATAATTTGAAGTTGAAGAGTTTTATGAGATGCAGGAAGAAAAAACGAGGTGCAGCAAGAAACAGCCTACTTGGTTAATTTGATAGGCCCTCTAAACATAAATTGTGTAATGGGCTGGGAAAGATAACCCATCTAAGACTTCATACTCACAATAATAACATTCAAAGATAACAAAAATTAAAATTTATATAAATTAATCGAAATATCTCATTATTTTATCTCTATATAATAATTTTTTTTTTCAACTTATCCTCAAAAATGGATATTGAGGATGACTTACTAAAACTTTTTTTAATTTCACTGATCAGTTTTTTATTTAAGATTGGAGAGAACCTAAATCAAAATTAAACTTGATTAAAAATAATTCTTTAAAACTGGATTTGACTATTTAAAGTTCATATGACTATTTATTTATACTAAAAAGACATACGTTACTAAACTATTTTATAAAGTATGGAGAAATATATTATTTATAAAAAAAGTATATCAATTTAAAATTATTTGATAACTTATAAACAAACAAACTTAAGGAGAAACTACTAGTTCGCTGGTATGGAATATGTTGTATTAAAACTTAATATATAATTTAATTTTAGTTATAATAAAAATAGTTGAGTTTTTTATCTAATAATATTTGATAGAAATTACAATAGTTGAGTGTTTTTATTTGAGTCCATAGAGATTTTTTTTTTTCTAAAACCACAACATTATCAATAATTTCAGTGGGTTTAAAAAAATAATTTGCCACTATTTCTCAAATCCTCTCTTCAACATATTCAACAAAAAATTTCATTATAATTTAAAAATAAATCATTTTCTCCAACAGAAAGATAAAGTTTATTTACCGATGCACCATTTAAAAGTGTTTGTGAATTATTAACCATTTATTATTAAAATTGAATAGCTCTGAGATACCAATGAATTGTTATAAATTTTTGTTCTTATAATATGCACTAGAGCCTGGTGGGTTAGCATAGGTAATTGATCTTCTTAAAAGTAATTTAAGGAATGATTTATATATTTTGTTCTAGTTACATGTGTGTTTTTGTAATTAGTAAAATTTAGCATTATAATGGAAAGTCACCTTTTATTTGAATTAACTTGACGTAGATCAATATAAAAATTCTTAAATTTTGTTTTTCTTATTATTCTTTATCTATGTTGTTTTTAGTATTCATTGCCCAACTGCATTAAAATTATTTTGCTATCAATAATTTTAAACAAAGTTTGTTTGAAACTTAAAAAAAAAATCTTTCTCAACTAATTTATCTCCTCCTAGTTACGTTTTTAACTATTATAATTTTTAGTAATATTTCATTTTAAAATATTTTTTTAATGACAACAATATTTAATAAGTGATATTTATTATAATAAATGAGCATGTTTATATATATTTTCTTCGATAAAAAATATAAATAAAGAAATGAAGTAAGTTTTTCTATCGACAAAAGTGAAGTAATTAATTCAAATGATTATGTAAATATTGTATGTATGTTATATGAAATAATAATAAAAGAATAAAGTATTGATGATATATAATAAAAAGAACAAAGTTATGTAAGGGAATAATGATTAGGAATAAAATTTGTAATAGAGAGAGATACAGAAGAAACTTCCTGAAGAAGATGCTTCATGTTAAAATTTGGAAAAGAAAGGACGCGCAAAAGATGCAAAAAGACAAATTGAAATGGTGAGTGTAGATAAAACCGAAGGGTTCTGGTATATAGGAGATAAAGACAAAGAATGTTGAAAGAAGTTGCTAGCTATAAACAATCATAATAATTCATATGCAATGAACATGGGATACGATGACATGTTTCGGAGCATCACGAGACTAAGGTGACTTGATTTGACGCCTCACATGAAACCTATGAACCCACATACTCACAACACACTCCTAATCCATGCTCATGCTAATAAATTACTATTAAATTTTGTTTCCAATACCAATGTAAGAGAATAACTTTATTTAAATATATCAATATTTTTTCTTCTCATTGTTACTTTTCTTTTTCTTCAAGAATTTAAATAGAATAATTTTGATAGTTGAATTTTTTTAAGACATTTTATTCAAATATACAAGCACACGATATTTCTCAATAAATTTTTTCTAATTAATTTTTGTATCATAATAACTAAGCTAAATCTTTACTATTTGTTTTTGTCTTATTACATTAGTTTATGTTTTAATAGGCATTAATTAAATTAAGTGAGTCTAAAATTGATGTAAAATGTCAAAAATGCTCCATATATAAAAATTTTGCTATTATAAGTGTTGTATGAATTAGGATGACAAAGTGAGTCAAACAAATTCGTGAACCATGATCAAATTCATGAATTGATCTACAAATTTAACATATCAAATTATAAAACATGAGATAAAATGCAATGATATATTTTATCACTTATATTATGAAAATAACATTTTTTTTTTCAAAAGATAGTTATTTATCTTTTGACATTAAATTTTCTATTGGAAGTGCAATATAATAGGACATATTATATATGAAGTTGAACCAGAACTTATTATCTTATATTTTTAATTATGCTTTTTATTTTTAATTTTTAATTTTCTTATCAACTCAACTGCGAAAATGCCATTCACAAGCGAATTCAATTTAATTCTTAATTACAACACTTTTTACTCAACGTAAATCTATATATATAATTAGTGTGCACTAAAGTATTTAAAATAAAAATATCATTTTTGTTTTGTTTTATTTCGTGTTTTGTTATCTGTGCTTCAGTTCGCATGTAATGACAATAATGTGTTTTTTTTTTCATTGATTCTAACAACAATGTATTGATTAGTCAACGTAACTCTTCCTCTAAAATAAAAGTAAACTATAATTTAAGAAATATAAAATTTACACCATCACGCGTCATAATTTATTACACATACTTTGAAAGGAAGTCATTGTTTTGTAGTTAATTTTTTTATCAAGTAGAAATATTTTTTATTGTACATTCATTATACTCGTATAAATCATTGAATCAGGCATGATTAAAAAATGTTATCCTCGATAGTCATTGAAATTGACTCAAATGCTCCCACCCACGTTACGATCACTATGTTCTGTATACCAAAAAATGGTAAAAATGGTATCCCTTATAGTTAGTTATAGAGAAAGTAAGTGAATATAAGCACTTCAATCATGGATGCAGTGCATCTTTCTGGAACACATACTTTTCTTGCATCCGTGTTAGGGTTGGTGAAGGAAAAGGAGTTGATCGGAAATCCAAAAATAGTCTCCTCCTTCACATGGAAGCACATGGTGGTGTATGGAAGTGTTTGATAGAAAAGAAAATATTATCTTTGGTTACATATGGTTGGGTGATTCACCAATCACGCAAGTCACCCGTTGGTTTGGATAGAGTCAAATAAAAGGTGATGAAGACCCATTTGTACGGTGTGTGAAGTACGGTGCGTGCAAGTGCTCAAACACACCAACAAGCTGACATGTCTGTCTCCATTCCTAGTTTTAAATACTCTAACATCATTCGTCCAATGCCCTTAACGTGGACGCCACGTCCATCCACACAAAGTCAAAAATTGTATCCAACTTTTCCCATTTCCACCACATACATTACTATTAAGTTGACCCCATTATTAATTTATTACTCACTTCATTATTTCAATTACTCTCCTCTACACCTACACCCAGGGCACACGAAGTTGCCAAGAAACTCACTTGCGTTTGCTAAAGTCCACCTATCAATTACTACTTCCCATCCAACAACTGGTCATTTACGTGTCATATCAAGAGTAATGGCCGTATTTCTTGACCAATGGGAAAATCCGAATATTCCTCGCAACACGTTCAATATTGGCTGTTAGCGTATCAATTTTTTTCTTTTTATTCTTTTCTTTTTTGTTCTTTTCGGATGGGTTACCATCTAGGTTGTTTTCGATATTGTCACAAACCATGCTGGCCAAGATGGAAAACAAAACATAACCACATGACAAAGGAAGAAGATAAAAGACGATTCTTCATTTGCCCTGTCTATTTACTCCCCAGAATTTTTTTTGAATCAAATATACAACATTATTCAAAAGAAAACAAATGGTACAAAAAAATTAAACATTTTCTGATCTAATATATCCCTCCCTCCCAAGACATGGTCTAATAAGAATATGAACATTTACGGTGTCATTTTCCCTTATACCCATGTACAAAAATACAAAGTTTAAGGAATAATATAGTATTAACCAAAAAATGGAACGATAAGGAAAAGGCTTCAGTTTCCTGAAAAGCTGCTAATGGTAGTTCTGCTTGTGCTGTTGTTGTTATTGGTGTTATTGTTTGCATTATGAGCACCGCCTATGATAGAGGAGATGGCGGCGGCGAGGACGGCGGTGAAGTTTGGATCGGCGGTGATAGCGGCCGCGGCGGCACTGACTGTATCAGCCGACGAGGGTTGCTGGCTAGGCTGTAAGGGTGGTCTAGAGGCTTGTGCGGCCAACTGGGAGGAACCTACTTCCTGAGACAGTTGAAGACCAGAGAATTTCGATTGATTATAAAGAGCTTGTGCTTGTGCAATTGGGGTGGCTCCGGACCCAAAGTTCTGAGGCTGCCCTTGGAGGAAGGGCACTTGGAATGGGGTAGCTGCTCTCTGAAATTGCAAAGGGTTCGGGTTATGTGTGAGGTCCAAAGTCACAGTTGGAAATGGCGCCGAAGCTGATAGTGTTGCCATGCTAGAATTGCAAGGAATAATTGCTCTGGCTAGCAAATTGGGATTCATTATTCCATCTGCACTGGACATTGACCCTGAGAGTAACATGCTAGCAGCAGCTGTAGTGGTTGACGCCATGGCCATAGCTGCTGGTGGAAGTGGATGGTTATGTGTACCTTCATAAGTTGTAACCAAAATTGTTCTATCCTCGGCACAACGTTGAACCTAATAAAGAGCAAGAAATTTCTATTAGTTTTGACCACAATGATTGACACTTAATACATAGTTAATAGATCTTGTTGATAATAGTACTATATATAAATTGATCAATCAGAAAAACTCACTTGTTTGCGAACTGGGCAACCAACTGCCATAGTGCATCTATAATATGCTCGAGGACATGGGTTCCCCTTGGCCATTTTTTGTCCATATTTTCGCCATTGGCACCCATCGCTTATCTGCAACAACGATCCATTGAGTTAGAGAAGCAATTTACTAGTCATCGCTGGCTTTAATGGTTTGTAAATTAATTAATGAACTCATAAAACATACTATATATAGTATGATATACGTACCATGGGAGCTTCTGATCGGGCACGAACTGAGACACGAGCTTTTCTCATTGTGGCTTCTGTAGTGGACTGATCGATAGCATTGGAAGGGTTAACTTTCTGAAGCTTATTAGTAGCCCAACCTTGGGATTCTGAGTCTGGGCTCTCTTCCCTACCCAACTCTCTTTTGGCATTAACATTTCTCGCACCGTCTCTCGTTCCAACTTCAATATTATTGTTCTGAGGTGTGCTCGATCGTGTTCTCTCATCGGAAGAAGAGTCAGACACTTGGTCATCTGCTTCGGCTGCGCCACTGGGACCTATATCAAGGAACTGTCTTGGAACCTTTCCTCCACCAACACCATCATTTTTATCCCCGGCCTTTCCCTGAACAACCTGAATTTCAACATTATTATTAACATGTTCCAAATCCAACCCAGATCGTTTACGTAAGAAAAATAAAATCATACAGTAACCGTGTTATTCACTGTATGGCAAAGCAGTTTCAGTCTCTTCACTATAATTATTAAAAAAAGGTAGGGCAATTCAAGAAAACTATTTGTAAATTTAATTTATAAGTACCTCATTTTCTGTGTTCACTGTCCGCTGGTTCTGATGCATTAATGTCATGAGATGCATCTGCAAGGCCGTGTAGTTACCGGTCACATGGCTTAGCATCTCTTTCAGCTTCTTGTTCTCTGCGTTCATGCGTTGAAGTTCCACTTGCATCTGCGCAAGCTGAATAAACAAACAAATATATGTCAATTTCACAAATAATGAAAACTTAAATAACCACAAACACGACATTTATTAATAGGATTTATGAATAAAATAAAAATATATGTACCTCAGTGGTTTTGGCTCGCTTATCTTCTGCATCCGATGAAACCCCGTCATCGACGGTGGATTGGTCACTCCCGGTGTTAGCAGTAAGGAGTTGTAAACCAGTCTAGAGAGAGAGAAATAGTGATTTAGAAGCAGAAAGTAATAAATAATCCGGGGAAAAAATAAAAAAGAAAGAAAGAAAGAAAGAAAAAAGTAGTTTAGGGAGGTTAATTACATTAACGTGGAGAGGTGTTTCAACAATTTCCTTCTTGACGATGTTGGGTTTAACGTGGTGGTCGTGGGAGGGTGGGGATGTTGGTTTGGTGAGTCTATCAGAGAAGAAGTCGACTTCACCGAGGACTTTGCGGTTGTGTTCGTCGTCCTTGGCAGCGGGGCGGCTAAGGTTGACGGGGAATCCGAGGAGAGGGAACATGGTGTCGCCGGTGAGTTTGGTTAAAGAAGTGGAAGGCTGTTTGGAAGGTAATAATGAGAGAGATTGCGAGGAAGAGGTATCAAGGGTGAGTCCCCATCCTTTGTCCATAAAACAAGCACAACAAGGGAGAAAGAAATAGAAATGAAGGAAACTACAGAGAGAGAGAGGGGTAAGAGGAATGGTATCAGGAAATGAAGTCTTTGTCCAGTGCAATGGGGTTGGGTATAAAAAGAGTTGGGGGATACAAGGAGCGTGGACCAAATGGAAATGAAATTGGAGATTTGTGAAAAATTTAGCAAATTATTGCGCCAGATGGTGCGTCATCCTGGACAATGTCTAATTCTCCACCACGTACCCGCCCACAGTTCATACCCAGTCCACCTCTCCAGTTCACACCTCACAACCCGCCCCGGATTTCATCTCTTCTCTCTCAAACCAATAACATTTCATGCAAAATTATTATATTCTTTCTTAATTAAAATCACCGCATTAAATTTTTACTGCTTACTATTTTCTCTACTATAACTAACTCATGTAGTTTTTTTAAAAAAGGGTTAAAATAATATGTTCCCAAGAAATCCGTACTTTAAGACAATAGTCACATTTAGGAGTACGTGATGGAAATGCAATCCCGAGGTAATTGAATAAATTGTGGAAGTTGTTGGATGAACGTGGGTCCATTAAGAAAGAAAACCCGACCCGATGGGTCAATATATTGGATAGTACTGGGGGTAGCAGTCTTTGTCTCTCTCTGATTTAAAAAAGGGAAAAGAGGTTTAATTGGTGAAGAAAAAAGAAATGTGTTGGATAAAAGTATCGACGTGCGGGGGGTTTCGTCTGGGTTTCGTGAAGAAAGGATTTGACTGACTCATAAATGAGGAAGAAAAAGAGCCACCGCCCCCGAATAGTGCGCGAACGATACACGTGATGAAAATGATCCAATTTTCTCTTTTTCTCTCTCAACACCCACAAATTCAACAACAAAACACAATAAAGGAAAAGCCAAGTCAACCAATTTGACGGCCCGGCTCTCTCTCTCTCTCCCTTTCTCTCTCTGTCGTAGGGTGACCGAAGACTGGTTGCCCAAGTAACTTAGTCTTTACATGGCCCCACCCACCTCCTTTCAGATCCCAACCCCCCGGTACCTTGTTGACTCTTTACTTGTGGGACCCTCCTCTTCTCTTCACACCCCCTCCCTCCACATTATTTTTTTATCTCTGATCTCTTCAATCATATAATTATATTCCATTATAAAAATCATAAAACTCCACACATGTATACACTGATTTGAATTTCAAGTACTCCTATACAACTTAAGACCTTAAGACCATCCTTTTAGGTGCTTCTGTCAAAGTTTTATTTTGAAGAAAAAAAAAAACAAACAAACAAAACCCAAAAGTAATTGATAATTTGCAAGTAAATAAGTTGCTTAATGATTTAAGTTTTGTATGGCGAAGATGGCAGTCAATAAATTAATCATTTATTAAATTGTTTAATTTGTTATATTGGTCAGATAACAAGTCTGTATTTCCTAAACCTCCATTGGAGAAAATAGCATGAGTCGTCCGTCAACTTCTCGCATGATTGATCATTTGCCATTTTATGCATTCGTTGACCCAAAGAAACCAGCAAGTACCTCAGGAAAAAACAATGTTAAATTCGAATACAATAAGGTGAATTGGTCTAGCTACAATCAACAATATTTCTCTAAGCCTGAATCATTTTTTTTTTCTTCACTTATTTTCAATATTATGCAGCTACCGGATCAAAGTAAATGTATATATTTTAATAAATTCATGTCTTTAATTCGGTGGAAGTCGTGTGCCTTTAGGTTGTAGCATTTTAAAATTGAAAAACTGTCCTCCTCCAATTTCAAGAAATTGACATTTTCACAATTTGAATGCGTAGCAAATCACCTAATCTTAGATAGCATAGTATTTGCCTATATTTCAAAAAATTGATGCAACAAACAACATTATGGCGTTTTCTTATTTTGGACCGATCGTTATAGACTTTTACAAGGATTCTTCGGTGCATATACTGAATAAAGATGGTGACTGATCGAAAGCAAAGTAGGCAATGAACCTCACTCTTTCTCCTATAATGACCATACAAAATAAATAAAACAACTGTTTTTACCATTTATGGACAAAAATACCACTCCATTAATGTCCAATCTTATAATTAGTAAAAGGGATTTGTTACAAAGTGAATGAACAGGTGAATTGAAGACTTCTGAGCCAGGAAACTTTCTCTCAATGATGTCACACATCCATGCTGAATATTTTTTACTGCAACAAAGAAAGTCTCACAATTAATACAAAAAATGTTGGTCACTGAATCACTTTTAACAAATAAAAATTTATGGTCTGTTATAATTTTTTTTTTCACTCTCTAATCTAATTAGATTAAATGACATTTAATTCGGGCTTAGAAGTTAACTAAAAAAAAATCTTTATACTCAACTGTGTGTACTCATTCAGTCTTTAGCATTGACTATCTCACACATATCTCCACCAATTGTGACCTCACTGCCTTCTTCTCACCAAAAAGTTGCTATCTAATAACTTTGGAGATAAGCTCCCTCCAATCGTGTGAAAGAGAATAACGAAAGAAGGAAAATAGTGTGAAATTTAAACTAAAAGAGCATAAAATGAAAAATAAAAAATGTTTCAAAAACACAACCATTTATTCTATTATAAAATATTTCTTTGATTTCATAAACGAGAGAAGGATGAGTATATCAGATTAGAGGATATTTGGTTGGAAATGATGAAGGCAAGAACATGCAAGTGGGAGCAATATATAAGAGGATTTTGTAAATATATATCAGGCAAATATTATATGGTTCAGAAGACAAAGTAGAATGCTAAACATAAGGAGGAATATTGTGTCACTGAATCGCGTCAATAGTAAGGAAAGAAAGATTTTGTGTTTAAGAGAACATGTGTTCAAAATTTCACATCTATTTGTGATAAAACAATTTTATAATATATAAATATATACAAATTTTATAAGATTGATTTAAGTTAAAATTATGTATAGAAAAAATTATTGTATTCTAAAATCTTTTGAGTATATATAATAATAATAAATGTAAAAGAAAAAATCCACATCAAATATAGTTTAAACTAATATCAAATGTTTTTTTTTTTTTTACATTGTACAATCAAAGTAAAAAAAGTAATTGAAAACACTTTTCTTATTTATTCTCACTCAAAATAAGATACTATTTTCTGACTTATAAACATATTTAGCAAAGGATAATAGCTACTTTCTTTTTTTCTTAAGGGACCAATCTAATCTAAGTGATTACATGTAAGTGAGCATTTTAAATTAATATTTATTAAAAAAGTTACAGATTATTTATAATAATTTTTTTTATGTAAGAACTATGTTGTTTGATTTTGTCGTTAAAAGAACGATGTGGTTATTATTTTCATCTTTCCATGTACAACTCCTAAATTAAGTCATCCTTTGCCTCCCTAATTTTCTCTAACTCGCTAATGAAATCTCTTTAACGAGTTAAAAAAGATATGAGAGAAAAAAAAAATCGATTAATTATTGAGAGATGAGAAGACAAAAGTAATGGTCACAATATCTCACTAACTGTACAAATTACACTGCAGGTACTAAAAAAAAGTAAGCTCTTAATAAAATAAAATTTTAAAGTGATTCGTTTCGCAACAAACGCTTGTTTCTTAAACAAAAGATAATGTAAAAAATTGTAAAACTTCAAAATTATTCACCGACTCTATATTTGAAATCATCACTAAGATGAATCATCAATTGTGAAACTATTGTTAGATTTCTTGAGCAGAGACGTCTAGAAAATCTTACACCATTAAATAATAAATAAACTCATATAAACAATTAAAACAACATCAATCCAAAATCTTAAAATGTTATATTTGTGAATTGTTTTAATATGAACTTTTTTTTTTATATTTATATGCATATTTCTTCTTCTTCTTCTGCTTGTAATTTAAATATTGGGTTAATTATGTTTTTATCCTTCAATTTTTAGTTAAAATTATAATTAATTTTTTCTAAAGACCTTAAACTAATTTAGTCTCTCAACTTTTTAAATGCATGAATTTAGTCCTTTTAATAAAATTTTATTAAATTTATTTGATATTTTAAACACATTTTATTATTGTATTCTAGTTTGGCTTAAATATACATTTGGTCCCTATTTTTGTTGATTTTATTCAATTTGGTCCCTATTTTCGTTTTATGTTCAATTAGGTCCTCATTTTTGTCAAATTGTGGTCAATTTGGTCCTTTTCACTAACGG
>Ga0209589_1008103_pt1 | contig 16540 bp, 10 predicted proteins | sample CowpeawhiteBW_FD_187525 | JGI IMG/M metagenome (GOLD analysis project Ga0209589, IMG submission 187525) | Root nodule microbial communities of legume samples collected from California USA - Cow pea white BW (SPAdes) (version 2) | ecosystem: Host-associated > Plants > Roots > Nodule | place: USA...
GAAGAAAGTTGACGGGAAGAAGAAAGTTGAGGGGAAGAAACAAGGGAAAATAGAATGCCCAATGTGTTTTTTTAAAAAGTTTGTCCAATCAAAGCGCGTGCACTTCACACTAACTTTCCCAAACCGCTGTCTCCATTTCCCGTCTGCTTAAAAAATATTAAAATATTAACTGCCACGTAGGCGGGTAACTTTGGGGGTCAAAAAAACGGGGTATTGTATCATTATCCTTTTATTAGAACAGTAATTCTTGCTACTGAACAATTTTTTTTTACAGTTTATAGTGTATAATGGTCAAGGCTGGTTTTACATGGTTATAGAGTGTTCTTTGATTTAGAACCAAAAGAACAACCGAACTAATTAAGGAACAATTTATCTTGTTACATGTAACACAACACAAAACGAAACGAAATTTCTGTTTTGTTCCTCTACCTTTGATCATGTTCATGGATTCTCTTGTTTTCACTCTTTTCTTTCTTCTTACCATGTCTTCCTTAAACCATGTCTTCTCCTTTGCTTCACTCCCATCATACAAAGACCACTGTGGTTCCATAGTTCCAGAGTCAACTGCCACTGAACTCACCCGAAACTCTTTCCCTTTCGATGATCATAACACAGGTTACTTCACAGGAGGTGATGGCATCATCGATGGTGGAACATCCTCGTACCAATACTTGACCCTACAACCACTTAACGTGCGTGCCACCGAGTTCTCTGACTTGTTCAAAGTTGAAGCCTCTGTATCACTCGCCTCCGTCATAACTTACCATGTAGGGAACTTCAGTTATGGTGACAGATTAAGGCATGGGGGTCAACATCGCTACCATAGAAGGCATGTAAGCTTCAAGCTTGAAGGGTTCTGGTCTGAGTCTTCAGGGAAGGTTTGCATGGTAGGGACTGGGAGTGGTTATTCCAAGGAAGGTAAGCATCTTAATCTGGATGTTGTGTTTAACCTTGATCATGTGTTCAATGTAAGCACTATCACCAGCTTGGTTAGTGGAAGTTTGGTGAGCTTGAGTTCTCAAAACGATGAGAGCTACTTTGAACCCATTTCTGTGCTCATGTTTCCAAAAGGGAATTACAGTTATACCTTGGATTCCACAGAAGTTGCCAAGGAATTCTCTTCAGGGATTGATGCTTCTGCAAAGGGTGATTTTTCATTTAACTCCTTGAGTTTTTGCTCATTTCCCCTTTCAAGGGAAATTAGAGGGCTTCAATTAGAGTTCTCTCCTGAGTGCAATTCTTCAAAGAACTGCACTCCTTTAAGTGAGAGTTCTGGTCAAGTGCCATCTCTAATGTCTTTGAAAGGGATTGAGTGTTCTCTTGCTAACAACAAATACAGGCTGCGAGTTATGGTGAGGTTTTTGAATACCAGTGATTATTGGGTTGGCAAAATTTTCAACCCCAAAACTACGTTGGTAGGGGAAGGATGGTGGGATGAGAAGAAACGCATGCTGTGTGTAGTGGCTTGTAAAATCATGGCCAAGGCACCATCCATGGCTGGTTCTCAAGTGGGTGATTGCTCAACAAGACTAAGCTTGAGATTCCCCTCAACTTGGTCAATCAAGAGCACTAGCACCATAGTTGGCCAAATTTGGACTAACAAGAGTGCTCAAGATACAAGTTATTTCAAGAAGATAGCATTTAACAATGGAGAGAATGGTAGGCTGGGAATTTTTCAAGCTACATATGAATATAGCCAACTGGAAAAAGTAAAGAAGTCGTGCCCAACACAGAAGCCTGTGAAGAACAAGGGGAACAGATATCCAAATGTCTATTCTTCTGACTTGAGATTTGACATGGCAGTTAGTGAGTCCAACAAAAGAGTAGCATGGGGTTATTCATCCCCCTTTTCTGTTGGTGATGATGTCTCTTCCTGGGGTAACAGTATCTCAAACTCCACGGTTCATGAGGTAAAACTCAATAGTACTGGTGGCCTGTTTAATATTAGCTACAAAATCTCACTATGGTTTAATTCAACCAATGTCTCCAAGTCCCTGCTTAATGAGTCCTCTTTGTCCGTGATGATTTCTGCTGAAGGAGTTTATGATGCTGGAGCAGGAACCTTGTGTATGGTAGGTTGTCGTGGTCTTATCTCAAACTCTCTCATACCAATAGCTCATTCTATGGATTGTGACATTGTAGTGAAGTTTCAGTTACCACCATTGGATGCAAAAAATGGAATCTTCATCAAGGGAAGCATTGAAAGCACACGGAAAAATTCAGATCCTCTTTACTTCAAACCTTTGGAGTTATCTTCAGCTGCATTCTACACTGAAGCAGCTGAAAAGGTAGTTTGGAGAATGGATATGGAGACCATCATGGTTCTGATATCTACCACTCTAGCATGTGTTTTTGTGGGATTGCAGATATACCATGTGAAGAAACACACAAATGTGCTTCCTTTGCTCTCACTTGTTATGATGGCAATGCTTACTTTAGGCCACATGGTACCCCTTGTTCTGAACTTTGAAGCACTTCTTGCTCAAAATCCTAGCAACAAGAACTTTGTGTTTGGAACTGTTGGGTGGCTTGAAGTGAATGAAATAGCTGTGAGGCTAATCACCATGGCAGCTTTCTTGTTGCAATTCCGACTCCTTCAACTAACTTGGTCATCAAGAAAGAGTGATGAAAGCAATAAAGGCCTCTGGATTGCAGAGAGGAAAGCTGGTTATGTCACTCTACCCTTGTACGCTTCTGGCTTATTGATTGCATTGCTGTTGAAGTCTAAGAACCAACACTGGGAGAACTTGAAATCTTATGGTGGTTTGGTGCTGGATGGCTTTCTCTTGCCACAAATCATTCTTAATTTGTTCTCTAACATGAGGGAGAATGTTCTTTCATGTTCTTTTTACTTTGGAACTACTTTTGTGAGGCTGTTGCCACATGCCTATGATCTTTACAGGGCTCATAACTATGGTCAACTAGATAATGGATCATACATATATGCAAATCCAAGTGCAGATTTTTACTCCACTTCTTGGGACATTGCCATTCCATTGGGAGGTATTGCTTTTGCTATCATTATCTTCTTGCAGCAACGTTTTGGTGCTCACTGTGTTCTGCCTCAGAAACTCAAAGGGTCTCAGGTTTATGAAAAGGTGCCTGTGGTTGCTGAATCAGAAGTTGAAGTAGAGACCACCATCTTGTAAAAAATATGCACTTTTTGACACCCAAATGAAAATGGTCTAATCGTGAGGAATCAAGATTAAGCCATTCATACTTCCATATATTTTATCTATCAAAATGTGCTATAGCAATATATATACATATATATATATATATATATATATATATATATATATATATATATATATATATATATATATATATAGTGTATGCAAAATAAATTTTGTTACAGTAAAGGGCTTGCCATGTGTCTGATTAATCGAAGTCTTGTGTGCTGAGAAACTTAAATCAAAAACACAGTTTTTAAGTAGGTGAAGACTTTGATCATATTGATTCTGTAGATAATGTTTTTCAGATTATGGAAAATTTGATTCCTAAGACTTTATCAAAGTATGCCTGAATATTTGTAGCTTCAAAATGGGTGATTTAGTTTTTAGGAATTTGTTAGTTATATTTCTAATGTTAAGGATGTTATTGAAGTAAGGACATCGATCTTGTTTTTTCTGATTAGACTTAAGGATGTTATTATCTAATTTGTTAAGGTTTGAAATATTTGAATTTTCTATTACATTTGGTATTCTGTTAAAATAAGTTTTCTGCTTAAAAACCAACAATTTTTTAAAGTCAAACCAAACAAAAGTTAAAAGATTTTGAATGTACAAAAAGCCAAGCTTGTCATAAAAGAATGAAAAACACATCAATATGAACGTGAGAAAGAGACACATTGAAACTAAATGTAGCGAGAAAAATTTGTAAAGATTCCACCAACTCAAGGACAAAATGGTTCGATATTTACCAAAAAAGAACATTAAAAACAAAAAAAAATAAAATTACTTAGTAGTAATTGAATTTAAACAAAGAAAATTCTCTTTTTCGTCGTATCCAGTGTCAGGTTTTTTCACTGTTTGAGGTGAAACTTGTTTAATGGAACTTTTGTCACTTAACTTTTTAGTTATTTATAAAATTAAATAATAATATTTTAATTGATTCTATAATATTTTTTTAAAGTTATTTATATATATTTTTAACAAAATGTATTGTAAATAATAATTTTAAATAAAATATTAAGATTTAGTTAAACAAAATTAAGAAACTAAATTCAACTTTAAATAAAATACTAAATAGAAAATGTAGAAAAAGGTAATAGTAGATTCTCTAATAATAAAAATAATGAACGATATAAAAATTGTTGAGTAAATCCTATAAAAATATAAAAGTTAGACGATACAAAAAATGTGAAGGGTGGACGATATAAAGCTACAAATGATAGATCTTGCATATGAATGTAAATAGTATATTCTTTAAAATTACAAATATTAAACGATGGAAACAAAATATAAATAGTAAACTATCGAAATATAAATAGTAAACTATCGAAGACTAAAAAATGTAGACCATGCAGAAAAATATAAAGAATAGACTCTACAAAAACACAAAGGTTAGACATCTGGTGGACTACTCTATTGGAGTCATTTTTTCACAGTTTTTTGGATTTTAAATTTTAAATTTAAACTTTGTTACCATATTTTTATAGTTTTTTACGATTTAGAATTTCAAATTCAAACTTTATTACTTTATATTTTGAATTTCAAATTTGGAAATATGTATCTTAATTTAGAAAGAAAATATTGAAATTGAAATTATTAATGATTTTTATATCTTTAAAAGTTCTAAGAATTTATAATTTTCATTTTGTAATAATACACTTATGTCTATGTTATCAAAATTATTTTTTAAATTAATGTTTAAGCTTTATTGAAAGGGGAAAAATATGTGACAAATGTTCAAAAACATTAAAAGAGCTTTATTTTTTTATGAATTAAAGTTCAAAAAGTCAGTCAAGACCTCTGAAAAAGTAATAGAACAATTTACCATATCACATCCTTTGCGCAAACTTCTAAATGCTTAGGAAAAGAGTAGTAAAAAAGAACTTACTTAAATAGATGATCTACAATGAACATGGAAACCGATGAATGAAGAATAAGAATATAATATTATTAATGAGAAAGGAAAACAAAAAGAACATGTGCTTGTCCAATTAATATGTAGGAAAAAGTAAAGTATATTGGAATGCGTTTGTGATTGTGACGTGGGTTTAACTATAGTTTGTGAGATGAACATGTTAGGTGAGAAAGAAGAAAACAACCCAGAGTTGGGTAAAAACCAAAACTTTGATAAGAATACAAAAAAAAAAAAGGAAAAATACATACAATTGTAATTCTTGAATAGAAGACGAAATCATGTTACAAGTTTTGTGCTTGAGAGACTTGTCAGTGGCCTTCAAGAGCTCTTAAATCTTTGATCTTGTCCACCATTTCATTTGTCTAAACAAAACCAAAGTTAAAAAAAAAGAAACTTAAGCGAGAAAAAAGAAAACAACTGAGAGTTGGATAAAAATCGAAACTTTGATAAGAAAACACACAAAAAAGTGGAAAAATACATACAATTGTGATTCTTGAATAGAAAAGACGAAATCATGTTGCAAGTTTTGTGCTTGAGAGACTTGTGTGTGGCTTTCAAGAACTCTTAAATCTTTGATCTTGTCCACCATTTCATTCATATAAACAAAACCAAAGTTAAAAAAAAAAAGATGAATATGTTACGTGAGAAAGAAGACAAAAATCGAGAGTTGGGTAAAAATCAAAACTTTGATAAGAAAACACACAAAAAATGGAAAAATACATACAATTGTGATTCTTGAACAGAAAAGACGAAATCATGTTGCAAGTTTTGTATTTGAGAGACTTGTTTGTGACCTTCAAGAGCTCTTAAATATTTGATCTTGTCCACCATTTCATTCGTCTAAACAAAACCAAAGTTAAAAAAAAATATTAATATGTTATGTGAGAAAGAAGAAAACAACCGAGAGTTAGGTAAAAATCAAAACTTTGATAAGAAAACACGAAAAAGGGAAAATACATGCAATATGATTCTTGAACAGAAAAGGCAAAATCATGTTGTAAGTTTTATGCTTAAGAGACTTTTTTGTGGCCTTCAAGAGCTCTTAAATATGAACTTGTTCAGTGAGATCGGTGAGAAAGAAGAAAACAATTGATACTTGAGTAAAAATCGAAGCTTTGATCACAAAACAAAAAATATCAAAAAATACATACCATGGTGATTCTTGAACTCAAAGTTTTGTGGTTGAGAGACTTGACTGTGACTTTTCAGAACTCTTAAATCTTTGATCTTTGTTCAAGAGTTCATTGATCATAAAGAAACAAAAGTTATAAATCAAAACAATCTTTACCTAGATAAAAGCAAAAGAAAAGAAGTAAATGAATGTGTTCATTCATTAAAAATCGAAACTTTCATTAGAAAACAAAAACCATAAAAAAAATACATACATCGTGTAGAAGAAAAAAAGAGAAAAAAAAACTTGTACAGAAGAAGCATTGACGAAGAAGCGTTGGAGTGAAGAAGATGTTGTGTTGAGAGAAAAGAATGTTGTGTGTGAGCATTGTGTGAGACAAAGGGTGGGAGGAAAAGACCGAGAAGAAATGAAAAGAATTTCCTGCATGAGTGATGGGGTGGGAGGGTTTACGTTTTATTTTAAGTTTTAAAATTTGATTTTTCATTTAATTTTTTTGTTGAAAATTTTGTTTGCTTGTCAGGTGAGCTTCTTTGCTATAAGTGGAAAAGAAATTCAAAATTCAAGTATTGCAAATATATTGTTTTAATAAAAATCCGCTCTTTGTTAGGTTCTCAATTGTATTATATATTGATTCTATATTGTGAGAATTGACTAAGGAAAATTTTCTTAAGGTTTTCTATTCAATTGAATACAATTCAAAATTAATTTGGTTTGGTTTTTGTTAGCATTCGACAATAAGATGAATAACGTAATGAGTACTTAATAGAAAATATAAACAATGATGAAATATCTCAATGAAAGGAAATAATTGAATATGTTTATATTATCAATGTTTTTTGCTACAAAACTTACATCATCCACTTCGTAAGTTATCATATTTATAATAAACACTTCGACAAATCGGGCAAGTGTCATTGTCTTTCAACCAATTCTTTATGCAGTAAGAATGAAACAAGTGATTGCAAGGTGAAAGAATTTGACAAGACTCCCCTGTGATGAAACCCTCCAAGCATATGACACAATTATTACAAAATGGACTCAACTCATTTTGATTTTGTCCATAGATCATAATTTGTGGCAGTTTCATTGACGAACCTTTGTTGATTGATCTCACCCCAAATGCTTGAGAATATGGTTGAAATCTTTCTCTACTATGACTTATTTGAGTCAAAGAATCTTGGTAATTCAGAAAAGACTCAACTACCAAAGTTATTCTTCCATCTTCAACATCATCCTCAAGTGTTTCAAGAAGAATATCTGATACAATTTCGCATGATTTTAGTAGGAGAAGAACAACTATTGTAGAAAATATGGTTACCACTAAAAGACAGAAGAACAATATTAGAATCAAATTGGAAGCATTGGCAGTAACATATGACATGGTAAGAGGATCCCAAGAAGGTTCAGGTGAAAGATCTTGAGAAACGGTAATCATCTCCATGATTTGAGAAAAAAACTTTGTTTTGTTTACGAAAGTTGCATTGTGAGTTGAATGTCAAATGTCTTGAGTTTTGTTGAAAAAATAAGATGAATAATTGGAACATGACGTATTAAATTTGTTGTAAATATACCAAACATAGATGTTCGAATTTACATGAAATCATTATTTTAGAAAATTATTATCTGGCAAAGATGATTGGTTTTTAATAGAAATTTTTATGACGTATATGGTTAGATTGACAACTTTTCACATAGAATATTGTGACATTATTACACCATATTTGCTATGGTGGTAACAAGTTTAAGTATTAGTTGTTTTTTGACATTTACTTGGGTAAATCATCTATAGTATTGTTATTCCAACTAATGGTTTGAAAATAGAATATACTTGAAAATTTGACAAACTTTTCATTTTTTTTTCAAATTAAAGTTAAAACCTTATTCTGGTATTTTAGTTGATATATTATCGATAAAGGTCAATGCATAATATTAAAATAAAACTTCAATTTAATTGAAAATGATACCAATAAAACTTTCAATTTTATTTGAAAATCAACACTTCTAAAACTATATATTTTTTGTCTTGTATCTTGCGTCTTCTTCTTAAACCATCCTTTAACTTATAAAAGCTTATATAATTTTTGTTTTGCAACTCATGTCTTCTTCTTAACCCCTTTTTTTAACTCTAGGAACTTTAAAAAAAATCATTTTTTTTCTTGTTTTCTTTTTTCTTGTATTCAATAAGGTGTAAAAGAAAATATTTTATTGCAAATTGAAAAGCAAATAAACAAAAGTTACAATTTTAATAAACTTGACATGGAAAATAAAAAACTGGATAAGAAAAATTCTTTATGTAGTATGTAAATTTATATAAGAAAAAAAATGTCATATTCAGTCCAAGATTTTAATATGTTGTCTTATTTTTTCAATTTAATAAGTCGGATGGTTCTTACTTTTGTGGAGATATGTCAATTTATTCTCCATTTTTTTTAAAACTTTTTAATTACGTTCCAATTTTTGAAAAAATGTCTCAATTAGGTTCTTTAAAAAAATATGGTGTTATGTGCACGTGTTAATATGTGACTCTTTTATTTTTTTTACTTTTAATTTAAAAAAAAAAATTGTCACCTGTTAGGTTGACACGTGACATTGTCAATGTCACATGACAAAACAATGCCCACTGTCGGTATCATTACCAAGTATTTCAATTTAGTCTCCACATATGTCTTTTTTATTCAATCTAGTCTCCACATATGTTTTTTTATTCAATTTAGTCCATTTTTTAAATGGAGCAATATTCTCTCTCTCTCAAATTTAAGATCGAATTTATAATTTATATAAATGTAATACTGATATTTATTTATTGAAAATTACTAACATATTACATTTTCCTTAATTGTTAACCAATGTTTTGTTAATCATAACTTCTACCACTAAATTTTTATATAAATATTAGTACTTAATTTTGAAATTTACATTTTAACATATTACATTTTTTCTTAATTGTTAACCCATGTTTTGTTAATAATGACTTTTACCACTAAATTTTAATATAAATATTAGTACTTAATTGTGTATCTCATTTTCAATAAAAAAAATATCAGTATAACATTTATATAAATAATAAGTTTGGTCTCAAATTTAAGAGACAAACAATATTGCTCTATTTTAAAGAAAAAAAATTGGAACTAAATTGAATAAAAAAGACATATGTGAGACTAATTGAATCAAAGAGACATATATGGGGGGTTAAATTCAAATTAAGACACTGACACTGACACATGACATTGTCTTACCGTGTGATACTAACACGTGGCATTGTCTTACCATGTGACATCGACACGTGACATTGTCTTACCAAGTGACACTGACAGTGTCACATGTCACACCATGGTCTTGACATGTGACAATTTTTTTTTTCAAAACGAAATTAAAAAATAAAAAAAAACACATATTGGCACGTGTCATATCGCTAATGTCGTTAGTAATTTTAAAAAAAAAGTAATTGATACACTTTTTCAAAAGTTGAAATGCAATTTAAACGTTTTTAAAAGCATGAACCAAATAGATACATCTTTACCAAAGTGGAGATCATCCGACTAATTAAACATATTTTTTATATCTTATTCATCTTTCTCTTTTTACTTAAACTTTGACATAAATTTTGGACTAATAATTTTAAGGTTAAATTATTCTAGAGGTCTCTATTTTTGTAGCAAAATCTCAAGTAAGTCCCCCATTTTTATTTGACTCAATTGAGTCCCTATTTTGAAAAATTCGTTGCAATCAGGTTCTTTTTGTTAGTAGTACGGTAACAATGTTAATTATGTGTCACGTGTCAACACGTGGTTTTTTGATTATTTTTTTATTTTTTTTAATAGTTTTAAAAAATAAAGATTGTCACATGTCAATTTGACATTGTTTCACATAACAAACAATGTGATGTGGCAGTGACAATGTCACGTGTCACTATTGGTTGTGAAGAGTCTCAATGTAGTTTTTGTATTTGTTATTTTGTCTCAATTTGGTCTCAATTTTTTTTAAAACTGAATCAATTTCATCCCTATATCAAATTTGATTTTTATATAAATTTTACAATTGTATTTTTATTATAATTGATATTTTTAACAAAATTAAGTTTATTTAAATGTATATTTTGTATTGAACTTTATTTAAATACTGTTTCAAATATTTATATATCAATAATTTATAGACAAATGTTAGAATTGGTTTAAAAATAACAAATTTATAAATTGAATTGTAAAATTTTAAATAAATATATTTATTTTAAATTGTTATAAAATTATTTTAAAATTTTATATTTGAATTTATAAAGTTTTTATTTTTAAAGCAATTCTAACATTTATCTATAAATTATAGATATATAAATATTTAAAACAAAATTTAAATAAATATCAGTGCAAAATATGCATTTAAATAAACTTAATTTTTTTAAAAATATCAATTATAATAAAAATATCATTGTAAAATTTATATAAAAATTAGATTTAATATAGGAATGAAATTGATTCCGTTTAAAAATAATTGGGACCAAATTGAGACAAAATAACAAATACAGGGACTACATTGAGACTTTTTACATCCAATAGTGACACGGTGGAACTGTCACTGTCACATCACACTGTCTCTGACACATGGCACAATGTCAGATTGAAACGTGACAATTTTATTTTTTTTTAAATTATAAAAATTAAAAAATTAAAAATTAAAAAAAAACACGTGTTGACACATGACACATAGTTAACACCGATAATGTGCTACTAACAAAAAGGACTTGATTGCAACAAATCTTCCAAAATGGGACTCAATTGAGTCAAATAAAAATGGAGGAATCTACTTGAGATTTCGTTACAAAAAGGGAGACCTCTGAAATGATTTAACCTAATTTTAATAGTTTTTTCTCTTATATCTAGGGATGGCTCAAGAGTTTGTGAGACCTAAAGCAAATTTTAAAAATAAGCCTTTTATTTAAAATTTATTTTTTGAATTTTTTTATTCAAAATTATTTATTATATTGTCATAATTAATTTAATTTAACATTTCGTTTTCAATAGATAATAAGGTTAATCTATTTAATCTTTCTTGAGGCATTGTTGACCCACTTATATTTTCTAATTCATTCTTTTTATCTATTTTTATAAATTTATCGTAGCTCCTTTTTGTGATACAATTAAAGCCTCAATTATTCTCTTCTTTTGAGTTTTTGAATAGTGTGATTCAAATTTTTTAGTTGAAATATCTATATATTTTTATATGAAATAAAAATTTATAATATATAAAACACTACTCAAGATAGGTATATAAAACGAATGAGTTAAAAAATAAAATCTAGTTCTTGTTGTCCAGAAAGTAAACTCAATAGTAGAGTTATAGTATCTTGAAGTCTCAAGTTTTTCGTTCTTTCTTAAATTTCAACTCTTTCAGAAACTTGCAGAGTTTATATTAAGATTAATCATTAATAAAAATAATTAAAAAATATATTGCTCTTCTCAACCCGATAATAAGTACTTTTTCCCCCTAAACTTGAATTATCTTTCTACAGAAAACCCAACCTTGAATTATGTTTCAACTAATATATTTTCCACCAAAAGACTAAATCATAATCTAATTAATAGTTTTGTAGAAAAATTAAAGTCCCTTGTTAAGATATATGCAAGAGATTTCTTGAAACTCGTAAATCGAAAAGTACCCAAAAATAAAACTAAGCAAATAAACATATTTCAAATTTCAAATTCTAATACAACCAAAACAAAGTAAAAACAACAACAACACAAATAGAAAGAAAAAACATACTAACCAGAAATGAGGATGAATAAATTAGTACACACGGACAATATGAGATTCAAGAAATGTAATCTGTCGAAACTCTACAAAAAATAACTCTTAGAAGAGAATGAAGTAAGAAGATACAAGACAAGTCACATAAAAATAAAAGAAAAGAATAGAATCTAAATTGATGATAACAGAATAAAAATAATAAATCATTCTCTTTTTCGCACACAAAATTATAATTTACTATATAAATGTTTTAACTCATTAATTATTATTTTTAATACCAATAAAAATTAACTAACACTAATAATAATTTACTTAAATTTTATTCTCAAACATAAACTTATAATCAATTTAATAGAACTATATTAATAATAAAATATTTTTTTGAGGCCTTCTTTTTCTTAAATATAATTTTATAATTAATTTAATAAAGGTGTATTAGTAGAAAAAAATTTGAAACATTTTTTTTCTTAAACATAATTTTATAATTAAGTTAATAGAAAAATATTAGTAGTAAACAAATTTGTGTGAAATCCTTGAGCCAGCCTGACATAAAATAATCTAACCTTTTTTTTCTCTCTTTCATTTTACAAGAAATTTAGTTATTGGCACGGATTTTTTTTTCATGTTGAAATATTTTTAAAACCAGTAAACATTGACTTTATAAGTCCTACCAACCATTAGAATGCCACAATTATGTTCCTTTAAATAATCATGTTATTAAAGTGAAATTTTGATAAAATTTATCTACTAATTAATCTTTATCGTTTGTTTGTGTATGACTCCTTAAGTATGTGTTGAAATCCTTCTCATGTGCCTCCATTCATTGTACACGTGTGAAATCACTCTACACAGCAACTTATTTATCTATTTATCTTTAATTATTTATTATATATACAAAAAAATACATTTAAAACATGCTTTAAATAAGGGACATAGAAGCAATGGCCTTAATTTTTTTGATACTTTTTTATTTCTCAAATATAAAAATATCTAAATTTTTTTCTATAACAAAAATACCAAAACCAAATTATACAAACTTTTCACAACCACTACAAATTATCTGTATGTATACAACTACGACACATGGGACAATTTAATTTCCTCTGCAACCAGTGATTGATGCAATCCGAATGAAAAATGTGTTTGCACACAGGAAAAACTTGACATAACTCATTGGGTTGAAACTCTTCCAAGCAAATGGCACATTCCCCACAACTTATTGCCCCACCATGCATTCCATAGTTCACCAAAGGTGGCAATGTCCAACCATGAAAATTGTTTCCCTCTTCAAGATCATGTTCGTTTGGCCCTATTTCCATTACCCAGAAGAACATTCCATTCATAATATGGTGTACGATGAAAAACAACGATGTCAGTACAAATAAAAGAATGGTCAACGTTGGAAGATCAAAAGTGATGGAATACACACTCGTGTGCACCAAACCATCGAATTGTTGGGCCAAGGGGAACATTTCTGTGAACTCAGACATGTTTCTGGTTTTGGTGAATACGATGATTGAAGTGTGTGTCAATGAGAATGATGAGAACATGTGTAATGTTTTATATGTGTGACAAAGAATTGTTACGTGTATCGATAATGCATGGTGTGTGCGTTCTAATTCTGCATGTTGTTTTGGTAAAACACGGATTGTGGTTGGCATGGCATGTGTGTATGCATTGACCGTTTGTGAAGGAAAAAGTGGGTGGCAAATTTGGTAAAACAGGTATTGTTATTGTGATTTTAAAACTAGAATTTAGTGGAATTTGACATCGAGGAGTGTGAAAGAAGGTTCGTGCATTAGTTATTTATTTTGCATAGCCAACAAAAACCTAACAAGATATTATATCCTTTTTCTCATGATTGCATTATTTCTTATTTCAATAACCAAACCATAAATATATATGAAAGATAATTTCATGTATATCGAAACATAGGATATATATATATATATATATATATATATATATATATATATATATATATACATATATATATATATATATATATATATATTTAATATAGAGAAATATAAAAAAAGAAAACGTATTCAAAAGGTGTATATAGAATAAATATATACATGTTGTCCTACATATATATAAACAATTTAATATATGTTAGCGAAAACACATGTATGTTTGTGTCTAAATTTTCATTAGTATAATTACAAAACATAAACCCCTTTAATTATGTTTATAAGGGTAGAAAAGGTTTTTAAAAAAAACACGCGATAATTTATTTGATTAATAGTTATAAAAATATATAAAGAGTGTATTTTTACAGATAATAACTTTTTAAATGCGAATAATCGACTAATAATTTGAAATACATAACTAGTTATAAAACATGTTTTAATTATAACGAGCTTATATCACTACAAAATTCTAAATTTTTAGTGGGGTTTATTAAAAGATTTATTAAAATCTCGGATAATCTAATACTATATACAGTTATTATTGAGAATTTAAGAAAAGACAACTTTCTAATAAAATAATATTTTTGCAAAACAAGAGTTCAAATTTCTTTTGCCACAATCAGTTAAAACGTTGATGTGTCAATGCTTTATAATTTTGGAGATCAACAAAATAAATCAATGATTAATATACAAAACCACCTATTTCTCATCATTCAAGCACAATTTCAAAATCAATATCTCTTTCTTCCTCTTACACTCCGTCTCACTTCCTTTATCATTCACTCATCGACTCAATCTTTTCTTTGTTGAAGGTAAAAGTTTTTTTTTCTTCTCTACAATCTTTCCTTCTTCTTCTCCCTAATGTATGTAAGTACTTTTGTATGTTCTTCTTCTACCATATGTAAGTTCTTCTTTTGTATGTTTTTTTTGTCATGAAGATTTTTTGCTAGATCTTTCATTTGTTTGAGACAACAAAGGTACAATTTTTTTGTCATGTTTTCTGATTCTATCAAATTTAAGTACTTATGTGTGTCTTTTTTGCTACGTCTAGAGGATGATAATAATGAAGATTTTCTTTCAGATGCATGAATTGCTTGAAGAAGACAACAAAGGTATAATTTTTTTGTCTTCCATACAAAAGTAGAATCTTTTCATATGAATAAAGGTTTAAAGAACACAAAAAAGATACAAGCTTTTTATTTCTTTTTCTACCATATATAATTTCTATAATTTCCTCTTTGGAAGTACTGTTTGAAGAATACAAAGGTTGGCTTCTTTTTCTTTCTGTCATGAACGAAGGTTTTCTGTTAGATTAATGATTTAATTCAAGAATACAAACAAGGTAGAAGCTTTTCTTTTTTTGTAAATCTTTTCTACTTCAAATAGATTTTAGTACTCTTCTATGACTTTTTTTTGTGTGATCAATGAAGATTTTCTTTCATCTAATTTTAGAAATAATGAAGAATTTTCCTTAAAATTTTAAAAATAAATTATAAATTTTCATCTAATTTAAAAATAGTAAAGATTTTTCCTTCTAATTTTTAAAATAATGAAGAATTTTCCTTCTAATTTAAAAAATTATGAAGAATGTTTCATCTAATTTTAAAAATAACAAAAAACTTTCCTTTAGTTTTAAAAATAATGAAGATTTTTCCATCTAATTAAAAAAATGAAATATTTTTCTTCCAATTTTAAAGATAACGAAAAATTTCCTTCTAATTAATTGTGACTGAATTAAATAAAATTAACAAAAATCAAAATTAAATTAAATAAAATTAATGAAAATTTGGATTAAGTTAAATATAAGACATGTGACACTTGTATTGATTGACACGTCAACTGATAATGACTTGACATGTAACATTGATACTGTTAGGTGGCACAAAATTGATTTGAGACATAAATAACTTTTTTTTAATTACCAAAATAATTTAAAAAATTAAAAATTAAATTACAAAAACTAAAAAAATATGAAATGACACATTATACATAACACTAATCACCTTCTGTTAATAATTTAAATCATTATTAAAAAAATTCAAATTAAACAAAATTAACAAAATTTAAAACCTTATCAAACATATGAAAAAAATTAAATTAAATAAAATAAACAAAAATAAAGAATAAAATTGTATTTAAACCATATAATTATAATTCAATTTAGACACATTAATTTCTTCTTAACACATATATCTCTTTGGATCAGTAGATAATATAATAATATTTATATAATTGTTGTTAGTTCAATTTTATTTATATTTATTCCAAAATATCATATCTCATGGCAAGCCAGACTATTATATGGCGAACAAAAAATTTAAATCTAAATAAATTTAAATATGATCGATTTTAATATTTTGGATTATTAATTTTTTAAGGATTTGATTTCCAACATTTCTAATCAAATAAATACATGTGTAATTTTTTATAAAAGAAATTGGATAAATATAAAACTACTTTGTTTTAGGTTTTTTAACATTTATTTTTATTTTTATTAAATATAAAAACTACAACTAAATTAATTTATAAAGATTTTAGCATACATTAAACCAGGTAATAAGCGATCAAATTACATCATTAAATTTGTAAATATTTTATCATGATATATATATATATATATATATATATATATATATATATATATATATATATATTTTATATTTTTTTT
>Ga0209589_1008108_pt1 | contig 16534 bp, 6 predicted proteins | sample CowpeawhiteBW_FD_187525 | JGI IMG/M metagenome (GOLD analysis project Ga0209589, IMG submission 187525) | Root nodule microbial communities of legume samples collected from California USA - Cow pea white BW (SPAdes) (version 2) | ecosystem: Host-associated > Plants > Roots > Nodule | place: USA...
GCATTCTTTTAAGTCTTCAACATTTTCCATGCATCATCATCAAGTCTTCCATACTTCTTCATAAGTCATCATCATCATCAAAATTCCTTATTAGAGGAAGATGTTCATCTTCTTCTTTTTGTCAACAGTTGTCTGTTTCATCTCCACCTCCCTTCTCAAAAGTGCCCTTTGTAGTTTGTTTTCTTTATCGATACGAGGTGAGTGATTAGAAATCCTTAAAAAGTGAAGGTCTGAGGTTTTCCTTATCTTTTTTTGTTGTTTATTTTTGGATCTCCTTCGATGTTGCTTTGCTTCCTAATAGAGAAAAAACCATGTTGTATTGTGCGTTTTGTACCACATGTTGTAGGATTACAGGAAATTTTGTGACAAAAGGAACTTATTGAACTCTTTGCGGTTATTTCTCCAACAAAACATAAAATATGGTGTTAAGTTCTTTTCCTAGAAATTTGTTTTGTTGAAGAAGGGGCTAAGCATTGTATTTTAGCAAGGCGAATACAAAATATATCATCCAGAAAAAGGTTTGATTATGAAATCTAATATGTCATCGAATCAAATGTTTATATTGCATACCATCTCTTTGCCTATAGCACCCACTTGTTTGAACACAATTACGGGAAATGTAGTTGTGGCATTCCAGGTTTAGGCACTTAAGTTTTAAAGGTTTACATATTCTCCAACAAAAAGGTATGGTTTAAGGTTTACCATTGCATAAGCCTCCCTCTAAGTTGTTTAAAGATTGTTTGGTGGGGAAACAACATCGAGATAGCAATAAAAGGTATTTGCTTTCGTTTATTAAGGATTTCAACCAAAAAAACTTAGGTTTAATTTTTTTGACAAAAAAATCATAGGCTTTTACTATTTTCAAAAGCTTCAAGTTACATGTTGAGAAAGCAACAAATATGTCACACAAAGGGTTGCACACAGATCGTGGTGGAGAGTTTACAACTCGAGCATTCAACAATTTTTGCCATGCGCATGGAGTGCAAAGACAATTGACAATTGCATATTCACCACAATAAAAATGGTGTTGCAAAACACAAGAATCGAGCAATCATGAATTTGGTTCGCAACATGCTATCATAAAAGAAAGTACCTAAAACTCTCTAGCCATAAGTAGTAAACTGGTTTGTGCACGTGTTAAACTGTAGTCCAACATTATCAATGAAGGAGAAAACAATCGAAGAGGCCTGAAGTGGAATGAAGCCATTAGTCCAACATTTCAGAATTTTCAGTTGTGTTTCTTATGCTCATGTACTTGATAATTTGTGATCTAAACTAGATGAGAAAAGTTTGAGGTGTGTTTTACGCAAAATCAACGAAGAATCAAACATATACAAACTTTATGATCTTATCCCACAAATGATTATAGTAAGCATAAATGTAGTTTTTGAAGAAAATAAAGAATGGAAATGGGACAACCAACATGAGTCAACTGCTAAATGCGAGCTAGAATGGGAAGATGGTGAAAATGTGGTCTCAGAAGAATTTCCTGTAGAGGAAGATGTTGTTGATGAACAATTAGAAGAGTCTTTTGCCACTAATCAAGAAAATTCTAACAGACCCGTGGAATGGGGGAGTATAAAGCAATCAATTTGGCTAAGAGACTATGCATGGTGAAAGGTTGCTTGATGAAAAGGTTGTATTTTACTTAGCATTATTTGCCTTTGAATAAGTTGTGAATATTGACAAATGGAGAAATGTCATGGATGCAAAAAATGGGGAATTGAGAAAAATTGCACTTGATAATTAATTGATCGACTAAAAAGAGCTATAATAGTTGGAGTAAAATGGGTTTACAAGACTAAACTGAATTAAAAGGGAGAAGTTGACAAATTTAGAGCAAGGCTGGTAGTGAAAGGATATGCTCAGCATTATGGTGTGGATTACACAAATTTTTTTGCTCTGGTAACTCGTATGGAGACCGTGCGGTTGGTAATCATGTTCACAACACAAAATGGATGGGCTATACATCAACTAGATGTGAAGTCTGCCTTTTTACATGGAAAATTAGTTTAAGATGACTTTGTTGAGCAACCTCGTGGTTATGTTGAGAAGGGGAATGAAGAAAAAATGTACATATTAAAGAAATCGCTTTATGGGCTTAAACAAACTCTGTGTGCTTGGTATAACCATATTAAAACATATTTTGTCAATGAAGGTTTCAAAAAATTTGAATATGAGCATACTCTTTTGGTTAAACAAAACAAAAGGGACAACATGTTCATTGTAAGCATATATGTTGACGATCTTTAGTTTATAGGAAATGATGAGTTGATGTTTACTGTACAAAGAAAAAATAGAAGGTGAGGGTGTAACATGGCACCTAAGATAGAGGGCGACGATTTGTTTTAGGAAAATGATAGTGTGAAAATGTGTTTTTAACAACCACCATTACAACCTGGTGTGGTTGCTGATTGGGCATTTCATTTTCAATTTTCGCGAATTTCCACGTTAGCAAGGGAAGTATGAAGAGTTTGAATGAAATCTTTCTTTAAAAGGAAGTGGAAGGCAGAAAGTGCGAGAGCTCCGTCTCAAACTAGAAAGCATTGTCTTCATTTTCTTCAAATGTTTCTCTTCATCTTCAACTCGTCTTCTTTTGAAAACTTTTTTTCTCATTCATCCCTCTTCTTCTTTACACCTTGTATTTGTGGCAATGGTGTACACACTACAAGAAATCAACTTATTATTTACACTAAATTTTCGTAGGATGTTCTGTTATCTATGAATTATCCATGAAACAAATTTCGTAGGTATTGAGCTAGTAGGTAACTTTATCTACAAAAATATGTTTCGTACATCACTTATCTACGAATATTATCAATGAAACAAAGACGTTGATAATTATCTATGAATAACCTACAAACATGATTATCTACGAAAATGGTCGTGAAAAATTTACAATTGGAGTTTTTTAAGAAATATTTCGTTGGTAACTTATCTAAGAAAATTGTTGTAGGTAATTTGTTGACATAAATTATCTATGAAAACCTTCATAAATAATTTATCTACAACAACCTTCGTAAGTAATTTATCTACAACAACCTTCGTATGTAATTTACATACGAAACCTTGCGTAAGTGTCAACACTCAATTTCGTCTGAATTATAAAGTATATATTTTTTATTTTATTTTACTTTGTTTTATTTCATCCTTTTATCTTATTTTATTGTTATTTTTTACCTTAATTTTATTTTTGTCTCATTTTTTTGTACACATTTTTTAATGAAAAACCAAAATATCTGAAAATCATGAAAATTCACAAAAATCTAAAAAATCTAAAAAAATGAATAATATTTTATTTCTCATTTGGTGTTTGTTTGGCCGCTCACGTCGTGTAACACTTATTTTCAAAAATATCAAAAATAGTTTTGGTGTTTGTTCGACAGTTCGTTTCATGTGACACCTCTTTTTAAGTAATTAAAAAATACAAAAAAAATGTAAAATTTTCAAAATATAAAAATATCAATATTTTCAAACAAACAATTTCTATAAGAACTACGTTATCCTTAATTCTCTATTGTGAGATACGTAGGAGTAAGGTCAGTTCTTGTCAGGTTCATCTAAAAAAAAATCAAATCATTTTCTAAATAGTTTTCCAAATCTCTTTTGAAGAACTATATAACCCTGATTTCCCACTTTAAATGAGAATACGTAGGACCAAAGTCAATCCTTGTCGGGCCCAAAAACAAAATATATTTTTGTTTCTTTTTAATATTATTGTTTCATTATTTTTGGGGAAAATTAACATTTTGAAAACTACATCAACTTTGCATTTTTAATTAAAAGTACTGTCATCGGAAGGGCGTTGTAGGGTGCTAACACATTCTCTACGCGTAACTAACTCTAGAATCCAAAATCTGGTTTTTTGCAGACTTGCTTTTTTTTCATGGGTTTCCATAGTTTTCCAAAGTTTTCTAGAATAACTATAGTGGCAACTCCAATATCTTTTTAAACTTGTTTCTTCTTTTGTTAGTCGTCCCGTCGTGATTTCGGTTGCGAAAGTAGATAACATTATAATATTTAAAAATATTATGAAAATTTTAAAATAATTTTAATTTGTCAAAATTATTTAACATATAGGTCATTCATATACACAAACATGTTAAACATATACACTACTCTCATTAATAAACATGTATCTTTTCTTTCCATAAATACATGTTAGGGTTTAGGGTTTGCTTTCTTTAATGAACACACTACACACTCATGGTCCATAAACAAAATATTGAAATTTGAGATTTTGAATATCAATTAGGTCTTTTGAGTAAGCATGTAGGTCTGCCAATGGATTGATTTAGTTTTTCATGTTCTTTTAATTTAACATGTTCATAAATGAAGGTAGTTTCATCCATACTAAAAAAGATTAAACTAAAGACTTCCTCTTATTTGCTAAGAGGTTTTATTCCATATGCAAAACATGTATTCTAAGTTAGCATTTATTTGTATTATACTTAGCACCTGCTGTCGATAATGGATTAGTAAAGTATTATTTTAATTCAAGAACTACAATAATAAAGTTAATGTCATTAACATCATTTTAGTGACAACAAGAACCAAACAAATAATAGAGTTACTTAACCCTAACCTCTTAAACCAACATTTGAAATGAAAAACCATATTTGTCTTTGCCTTTTATAGAAAAAAGGAAACATTACAACCAATACACAGTACACTAAAACACCAAAAAAATATAAATAAAACTTGCCACCATGCACTTTTTGTAGAAGTGATCCCGATTAACTTCCATCAACCAACCAACTAAAGGAACAGAGGACAACCACAACCTCACACCACTAAAAAAATGAAAAGAAGTCTCTCTTTTCGACGACAATGGATACAAAGGCGCAACCGTCCGAGGTTTTGTCTTGAAGAAGAAAAAATATATGGAGAAGAAAAGGGGTTTTTAGAAGAAGAAGAAAAAAAAAAACGGTTGAAGATGACAAAGAGAGTGCTCTCTAGTTTAAGATGGTGCTCTCTAGTTTTAGATGGTGCTCTCTTGCTTTCTGTCTTTCTACTTCCTACTTTCTCTTAAAGAAAGATTTCATTCAAACCCTTTCCGCCTCCCTTGCCAACATGAAAAATCAAAATAATTGAGAATGAAATATTTGATCAACACCACGCCAGGTTGTAATAGTGGTTGTCAAAAACTCGTTGTCCCTTTAAACATTCATGATTGTTGAGGCTATTTACTTTCGTAAGAAACAACTTAATTAGGCTCCCATCTTTGATGTGGTCAAATTTTTTCACATTTTGTAAATTTTGCGTGAGATGAAATATATTGCATTTTCGTGTTAGAGTTATGAGTTTTGAAGTCTCTTATTCATTTATTTCTACCTTTAATACTTTGGAAGGGTTCACGTGGAAGTGGCAAGCTTCAAGGAGAATGGTGTTTTCATTCTTGATCACACCATTTTATAAAAAACATACAAAATGAGTTTAAAAGTTGATACTAATGTCATTTGCAATGTAATAACAAATCAACAATGTAAAATATGATTAAATTAAACCGATTGAAATGGACATTTGCTGTAAGATAGAATTTCATATTTCATATTCTGTTCATTTGCTCACAAAAGAAATCCCTCATAATAAATTTCAAAGTAAATACATTCAGCATGTAAGAAGTTATTAGAAAACGTATCTTTAAATTTTTCTCATTTAATTTAGTATTTATTTATTTTTTTATTTAAAAAAAAACTAATTATTAACAGATATAACAAGAATATAATTAAAGTGATGGTTACTAATGATTAAGTAATTAGTTCCTTAACAAGTTAAAGCCATTAAAAAACTCTGCACGGATAGGAAAAAAGAAAACCCTAGATAAATACATCAGTTCATCATTACTCAGGTAGAGGGAGAAGTTCTTGTACCATTCATTTTTATATCAGAAGAACAACGAAAAATCGTTTCTCTTGAAGTGACTATGGTGGCGACGAACGTGAAGGCAGAAACCATGTCTCTCATGGACAAGCGTAGCGCGCTGGAGGCGGAGATGAACGCCATCATCGCTCGCCTCTCCCAGCCCGGAGCTCCTGGTGTCTCCGGCGGTCTTGTCGATTCTGAGGTTTTCCCTTCTCTTTCTTTTCTCACTCCGCTAATTTCAACCATCTATTCATTCCAAAGCTTTGCATAAGCGTTGATTCATTCATTCTTTACGAGACGCCGCTGCTTCATTTTTTAGGGCTTTCCTCGTTCCGATATCGACATCCCCGTTGTTCGAGCCGAACGACATCGCCTTGCAGGTTCGCTGATTCGGCTTCGAACCACTGTTGTTTGTGTTCAATTGCTTCTTTACAAGCGTCAACGTGCTGATGCTGTATTCTCTTATGATTTTCGTTCTCTTTGTAGAGTTGCGCAATGATCACAAGGAGATAACTGAGAAAATAAACCAAAATATTCAAATTCTGCATTCTGCAAGACTTGAAAGTAGGTCATCGGTCTACAAGAATCCAGGTATCACCAAAGAGTCGGTGTTTTTGCACGTACAAGTTTACATGTTGGAACTTTGATTTTATATGCTACTATGGACTTGGTTTGTCAATAAGTTGAGTCATATAGCTGCACCTTTTACCATGGAATTTGGGATTTTCAAATTCTGTTTCTATGTATATCTTTTGAGTTATGGGTATTGCTAGCCGTGCCTTTTGTTCTTTATGAATTATAATAGCATGAATGCATGATACTTCTGGTTTTAAGGTTGTCTTTTTCATGTATGATTTTTTCCTTGTGTATGTATGTGCCTTGCCTTGTAGCTCTCTGCATCTTCCTGCATAGTCACTAAATGCGTGAGTTAGGGTCGATTTTTTCTGGAGCAACCTTGTGCTCTGTCAAATTTGATGTTGGGTCCTCCTTACCCTACTTCCTATGCCAATGCCGTAATTTTCTTTTTAATCGCAAATTATGACTACGTTTTATAGTCTATTTCTTTGTCATTAGCTTATGGAGCATAATAAAAAATTGTTGTGCAAATTATTACTTGATCTGTTTATTATTTTAGTTATAATACTTATATTCATGTTGAAGTGTTACTAAAATTTAAAGTCTAACCACTTTAGTATTTTTGGTGTTGAATATGACCAACTTGAAAATTTTACCTCCATATGTTATTATCCATGATATCACCCTCCCTCTCCCTGCTGCCAATTCCATCAGCATCAAAACTTTAACACACTCATGAAGAAGCCAAGCTTCCACTCTATCTCATGAAAAGTTCCAGCATGTCCTAAAATTACAAGCACATAAACCCTGCAAAACCCACCCACTGCTAAAAGAACTTTAAATCTTTCTTTCAAAGTCATGTGCCTGAATGTCAAAATATTGGTCCAAAGAGGCTTAACAAAGCCACTGTTCCTTGAAGATGCAAAAAATCCCATTGCAAAGTTGCCTGTAAACCTGATGTAAGAAAAGATGATTGTTTGTTATTGTGTTTTGTTGTTAAAGTGACTAATATTAGTTTTTGTAAAGCTATTGTTTTTGTTAGCATTGGTATGAATTCTTGTATTAGTCTTTCTCCCTTCTTTAGTTTGATTAAGATCACTCTCTGTATATGAATAATAAACGGTATTTATTATGACAATGTTTGACTTCATGCTAAGGTAATGATGATGGTTCGGAGACTCAGACCTCATCAACTACAGACACTGTTGCATTGATGACATCACAAAATGTTCTCATGAGACATTCCCCCAATTCAATGGATGTGGATGTGTTGATCAGTAGACCCTTTGCAATGGTAGACGAGATAGCAGATGCGTCACCAGCAGTGGAGGATGGTTTACAACTTGGAGATCAAATTCTTAAATTTGGTGATGTGGAAGCAGGTGATAATTTGCTCCAAAGGCTTTCTTCGGAGGCTCAGTCAAATATGGGTCGTGCAGTACCAGTTGTTATTGTGAGGCAAGGCATAGTGATAAACTTAACTGTTACACCTAGATCTTGGCAAGGCAGAGGACTACTGGGGTATGCCTGCTGTCCCTCTATTTCTTTTTGTTTTTGTTTAGTGTGCCTAATTAAAAGCCTTAGAATGCTTTTTATATATTAAATTTATGATTTATTCATAGTATTTTAAATTTGGAAAAAGACATTTCTTTTTAAATTTAATCTTAGAAATAAATAAAACAAAGCAGAATTTCTTTAAATAAATAAAAAAAAGTTATATTTTTTATTTTGTGTGTGGATAAGTAGAAGGGATGATTGATTAGAGCTTAAAAGATTTTAACAAATGTATTGTTAGACTATGATGATTTGATGTCTATGAGTGATCGTTTGACAGTCGAATAATATTTCAAGAGGGTTTTTGCAAGCTGCTTATAAAAGACAGCCAAAAGCTGTTAAAGGTGCAATACTTGAGGCAGTGCCATACCTAGGAATTTTATAACGATTTACCTCAGTACTGGGCTAAATATAATTTCTCTTTTACATTGTAAAGAGTTTCGCTAATCAATAATTGATTACAATTATTCTCACTATCACTTCTGGCTTATAACAAATGTATAAAGTCATTTTTGACTATCTTATTTATCTTCCCAAGATAAAGAACAAGTATTATTATTTTTCTTTCATGTAGCGACTTTTAACTTTCCCGAGTATTCTTTAAGTGTGACTTGCTACAACAAAAGAGTTGTTTGAAAAGATTACTAAGATAACACCCAATAGAGAGGATATGAACTTAGTAAATTCACAAAGTGAAGGGTTTAGAAATAAGAAACATTTCCTATTGTCTCGCTAGATGCTCCTAAGATCTTGCACTAAGAGAACCCTTATGACATTATTGCATGCAAAGAGCTTTAAATCACACAGAGTCATTTAGAATTGCTGGAATCATTATTCTTTTTCTGCTTCATGGGAGAACTCGTACTATAGATATCTTGAATAAGACTATTAGAGCTTGCTTGCAAATCTTCTATCTTTGTTTCAATGCTTTATTAGAGGTTGGTAGCCAACCTTTTAGTTGACATGTTTTAATTTGTGCTCAACTTGATATGCTGATGACAACTTTTTCTTTGAACACCGCTTCATAATACTGGCAATACCCCAATACCAAATTAAGCATACAATCTCAAGATGAGTTGATATACTATGTTAGAATAAACTTGGGAACCTGTATGTCAAGTTTGGTTAAGAGTAGATGGTCTAGTAAATTAAATTTGAGTCTTGTGATACACATGGGTTTTCAGTGTCTACATTGTCTGATGGTTGTTGTCAATCATTAACCGTGGTCTAGACTTTCTTGCTTTGAAGGGTTTGACGATCTTTGTGAAGGTTCATCTTGTTTTTTCTTTAAGAGTATAAACATTTGCGTTTTTTTTTGTGCATTTAATTAAGATCTTACTAGATCACCAAACCTTAGTATTATTTGTTATGTATTAACTCTTTGACAAATATACCAAATCATTGCAAGTAGTAAAATGGAAGTTCAAGTATCGTTTTTCCAAGGGATTTGTTTTTGTTTGTCTAATTGTTATTACTTACTGATTTTAGCAATAGTAAAGATCATAGTTTGATTCAATGTAAGAGAAAAAAGCATACAGAATTAGACAATTACAAAAATTATAATGACATTCGGTAAAAAGCTTCATTGTGGTTGGATTTCATGAACCAATTTAATGCAACACGAATGCAATATATCTCAATTCTATTCAACATTCACATGATAAGCATACTTGCCCTAGTTCCTTAGAAACAAGTTATAAATCTATATGTTAAATCACTAATTCCTTAGCATGTTAACATACAATTTGCATTAAAATCAGATGTCTAGAATGACCAAGCGATTAAGTCTATTCCTAGAACCAAAACTGTTGGGTGTTCTATCCATGTCTAAGTTCCAATTCATCTTCCAACCATTTGATACTCACAAATAACATGGTATTCCATCATAAACATTAACAATCTAGATAGAACATTTGAATAACAAGAGATTATATTGCATTAGGAGAGTTACACAGAATGAGTTCTTTACATCAAATCCTAATGAAATGGGAGTTTAACTACTCCTATGCATCTAGAGCATACAAGTTGGATGAAATTGCGAGGAATTTGAAGTCTGAATGACCTAGAGTTGACTTTGACCCATATAGGTTTCTGTGTTTCCACAACAAAAGAACTCCCTTTTTTCGTGTCATTCACGACATATTAACTACTTCCAGAAGTTGTCTTCTTGTTGAGCGAGCACATACTCTCGTTTAGCGAGAAATGACTTCTATTTCATTTTCAACTGTCTCGTTGAGCGAGACAACATACTCCCTGAGCGAATATCAAGCTTGATTGTTGAGCGAACACTTTCGTGGCTGAGCGAAAAGTGGTTTTGACATGCAATTCTCAAATCTTCTGCAAATGTCCATTCTCCTAGACAATAATGTCAAGAAAACAAATTATATCTAACTTAAAAGAAAACATAAAAGTCTTGCATCTTTCCATGAGAAAAATACATAACACATGAATGAATACAAATATTAGAGTAAAATAAGCATGGAAAATAAGTATTTATCACACTTATCATTGTGATGGAAATCATGGGTAGTCTTAACAAGACCATATTGATTGATGAAACTAAACTGTCTTTGATAGTTGTTTATCTACTTATCATAACATCTATATGTAAAAGTTGGTAAGGTGGAATAACGTTAATTGACTAGCTATTGTTAAAAGTATTCAATGTTCCACCTGAAGTATGGTGAACGGATTATGTAGAGAAAATTTTCTTTTACCCCTGACGTTAGTTTGTTTTGACAAAATAATTTGCTCTTTTACTAAGCTTTTCAAGACAACTAATGACAATGGGGGTTATATTCTTAAATTTTATTGTTACCCAATATGAAATGTAATTCCTTTGCTACTAGCGCTTATGTGTTCATGTTTATTGCTGACATGTTTTCTATGTTGTATGCTGGCAGATGTCATTTTCGGATCTTGTAGGTCCCATGCTTATTCTTCTTATGATGATGGTGACGGTTGTTTCTTTTCCCATCCGGAGTTCTTTACCTTATCATATTTGTCTAGGCAAGACTCTGTAGTATACAATTACATTATGGTGCACTTTTCCTGACTCAATAATGCGTTACACTTTTTTTATCATCATTCTTTTGGACCCAAATTAATTTTAGATCATCATCATACGCTTCTGCAACTGTCTCAAGACAGAAAATAATGAGCTTGGGCTCATACTGGAATGGATCGTCTCCTTTATGTGACTTGTCTCGTTAGAACCTTCATTTCTTAGAGATTAAGCAGGCGAGTTATTAGAACTTGTCTTTAAGGAGAGATGAAGCCAAATTTTTCACATGGCATGGTCATAAAAATTCAGCATTAGGGAATTCATTGCCATACCACACACAAAAAAAGTCATATATGTAGTGAAATATATAAACACTAACACGGCCCAACACCCTCTGATTATGGAGACTATAAGTAATAACTTTTTAGGAGTACTACAAATTATAGATTATAAGTAATAGTCATATATGTAGAGTAGAGAAATATATATATATATAATACTAACACGGCCCAACACCCTGTTAAGTATTCACTCCACTTGGTATGGAGGCTGTAAGTAACAGCTTTCTGGGAGTACTACAAATTAAATTATAGACTTCTAACGTGTTCTTCAAAATTAATAATTATCAATTAAGGAAAATTTAGGGATTCATAACTATTCTAGCATAGATTGTGGATTTTATTATGCCATCCTTCTCCAAGTCAGTATGGACTCAAAAGGAGGTAATATACAACTCAGTACAACTCCTGTCGATATCTTTATTTTACTGGTTACAAAATTAATTCCGTATCTCTACTCTTTTAAGTCTTTGCACATGCACTTAGTAATTTGAAAAGTACTATGATTTCCCACTAAGATCTTCCATCTCCCGTATCAATCCTTCTCAATAGAAGGTTGGAGCTATCCTTTTAAAGGTTCAAAACACGTCTCATTTACATGAATTTCTCCGAGGGTTAAGGGAATCTTCGGTGTGACAAGGCCAAACGAATGTCACTATAGTTCAACTTTCCTTCACGGAACTGGTAACAACTATGTTTTTGAGGATTACAAATCTCTTATTGCATTAACCATGGATCAATTACCTGATTTGTACCGAATTTCAAAACCAAATCTTGAACTTCGGAGTCCAACTATTTTGCTCTCCCCAGCAACCCTTGGTCAGTTAGGAAATCCAAACTCCTTTGATCTATTTTTGATGGTGATATGTCGCCTCCATCAGGTAATGTTTCCACTTTTGCTCAACTATTTGCAACAAGTTCCTTTTCATCGACTAACTTTATTCGGCCCTTTGGAATAGTGTTTTGAGTCAAGAATGCTAAAGACTGCTATCTTGTTAAAAAGTTGTCCCAATTCTTTTACTGAGTGCATTAGATTCCACAACAAATGCTTGGAAAAGACGAGTACAACCATTTGTGTTAGTGCTGATGTGAACACATTTTAAAGTTAATGCTTGCTTTGTATCTTTGCTCTTTTGAAAAACATTATTTCTTGAGAATTTCTTCCTAATCCCTAGGGATCTCTTGCACCAACTCGTATTCAAATGCCGAATGAATTTTGTGGAAGGAGGTTTTTATAATCCAAAAAGCCTATCCACAGACTGCTTGGAAAAGTCGAGTACAACCATTTGTGTTGGTGTTGCTGTGACACATTTTAAAGCAAATGGTTGCTTGTATCTTTGCTCCTTTGAAAAGCATTGATTCTTGAGAATTTCTTCATATTCAATACCCAACGAGTTTTATGGAATCTATTTTTCATAAGGGTCTTTCTTCTTCCACTTCCAAAATTTCTTCTACACCTCCAAATTTTCTTTAAATTCTCAAAAAAATCCTTTGACCATTTAAGGAAACTCGTAGACACTACACTCCCAAAATTATGTTGGCTTCTGAAAGTTAAAATATATGACTTTCGAAAGTGAAAATATATCATCAGAAGTCGATTTTTGAAAGTCAAAATATATCATTGGAAGTTAACTTTTGAAAATCAAAATGTATCATCGGAAGTCGACTTTTGAAAGTCAAAAATTATCATTGGAAGTTGACTTCCGGAAGTCAAAAAATATTTTCAGAAACAAAGATAAAGAAGAAAATATATATACAAATATATATAAATATATATATATATAGTCGTTTTTGTTTAAATTTTAAATTTCATTATTTATATATGTTATTTTAAATATATTTTTTTAATTCTTTTTTACTTTTATTAAATTTTTAATAAATTATATAAAAATAAATTTAAATTTAAAAATATAAAAACAATTTAAATGAAAAAAATTTAAAAATTTGATTAAAATTTAATATTTAAATTTTAAACAAAACTCAAAAATTCAAATAAAATATAAAATACTATGCATATGAAATATATAAATAAAATAATTACAATAATATCAATATAATAAAAATTTAATTAAAAACAGAATATATATATATATATATATATATATATATATATATATATATATATATATATATATATATATATATATATAACTAACAGAAGTCGGACTTCCGGTTTTTATATATAAATTTTTTTTCATTTTTTTTAACTTTAAAGTTTTATTATTTTAATTCAAATTATTTTTCAATTTTTTATTTAGGATTTTTATTATTTTTTTTTAAAGTAATTCTTTTAAATTTATATGTTTTATAATTTTTAATACGTGTTTTAAAAAATAAGTAAAATAAAAGTTAGAAAATATAAATTTTAAAAAGAATTAAAATATTTAAAATTGATTTAATTTTTTCATCTTCGGAAATCGATTTCTGGTAATGTTTTTTTATTTTCGAAAGTCAATTTTCGGTAATGATTTTTGATTTTCGAAAGTCGACTTTCGGTGATATATTTTGACTTTCAGAAGTTGACTTGCGTTGATATATTTTGATTTCTGGAAGTCGATTTTCGGTGATATATTTTGACTTCTAAAAGTTATATATTTTGACTTTTCAAAAGTTATATATTTTGACTTTCGAAAATTGACATCCAAAAGTATTTTTGGGGTGTAATGTCGGTGAATTTTCTTAAATGGTCAAAGAGTATTTTAAAAATTTCTTAAATTTTGGAGGTGCAGAAAAAATGCTTAGAGGTGTAGGAAGAAAAACCCTTTCATAATCCAAAACAGCCTGAGTGGTCAAGGAATTTTTCTAGGTGTGGGAAATTGGGCCGAATATTTTTACTAATTTAGTTAGGCCATTTATCATGAATATTTCTTTTAATAAACATGTTACAATAGTTAAATTTTGAACATATGTGCAATTATATTAATTTTTAACAATTTTAAAAAATTAATAAAATTAAAATTGTATATTAAAATTGTAATTTTTTTTAATTGTATTAAATATAAAATATAAAATATGTTAAGAGTTATTGTTTGAATGATTATTTATTTATTATATTAAAATAATGTGGGCAAATGTAGTTGCAAATTTGGATTAACTCCTTTCACTTTCACTGCACGATGACCGGTCTAAATAATACTTAAAACCAACCTTAGTTTATATAATCACATTGGATGAGAACTGTAGGAAGCATGAAGACCTGTCTGTAAAATATTAAAGTGTAAGTACTCAATAAACATCGTTAAAATAAATTTTAATGAAAGATAAAGTAAAAAGAAAAAGTAGGAAATTATTCACAAGTCACTTTTGATGTACAGGGCTTGGATAATTGTGTGATGAAAATGTTTGCAGTTTTGTTCATAAAAAATTTATACAAATGTTTGCAATTTTTGCAACAAAAATTATACGTTAAGTGATAATACTTTTTATTGAGTATTTGTAGAGTAGGTTTACGTTAAAATTCTATTCTAAAGAACTTGTGGAATTTGTTAGAAAGTAAGTTTGCATCAGTGACTCATTAATTGATTGATGATGAGAATGGATTTGCACTCAAAGAAGATGGCAGATGAATAAGAATTACTTTTGTTGGCATCACTGTCTAAGTCTGATAAGTCACTAGGGTAGTCAATTCTAGCTCTGAAGAGTACACTAGGACTAGATGATGTGATAAGATCATTGAAGTAGAGTCAACAAATGATGGGTGAGATCAAATTTCAAAAGATAGTCAAATGTGAGCCAAGAAAGAAATATAGTTACCAAGAAAACAAGGTAATTTTCAGCTGAAATATATTACTAATGCTTAATGCCATTATTGTGGAGAGTCTGGTCACTTATAGGTTAAATGTCAAGAATTCAAAAAGGGCTTACAACACATGAAATGAATGATAGAGAAATCTAAGGATACTCATTTAGTCAATCATGAAGATGATCTTTTAATATGTAAGACTTTTGATGAAAAGGAAATATGTTCATTCTGCAAATCTAATCAATTATAAAGATGATATTTTAATATGAGACTTTTGGTAAAAAGGAAATATGTTGTTCTAAGGTGGGTATTCACCAAAGTCCATATTAATTAAAGTGATGGAAAAAAAGTAGAAAATTACTATAAAAATGATGAGTTGATTTAAAAGCTAACACCAAAACAACTTGGTATTGTTGTGTCATTGAAGAATTTATATTTTTATCCATTCAAAATTATACAAAGGTGTCTAACCATATTTATGTATTTATATTTATATTTTTACTCTTATTAACGGGCGTGGGTGCTTGAGCCGTGTTTTCCAACCGAAAATATCAAAGTAATAAAAAAAATTGTGTTTGAAATATCAAGTAATGACAAAATAATGTACTTTAAACATAAAACATTGATAAGATGTATTTAAAAAGTTTTGTAAGATTTTTTTAATAATTTTCACATTTAAATTGGTGGGAATCATTAAAGTAAAAGAACAATAACAACTTATAATTATAAGTTTTTGTTGTTTTTTTTTTAATTTGCTATAGAAGTTTATCTTTTTTAAGTATTATTCATTTCCAAAGTAATTTACTATTCTTTTATCTCACAATTCAATCAGAAAGAGGTCCTCTGCGGGTTTCAAATTAGGATTCGGCTTTTGATTCGTGCATAACTTCTTTCTACCATCCTCTAAATTTTTAAAAGGTTAAAATATTCCGTTGGTCCTCGTTTTTGTTGCAGAATCTCAATTTGGTCCTCGTATTAATTAGTATCAATTAGGTCCTTTCCGTTAGTACAGAACTAACACCGTTAAGTAGGTGCCACGTGTCAACTCCTCGTTTTTTTGAATTTTTTAATTTTTTTTTAATTTTTTTTTAATTTTTTTTTAATTTTTTAATTTTTTTTTTAAAATTTTTTTAATTTTTTTTAAAAAAATATTTATGTCACGTGTCACTTCTGTGATGTGCCACGTGTCAATCTAATATGGTGACACGTGTCAAATTAATGTATAAATCTCAATTTGGTCCTCATATTTGTTAAATTGATTTGATTTGAGTCCCAACTTTTTTAAAAAAATTTCAATTTCGGGTAATCCAAATTTAGACCAAATTTTACTTATGATTATTTTTATTAAAATTGATATTTTTATTAAATATTTTAATAATATTAATTATATTTAATATTAAAATTTTAAATATATTTATTTTAATTTTTTATAAAATTATTTTAAAATTTTAAATT
>Ga0209589_1008109_pt1 | contig 16533 bp, 7 predicted proteins | sample CowpeawhiteBW_FD_187525 | JGI IMG/M metagenome (GOLD analysis project Ga0209589, IMG submission 187525) | Root nodule microbial communities of legume samples collected from California USA - Cow pea white BW (SPAdes) (version 2) | ecosystem: Host-associated > Plants > Roots > Nodule | place: USA...
TATATATATATATATATATATATATATATATATATATATATATATATATATATATATATGGACATAGAGTTTTAACTTTATATTGATTTTATCTATTTTTTATCTTGAAATTAGATATCTATTTTTAATTCACCGAAAATTTAAATAATTTAAATTTAACATATGATAGTTAGAGTGATACAATCTTATTTAGGAAAAATACGATCGTTTCTGAATTTGAATCTTTCACAAGAATGACAAAAATAAATCAGAGAAAAACGTGGAATAAATAGGGATAGAGAACGCCACAATCTAACAGATTGATAAGTTAAGTGAGATTCGCCACAATCAAAGATGTTAATATTTGATAAGAACATAAAGCCTAAGACAATAACAAAGAGAATTCTCTTTTTAATGAAATAAAATTTAATATATAACTAAAAATGTCTATATTAGGATTTGGTATCTCAAAACACATAAATTTAAGAAAACATAAAAACTCTAAAAGAAAAAAAAAATCCAAAAACATAAAAATATAAACTAATTTTTAAAATAAAATGTAAAATCCAAAAACATAAAAACATAAATTAATTATTCTAAAAACTATATTTCAAATGTGTTTATGATTTTTATGTTATTTAAGTTTTCTCTTAAGTTTTCTCCTTCTTCACATATTATAAACTTCAAGAAAACATATTTTAACTTTCAATTTCCTCGTAAATTCTTTGAATTGTAAATATTCTTTCTTAGATTCTTCATATACATATCGTTATGAGCTAATTTTCCTTTGTTCACATTCTCATTTTTAGAGACAAAAGAGAGAGGAATTTGTATTTAAGCGCTTCCATTTCGTCTCATTTCTCTATAAACAAACACGCTGCACACCTGCAAATATCTATGCAAAGTATTTCACCTGAAGCTAACATAACGTGAAGGCGTAGTTAAAAAAGTAACTTGCATTGCATCATGTCATGTCACAACTTTCAACTCCCACCAAAAGTTACCCTTGGTAAGAACATCTAATTTATATCTTGCTTTCTCTCACACATGAACACTATAACTCTTACAACCATCTTGCGTGTTACAAATGAAGGGCTTCAGATCATTACCCATCACAACCATTAGTGTCCACAATATCTCTATCCAATCAAGTTTAATGTTCTAGACTTCTTATGAAACTTGTTTGGTAGTTTTCTTTCATTAAAATATTGTTCAAATTTTTCTATCAATATCACTTTTGTTATTATTGGGGTTATTATTTTTTTAAATGTCTTATATGTTGTAAAAATACTTCAAGTCATACCGAATTTATCCTCGAAATCCATTGTTATTAGTTTTTTTTTTCTTAAATCGAACTGGTAACTATAGTCAGATAACTTATTTAAAGTAACCACAAAAGAAACCTCGAGAAAATCAAAGAAAAGAACAAAAATAAAATAAAATCTAAACCAGTTTATATTTAAAGTAACCACAAGAAAAATCAGTGAAAGAAAAAAAAAATCTGAACCAGTTTAGTCGAGAGATATTTTACAATGATTATTTTATATTTTTTTATTAAAGCTAAAAATTAATCTAAAATATTTGTTATTCTAATTTTATTCTACTTACAGACTTATTACAATTATAAATAAATATTGTTAAAAATTTAATTTAAATTTGATAACATATTCTGTTTTAATTTTTGTTTCTATTTTAAATCTTAAAATCTATAAATTATGTTTTAGAGTTCAGTTTTTAACATTATAAAATTACGATATATTTTTTTATTATTATTTAATTATATCCTTATAGCTTTATTGATATATCAGTCTGATCATGATTAATCTCCAGAAATTAGAATGAATGTCTTGATTGATTCAATGAGTGAATTTAAAAACATTAGTTATTAATATCTTCAAACCTACATCTTAAATAATTCGTAAAATATAGGAACATATAATTATTTATTTGAAAAATGAAGAAAACCCTAATTGAAATTGATGTAACTTATTTTCAATGAAGATTCTTACATTTTTTTGTCGTCTTCTCTGAAACAATAACTTTTAAAACATAACGAAACAATTCCTCGTATGATATAAAAGTATAAAAGAAATTAATTTGAAAAATTTATAAGGATAGGAAAAAGAATAAATACAGTTTACAATTCAATGTTTTATTACTAACTTAGTGTGTTTTCGTATAAAACATTGTAACATCTAAAATAACATTTTTTTAAGGAAAATTATTGAATTTGAAAAAGCAAGACATAAACTTAGTTTTTTCTTACTAAATTAGTTCCATTTTTTTTTAAATCTAAAACAATATATCGTGTTTAGAGTATATCATGTTTCCTAGAAGCTATATATATTAACTTTGCATGCACATCACATTCTGAATTACGTAAGCAAAAGGAGAAAATAATTGAGTGGGCAAATAGGTGCTACTAAAATAATGTTTTTTATTACCAACTTTCTTTCCTTTTCCATCCTAAAATAGAATAATTGAGTTTTTCTTTTCTTTTGTAAGAGTAAACGGTTTAAAATAATTTTGACAAAGTCAAAAAGTTTAAAATAGAATATTAGAACTCTGGCAACATACCTACACACAGCATATGGTGATAGAGAAATGACAATATATGTGAGAGTCCCCAAGCTACACAATCAACAAGGTTTTGCAACTACTTTCACCTTCTTCTTTTCTTCATTTCTCTTCTCGAGGAAGAAAAACGGCTGAAGAGAGCTTAACATTTTAATTCCTTTTTCAAGTGATAGATATTTCCAGAGATAATCACCGTGATAACACTAATTAGTCATGTAGATACCAAATACAAATAACATTGAAACATGAACCCAATTCACATCAAAATTTAAGACTGTTCCAACTTAAAAAGTATTCTTTTTTATATGTACTCAATTTTTTTATTCTTATTCAATATGAATTTAAATTCACACTTCAATTTTTAACCTCAATATATATAGCAAAAAAATAGTGCATAAGAAGATATGTAAAATAAAAATAAAAATGAGAAAATTTATCATAAATGAATATATGATTACTTTTTTTAGCTATTATAGACAATTTAAATTAAACTATTAAAACATTAATTTATAAATAGAAACAGAACGTATATTAAAAGATTCTGATAGTTAAAAATACCTGAAATTAATTCATCATTTTTTTGAAAGACTAAAAACATACTAGTAAATCATTATGTAGGCTGTTTTTGTTTTCTTCAATGATCAGACAGAGCCAGAATTTTCTTGAGGAGAGTTATGTCTAACAAAGAAGTAATTAAACTTCACATGATATTTATAAGAAATTTTAACATATTTTCTTATAAGTAAAGAATAAAATTATATTATATATTAGAAAAAAGATAAAATGTTATCTTTATAATTAAATATTATAATTGAAAATACTAAATTCTAAAACAGAATTAAAATATTATAGGAGAGTCATATTATATTATATTTCATACATAATGTAGTAGAAGAATCATAAAAAAATGGGATGGTTAGGATCCCTTAGGCCCTCTGATTCCCTTCAAAGCCCTTTCTATGGTCAAAAGATACTGTAAGAAATGTATGCAAAAAGATTTAGTTGCTAATATATGAAATTTCTAGTTGAATACAAGATTGAAAAGAAATTGTACCGAAAAAATGTACGAGAGAGATAAGAACAAAGGAGAAAAAAAAAACAATATCACAAAAAGATGTTAATGAAAACTGTGTATTGAACTAGGACCACACTTTACACTCTTTATTTGCAAAAATAAAGAAAGGAAGCAATGTGTTTGACTGAGTAGAAAGCAATTTGGAAAAGCTTTATGAGTTGGAGCTGAGAATAAAATAAAACCATCAAATAATGCATTGAGGGGACCATTGCAATAATCCTTTGTAGCAGAAGAACAAAACAAGAGGAAGGTATTTAACATTCTTATCAGAGTATGGTCTACATCAATTACTTACAATTATGGGAACCAGCTAATATATATGTATATTAATATTAATATATAGAAAAACCATAATTCTGAAACTGCAAAGCGACCCAAATGTTCAAGTTTATGATCGTCTTTTGTCAACTTCATTATTTCTGAAAGTACTGAAACAAATGGTGCGGTAAAGGCTTACCACTGTTTTAGGTTTGAAAAAGTGAAACTGTTCCGATTCCGATTCAATTCATCGGTTTCGTAGAGGAGAGTAGAGGGAGGTAGGATCATCGTTAGGAATGACAATCATATTTTTGAGGTATTCTCTATTTTGGAACATTTGAACTTCATCATGATTTTGTCTTTAAAAGACATTTCGATAAGTAGAGAGAGGTAGAAATATTTAAATTACACTTGACCACGACTCTTAAGTGATGTGAGACTTATTGGATATACCAGAACAGAAACTAAACAGCATGGAGTCTGAATGTTCACTATGAAAAGTAGATCTTGAACAAACAAATGGACTTTAATCCGTGAACCTTCTACCTTCTTCTAAATTCAAATTCTTCAATTCAAAGTTGTCTTAAAGTTTTTATGTTCATGTGTACGTACGTTAATGTTGAGATCTAGGTAAAAACCTGGGTTATCTATTTATGTCACATTATTGATTAATGTATAAGAGTTTATGATTGATATTGATTTAAATAAATATAAATGTATAACTCCACATAATCGTTTTTTTCTTATGTACTAGAAGAGTATCATTGATCTCATGCAATAATAAGTGCTTAACTCAAGTATGAAACTTTATTGATAAACTTAGAGAAAACCTCATAATATATATAAATGAATTCACAAAATCATAAGATTTTTTCCAACTAAATAAAGTTGATTTTCTATATATTATTTAATGCATATAGATGAAGAACTCAACTTAGCTTTCTTTAAAAAAAAAAGATAAATCCTAATGATGATAATACATGTATATCAACCTGATTTCTTGTGTTCATGAGTCAAAGATCTTAAACATTTCCAAAATAACTAGAGTTGCATATTTTTTTTCTTCTTTTCATTTCAATGAAAAAAATTCTTGTGTTTCTACACTACTTTTGAGATAAAGAAAATGTGGATATATATATATATATATATATATATATATATATATATATATATATATATATATATATATTGTTTAGGAAGATAAGTTATCACAAATAGAATAGCAGAAACCCTACCATCAACTACTTCAATTTAATTGTAATAAAAATACATGTCCTACCAATACAAAATTTGTAACATAATATTCTCATTGTAGCATATAAAATTTGTAACTTCTTATCCAATAATCATAAAGTTAGAAAATTTTGTGCGATGAATCAATATTCGCAACAAGGATAGTTTTCCGAATTTCACATGAAATTAATAATTTTAGGTTTATTTGGAATTGCATTTATGAAAAGTGAGAAATTTTGTGTAACTTTAAGAAATAAACAGAAGAAAACTTACATAATTTACTCACTGATAAAAAACCTTCAACTACATATTTATGATAATGAACTTAAAGGTGATGTTTAGAGGCATAGGTTCCACATGCAAAGTACAGTACTGTTTATCCAATCAATTTTAGGTATGGGATAACATACTTATTTCCTTCCAAATGGATCACACTATGAAACTCAGAATCTAATGACTATATATAATTTTGTTTTTCTCTCATGAAAAATAATTTTGTTTAGAATTTGGTGAAATGAATTATGACTTAATCGTAATTTTTGTTTTTATGTTTTATTAAATCCTTGATTTTTATTTTTATTTTTCAGAATTTTAGTCATTTAATATTTAATTATGTTATTGTTGCTTTTAATACCTTTTATACAATTGTTATTATTGATTTTTTTTACTATTTTAGACATGTCCCAGCAAGATGGAAGGGTAATAGAAATTTTTTGGTTTCTATTTTTTAACACAATCTTCATCTTTTAATTTTTAATTAGGTTTGTTTAAGTTTTAGTTTAAAAAATATTTTAAATTTCTCTCAATCTATATTTAGTGATTAGGTGAAGCAGTGTTATTCTTTTCTGTTATATTCAAAGGTGACGAGTATTTAATGTTTTCGCTCAATCTCACTATGTCATAAACTAATAAAAATTTATGAATAATTAAAAATTAAAAGAATATTAGAAGACCCTATTTATATGTAAATTGTCAAAATGAATTATCCAGCCCGGTCCGACCAGCCTACCACAGGTTGCGGATTGATAAACAGGCTTAACTAAAAAAATAAAAAAAAATTTCATCCGTCTAAAAAAATTAAATTATAATTATGATTAAAATTTAAATAAATTTAAATACAATCCAAAATAATGTTCAACCCCAAATACAAACCAAAATCACAAAAATATTATAGTTGTATTTGTCAACCAAATATGTTGGCTAAAAGAAAAAACAGTCAAATGCAACCCAAATACAAAAGAATTGTGTGATTCTTTACCTGTGAGTGGATTGGAGAGGCAATCCGGTTCACCACAGATTCAATCTGGGTGATTCGGGTTCTTAGTGGACCGGATCAAAAATTAACCGATACTGAAATTTATAAAAAAATTTCAACCCAATCTGTCCTAAATCCATGATAAATCGGGTTGGCCCACGCATTCTTAATCACTCTTTATTCGTGCTTGCAAGTGAACAGTGTCACTGCATTTGTTGTATATGGAATTAAGTTATTAATTTCATTTAATTGATGAATTTCAATCTGACTAAAATTTGAAATATAAAATGCAAAGGTACTGCTAAAACTTGAGTTAGTGAGAATGTTAAAACTGTTAGACATAACTTACCAATTATTATTAATAGTCACAATGCAGAGTCTATGATGCTTCAGCTAGTTAGAATCTACCAGTACCAACATAGTTAGGATCATTAGATGAAACCTAGAGTTCTAAAAACTATTTCGCTCAAGTCTAAAAGCAATGCTATAAATTTAGTTTGACCTTGGACATGAATGAAACCCCTTGTTGTGAATCTCAAAACATGTTAGAATATTAGGAGTAAGATCATCTACAACAACCACAAAACATTAACACCTGCACCTTAAACATAATACAACTTTACAGTGGAAAACATAATTTAATGGCTGTAGAAGCAAGTTTTACTCCGGCTTCAAGTGTAGAGGGGCTCCAGTATAGAACGAGGGAGAAAATCCCAGATGATTTGTGTTGAGTATAATTCAACAGTGGGAGATATCCTTTACTGTGATGTGTGGACCAGAATTTGATTGGTCAGGTTGATTATCATGAGTATAATGGATCTTTCCATGGCACTAAACATGCTAGTGAGGTTTTGCAAGACTTCGAGATGGTCCATGCAATAACTTAACAAATCCAAGGAAGCTCAACTTTCCATCAGTGTGCCTAATCCAGTCGTGAAGAACAGCATGAACAGGGACAGATGGACCAAGCCCAAGCTCCTGATTATTTAGTCAAAACCACACATGAGAAAAATGAAATGTGTTTCCTAACTAAAGAAACTTCTTATGGATAAATTCAAACCCAAACTAGAACATAACACAACTGCTTGTAAAAGAAAGCAACACGGTATGCTCTATACTATGTTGCCAGATATTGTAACAAACTAAAGTAGGGGGAAACTGTTTGATATTTTCATTTACAAAATTATTTAAAGTGACAGTAAAATCAAACATACCGAAGCTAGTTCCTCAATGACTATAGCTCTGTTTCCATCCTTTTCAAAAAGTTCATAGGCACAGCGTGCATGTTGCTCCCACCGATCAAGTGCTTCAAGCTGATGAACACTGAGTGCAGCAGCGCAGAACTCATCAAAAGCCATCCTTCTATATTGCAATGCATTAAGCTTCCACACAGAATCATTTGTATCAACAAACAGTATATTCACAAAATGGCATTTGAATCATATATATATATATATATATATATAGGCATTTCAAAGCTAAGTCAAACCACTTACTGATGCCAGAAAATCTGAAATGCGTGATTCCTTCATGGCATCTGTTGCATTTTTCATTAAGGCCTGACCAGCAGCTCAAATTATGAGATTTTAAACATCATTCTCTTAATACAGTGTATAAAAAGAGCCAGAAAGAAACCAACCGCTTTGATATTTTCCAAGCTAATAGTGTTAGTTTTGTTTGGCTCTAAAAGTGCAAACTGCTCCTTCAAATGCTGCAGCTCTTCAGTAGCTAATGTCTTAGACAAAGCCTGTTCCAATGCTCACCATATATATAGCTACTAAGTTATTGGGAAACATACAGGAAGTTTGATCAACAAAAGCAATGGAGAAAACACTGGAACATTAGCAAATAAAATAATTAGAGAGAAAAAAAATACGTAAAAAACAATACTCAAGAAGACACACCTAGCAGGTCTAAAGAGAAAACCCTACATATATAGAATTTTGATAGAGAATTAGGTCTTATGGATGTCTAGGTCTTAAGTCTACTGGTTTATTACTCAGATTATTCACACAACAATCAACTCAACCTGATTTTAAAGCAATTTCAGAGATATACATACTCTTAAAGCTGCTTTTCGTAGAGAGGAGGAACGCATGTATGTCTTCATGAGCTTGAACACTAGAATATCCAAAGGGACTTTTACGTCCTTATAATTTTTAATCCATGGATGACCTGCAGTATACACTTGTAAGGAACAGAATAGAGTAGAAGAAAAATGAATACCCTGAAGTGATAGATGAGAAACTGACTCAATGCCTGCGCTGCAGTCATTCTTTTCCTTGGATCTTTATTTAGAAGTCTCTTTACAAAATCCTTTGCGTCATCTGATAGAGAAGGCCATGGAGGTTCATCAAAACTTGGAGTAGCTCTCAATACGGCACGGAATATCCCAGATTCAGTCCGTGCCCAAAATGGACGACTGCCACATAGTAAAATATACGCAATCACACCAACACTCCAGACATCAGCCTCTGTACTGTAAGCTCTATGCAAAACTTCAGGAGCCACATAGTATGCACTACCAACAATGTCATTAAGCCTTTCATCTGTAAGGCGGTGAAAAACCAAAATTGTAAGACTGAAAAACAGGCAGAATGCATAAAAAGGACTCAAAAATACCTGGTTTGACAAAATCCGACAATCCAAAGTCAATGGCCTTCAGCTCAGAGTTCTCTTCTTTTGATGTGAATAAGAAATTCTGGCCCAGAAATAACCCCCCGTCATTAGAAGTCATGTTTGATAAGAATTGACAAGACAGAGCCAAATAACAAACTAAACATAATCACGACCATTTCATTAAGTAGGATATCTGATGACATGTCCTTATGTTATCCTCTACCAACCCATTTCCTCCTTTTTCTTTTCACCAACTTTTTCAGGGAGGCCATGACACTCAATCTTATGATGCAAATTAAAAATGTAAAAAGAAATTGCAAATACACTTCACCTCTGGTTTGAGATCACGATGCACAACACCCTGTAGATGGCAAAACGCAACAACATTTAGTATTTGTATCAGGACAGCTTTTGCATCTTCCTCCGAGTACTTTCCTCCTCTGCAAAAAGAAACAAACTTCTCAAACCCGAAAATAATCACACATTTTCCTTTTTAATCATTTTCATTCATCCCCTTTCCCCCATCAGTATCCGAACAATTCACATCCAAAAGAACCAACGTTTTAATTAACAAATACCTCGACAATATTCTGTCCAAAAGCTCCCCTCCTTCGCACAGCCTGAAAACCACAAGAGCAAGAAAAAACAGTTACAACATTCACCACACGAAAAGGAAAGCGGCAAAAGAAAGAAAATAACTCATTAATTCAACCTACTCCATTACTATGTAGACATTGTCACTATCCTCATACGCATCGTGGAACTGAATCAGATTTTTATGTCCAGTCAAAGCCTTCAATATCTTCACCTCCCTCCTCACATCCTCAATTGCAATTGCAGTTGTCATCTTAAATAAATTCAAATCAACTCATTATTAACTTCAAATCGTTACATACACCACGTTGACTAATAATAAAGCCAAAATAACGCATAAAAGTGCAAGGACATGAACTAGCTTTATGGGTTTGGACCGAGTTAAAGCCAAATCCAGTTTATAACAGGTATTTGAGATCAGAAACAGAAAATGGTTATGTGGCAACCTTGGCTTTAGGGATGACCTTGACGGCGACGTGTTGGCCTTTGAGTTGGCCCTTAAGGAACTTGGCAGCACAAGTATAACCAAAGTGTCCTCGTCCAACCTCGTCTCCAACCTCAAACTTTTGCTCAAACTGTTTCGAGAATCCGAAGTTCTTGTCAAGAGCAACCACTTCATCTTCTGGGATGCTAGCTTCGTTGGGCTTAACAGACCCATGACGACGGGCCAGCACGGCCCGAATGTGCTTCGCTGGCGACGGAGGCTTGAAGAACCGCCGGGGAGTCCCTGGCGCCGGAGACTTGCCGGAGAAAAAGTGGTGGGCCGGGCTCGGAGTGTAGAACGGGAAAAGGGGAGACTTTTTTGGAGTAGGAATAGGATTTTTCGGTAATTGTTGATTGGCATTGGTGTCTGTGAAGTGGGTGTCGGAATTGGGAGAAGAGGAGAGTGTGGGATTTGCACGAGGCTTTGAACTGCAGAGACCCATTGTGATATGATCCCAGGTTAAAGTCAAAGGAGTGAACTTGAAGAGTTGAAGCAGATTCGGAAATGAAGGGGTTCCGTTTTTGTGGTAATTAAGGTTGGGTTGGGTTGTTTTGGTGACAGAGTTCAAGAATGTGAATGGTTTGGGGAGAAGAAAGGAAGATGAGTAGCAAGAAAGAGAGAGATCTGAGGAAAGTGATAAGAAATAAAGAAGGAGAGTTTCGCCTTTTCTGTTGCACCCAACGGAAACAACCAAATTAAATTTGTATCTTATTGTTATTATGGGCAGTGACGTAGTTACATCGATAACTATTCTTCTTAACTTCTTCTTCGGCTACGTTGTAGTACCAGTGCTGTTTTTTTTTTTTTTTTTTTTTTTGAATTGTAAGAGAGTACATGATGTTACGTATTTTCAGTGTTTTGTTTTTATGAATATAGACAAGTGGAGAATACAAGTGGTATAAAAATATTGATTAAAGATTTGAGGTACTTCATTTAAGACATTTGTTGGTGAGTGCATTTTATTTCACTGATGAGATTAATTAAGGAAGGGTTGAATTGAAGTTTATGATGTGGTGGAGTTGAAGGTGTAAGAAAGAGAGCATGTGGGAACATTGAATGGTCCACTGTGTAACATCCATGTGGAAAGTATTGAGTGAAGCTACTGCACTAATTTCACTAATCAGATTTCATTCATTTCTTATTTTTTATTCTCCTTCTGGTTTGAATTTGGATTTCTTGAAAGACAAGCAATTTAATCACTGAAATTTTCTGTAAATTAATTGTCAAAAAAGGTAAATATTATTTTAATGAATTCCTTTGTTTAGGATATGAGTTTACTTGAATTTTTACTCCGTGTCAATAGTAAATAAAAATGTTATTTGACATCTGACGATTATTTAACAAAATTATAAAGATAAAATATGTTTAACAAAAATCAATTTTTATACCTTTAGCAAAAAAAAACAAAATAAATAATAACGAGAAATAGTATCAAATAATAATAAAAAATATATATAATGTTAAGATACCATTATTTTAATAATAATAGTGTTCAAATGTTTTTAGTGTTTTCTAAAATATTATATATTTTTATTTTATTTTTGTTCTCCTGCAGTTTGTTAAAAGAAATAAGATATATTATTAGCCTCGCAAATTTAGAATAATTTTTATTTTCTCTTGTAATTTTAAAATTGATCTTGGAGATGCTATAGTTTGAAGAAGACAAAAAACTACTTTCATCCCTTGATTTAAGCATAGTTAGAAATTTTGTTTATATGACTAATTTTAATTTATTATGTTATACTTAACTTAAAATTTAAAATTTAGGCAAAAATAATTTTTATTCGAGAGACTAGAAATTTATGTAGCTGAAAAAATAAATTTTTTATGCAATATATTCCATTATTTATAAAATAATAACTGTTTAATATAAGAATATTATATTAAAATGTTTTTAATTTAATATTTCTTATTTCTCTACCATCAAGTTTGTTTTTAAACTTTGTTCCCATAATAGATAGAACATGTTTAGGTTTAACACGTTTTTAACTCAATACTATTTTGTTGAGTTTTATTAATTCACGAAAATAATGGAACCTGTCGTCACATTTAAAAAATAATAATTTACCTACATGTTTTAAATATAAATAGTTGCTATTAATTAGATTTTAAAAAAGTAAAAAAAATAATTGTATGTTTACAAGTTTTAATTCCACGCGATATGTAATATTAACTATTTTTTAAATAATATAATTTCTAGAAACAAGCAAGTGAGAGAAAGTAAAGAAGACAAGAGTTAATTTTTAATAGTCTCATAAATAGTAGATAAGACTACACGAGTGTTTTTCTTTATCTTTTACAAATTTTATCACGTTATCTGTTATTGACGGAATGAAAGTAAATCAGCAATTGAAATACAATTTCATGTCATATAGATAGTTCAATTAAGATGAGAAGTAATTATCAATTTGGATATAAGTAAAAACTTGAATTCACATCATCCTTAAGAAAGAGAAAGAACAATATAATCTAGGAATAACAAGAATACTACAAACAATAGAAATTCGAATTATCTGAATATTCTTATAAAGAAAGGAGAGACATATTATCTAATTTATTAATTTTATAATTATAATTACTCAATCACTTGTCATTAATCTCATGATATATTATTTTTATATTAACAACGAGTGAGATATCTAACTGTATTTTAATTATCGATTTATTTATCTTTATTTTCAATTATATGTTTTCTTTATTCATATCGTTTGGTTTCAATATTTATTATTTTATTTATTTATGACAAATAAATGTGATGAAAACAATTTAAAATATTATTATAAAATAAGAAAATTTATAATAAATAAATATTTAATTATTGTAACAAAAGGACGAGTTTGGAAATTTAAACGAGTAAATTGTGTTTAAAATAAGTGTTCTTAAGATATTTCGTTAATCATAATGAAACTCATTTATCATTAACAGTCATTACAAAATTAATCTAAATCTATATAGTATGATAAAGTAGAGTTTGGGGATTATAAATTATCTTTGTATATTATTTTGATTGTTATAGTTTTATATTATATTTGTCTCACATCTCTATTTTACTATATGTATAAGAAACAAATTCCAAAATATCATTTTAAAGAGATGAAAGAATCAAATGTTTCAAACTCGTTCTTAGTCATGATCATATTTGTATTTTCAGAAACAAATTGACAAACAACCATTAATGGTTAACAACATCAAGAGACAAGCGTTTAAGCACTTACTTTTGTTTTAGCCACAAATGTACATTTTATTCTACAAGTACCAATTGTGATCTTTTTCCACATTCTTTCTAGAGTTGTCAAAATTGGTCACTCGACCCGGTCCACCACGGGTTGGCCACTTAGTGAACTAACCTAATCCGACTCACTTATTAGTGAGTCAAAAAAATTCAAACCCGATCCGACCCACCACGAGTTGGTATATTAAATGGGTTGACTCACTAGTTGGCTCACTTAATTAAAAAATATATAATTTTTTTCTTCAGTTTCAAAAAAAAAATTATAATTATGATTAAAATCCAAATAAACTTCAATACAATCAAAAATAATGTTTAACCACAAATACAAACTAAAATCACAAAAATATTAGGTTGTCAACCCAATATGTTGGCTGGAAAAAAAAAACAGCCCACCCAACCCAATACAAAAAAAATATGTAATCCTTTATTTATGGCTGAGTTGGTGAGATGAGTTCTAGGTGGGTCGGGTAAAAAATTAATCCGTACTAAAATTTGTAAAGAATATTCAACCCAACCCGATTTGAATATGTGGTAGCCCGAGTTGGTCCACGGATTCTGACCCACTTTAACATCTCTAATTCCCCGAACCATACATATCAACCCTCTTATCAATTTATTTCCACCAACTATGAATATTATTAATATGTTACTAGAAGAAGGAATAGTAAATAAATAAAATTATTCATAATGTTACTCAAGCCAACTTCTATATGCGATATCAATATGTAAAGTTAATTTATCTCGTAGGCTCGCTTTTGAAACTTCTGGTTTGAGGGACTTCACTACTAACAAGCATCGATAAGCTATTGCAAGCAATCAAAGTGATTCCCTTCCTTATTCTAATAGAAAAGGTAGTTCGAGCCCTCCCCTGTCTACATTTTTACTCAATCTTATATGGTGCTCAAATTCTTCATTTTTACTCAATGTGAAACTTAAACTCATACTTAGATTCCCAACAAGCTCTTCCTCAAGTGTAAGTCCCTTCACATCGGTACTTCCCTCTCGAGCGGAAACATTTCATGCCACGAGTACCTCTCACTTGTATCACCATTTATCTTAACTAGATATGCTTACCTGACCCACAACAGGAAGACTTTTGATACAGGGACTCGTCTGAGCCGGTCATCGCACAAACATTTGGCTCTGATACCACTGTTGGGTCTTTCGAGAGAGGATCACTGGGGAAGATACAACACCAATGAGACATGATTTCAACCCATACATAAGGGATTCACACCAATCTTAACCCAAAACCTGAAAACAATAAATTTATGGGTCTTCATTCTTATATGGTACTCAACTTTCGCATTTTTACTTAATGTAGGACTTAGACTCACAGTTAGATTACCAATATATATATATATATATATATATATATTGTCAAGATTTAAGCATAATTTTATTCTCAACATATTAAATAACTACTTATTATATTATTATAAAAGGTGCATGAAGTAGCATTTTAAAAATATATTCCAAGTCAGTGTAAAAATAGACGGACCTTTTATCATAAAAACCACACAAACATGCATAATGTTGATGGTTTAACCTTACACGGTCTAACAACTATTAATTTGACTCTGGTTAATATTCATTGACGAAAAAGTATTGGTGAATTTCAATCAATGATAATTAAAACTATTGGTGTGTGGTACGTAAATTGAAGTCACTTTTCAGAAACAGAAAAGAATAAATTCTCCCCACTAAATCCTAAAAAGAATCTTTCATTTTTTTTTAATCTTTTTAATTTAATTTTGACCTAACTACTTATTTTAAGGGTCTAAATGACCTTATTGGCAAGGAGTGGCGTGTAGTGAAAGGAAAAGCAAATAACGCCGGCAGAATCTACCAAAAGTCAAAATACGTTTGTTTTTCTTTATTATTAGTCAAATTGTATTAACTTTTACTAAACAATATTTTTATCACTTTTACATTACAAAAATATAATAAAACTATGAATAAAATAATTAATGTCATTTTGAATTTTGAAAATAGCAAGACGCTTAAAAATAAAGAAGTAATTGACGACTTCATGATTCTTCTTCCTTCCTTTACTAATCACATTTATTATGATTGTCTACAATAATACTCATGATAATATTAGACTAATATTTCGATATAATGTTGTCTTTTTTACTATAAATAAAATTAATTAGAGTGGAAAAACAATACATTTTTATCACTGGAAAAATAACCCCTGTTGATACAACAAAAAGACAAAGTAGTCCCAATTTTTTTTATGGTGTGGTATAGAGGAGACAAAGAAAACTCATTGTCGTCTTATGTCATTATCCGTTAATCATTTGAATATTTGTTTGTCTTTATATAAATTTTAATTATTTATTTTTTCAAACCGAAAGAGAGAGGAGTATGCCACAATAATTGATCCATATTAAAAGTTAATTAAAACAAAATAAAATTTATACATAGTCGCAATGTTTGTTGAAAATGAAGGGAATGCTAAGTAATTAAATGCTATAGCCACCTAGTTATATGCTTGGTCCACAAGTAATGGTAATCTAATTAAAAAACATAGATTTTGCTTTTTGAAAGCTGCATGTTTCGTTCATTTGGTTTAAAAAAATCAACACAAAAAGGTTTTTAGTCTCTACAAGTACTTTATGTAAATATTAGTTTAAAAGAAAATCATGTATGACCACTTTAGCAATTAAGAAGCATGAACATTAGCCATATTGTATATATTACGTGTTACTTTAAAATAATCGTTGATAATATGATCTGAATGAATGCGTGACATGATCTATAATACTAAGAACTAATATATATCACTTTAGAATTTTTCAAAACTCCGATAATAATTTTTTCAAAAATTATATTGAAGTTTTTTTGGTATGTTTCTTGGAATACATGATTTATTTTACAATCATAATAGAGAGTACAAACGTTGATGGTAATAAAAAGGTAAGAAGTTTAAAGATTCAAGCAGATTAATATCATTCATAAATATACAAAAAGTTTAAACGAAAGAATTGTTTTAATTATTATTATCTTAGTATTTTTAATAATGCATGAGAAATTAATGTGAGATTATCCAAGTGTGAGTGAGGCACGTGAAATGGAATGTTAAGGACATGCGTCCCTTGTCATTTCTCTTGCCTTTTCCTTTTCACCCAACTGTGACCTCCTACCCCACACTCTGTCACACTCAATACTTTTTTTTTTTTTACATAAATTTATTATATTTTTAACAATTTTATGCAAAACAA
>Ga0209589_1008113_pt1 | contig 16528 bp, 19 predicted proteins | sample CowpeawhiteBW_FD_187525 | JGI IMG/M metagenome (GOLD analysis project Ga0209589, IMG submission 187525) | Root nodule microbial communities of legume samples collected from California USA - Cow pea white BW (SPAdes) (version 2) | ecosystem: Host-associated > Plants > Roots > Nodule | place: USA...
AAGCTATACTACATACATACATATAATATTAATTATAAATATATATTAAGATGCGCTTACTTTTAAATAAAATATTTTGAAATATATTTCAAAAGAATAGATTAAAATGATAATTTGTTAATATTTTCCTTTAAAAAATTATTCATAAATCTGTGTATACTTATAATAAGATAAATTATAAATATTTCCTTCTAAATAAGATGAATTTACCTGCAGAAAATTTAAAGCACCAACCACTCTGATACTCACGGGTATGATAGCAATATTCTTTAATGAAATGATATTCCCATGCACTGTGAAGACGGTTCGGTCCATTAAAGCGATACATGAGTTGTTCATAGGGAACTGAGATCGAAAACATTAAGAATAAGAAATAGAACCATCTGATTTGATTCGTTCTCAATAGTCACGAGATGATCATTTTAGGGTGATCCTTTTATTGATGGATGCTCCTATTATACCCGTAGTCTCTGAAGGATGAGAACCAACTATGTAGCATCTACATCGAGAATTCAAGTATTGTATACGTCATTAGTCCGATCCTTTGTAGGAACTACCCGTAATAATGAACTTGCAAAATGAATCTGTTTATCATAAAGGGTATTGATCATGAGGAGTTCTCACATCTACTCACATCAATAAATTGATGATCATCGCAAAAGGAGAAAACGCACATAGAACATACAAACAAATAGAAGGGTAAGCTAAAGTGAAAAAAGTTTTGTCATACAATTGCATACAATTTAAAAGACAAAGATACCAAAAACAACCAAGCATGTGATAACCAACAAGCACGACTCTAAGACTCAATTATCCAGATACATATAATCAGTCGGATTCACTAGATGCTTGCACTTGTGGTGGCCCCTATTGTTCTACAAAGCCATTGCCAATGGGTTTCATCCTACCACGCACAAGGTTAGCCTGCAAACATCTAAGGCCATTATCTTGCTAAAGACTAGGGTCTCCTGCTACTCTCACCACTTGAGTCAGTACGCTCTACGTGAGACTCACTAACTCTTTAGAGTTTCAGGATGCAATCCTTATTTGAATCCTTACTGAATTATATAATGAGGCACCGCCACGAAACCTCCATGGAATTACGTCCTAACCATGAGGCACCACCATGAGCTCCCACAAAAAAAGGTCATGGAATTACATCCTGACCATGAGGCACCACCACGAAACCTTCGTGGAATTACATCCTGACCATGAGACACCACCATGAGATCTCACCTAGAGATTCATGGAATTACGTCCTAAACCATACCAAAATCATGTTTCATCAACCAAACATAAAGTTATCATGCATACCAATCTCATGCCAATATTTATAACCACCATCCAATCATGTTCCATACGAAAGATCATACCAAACTCATCAATTTCAGCCCATACAATAAGATATTCCATGCATAGTCACATACTTCATACTTTAAATAGGGTATCCCAACCAATCACACAACCAACAACCAAAAACATGGAAAAGAACACAAATTCCTGCACCAGTCTCGCTCAAGCTAGGGACCCTCGCTCAGGCGAAAGAGGTCTTTCGCTCAAGCTACAGGTTCTCGCTTAGGTGAGACTGCCAACAAAGAGCATTGTAGTGTTCGCGAGCTCTCGCTTGGGCGAGACCTCTTCGCTTGAGTGAGACTACTATTTGCCCAAATGTAAGGTCTCTAGCTTGAGCTATAACCAAGCGAACCACAACAAGCTCCCATGAGTTCTCGCTTAGGCGAGACCCTCTCGCTTGAGCGAGATGCTTCCTCGCTCAAAACGAGGGCTCTCCGCCTAAGCGAGAGCTCGAGCAGGAACCTGAGTCAGCTTCTACTATTCTCACCTAGGCAAGACAAGTTCGCTTGGGCAAAAACATCATATCTCGCCACTATTCAAGCACGTATAAAGAGAACACTCATACCAAACAACATATAGAGGCATTCCATACATCCACAATAGCACACAAGCCATACAATTATGAAACAAAGCTGAAAATAGGTAGATTTAAGGAAAATATGAAAGAACCTACCTTCCCTTACTTGGAAAAAGCTAGCCAAAAGACTCTGACGCCTACGCCAACGAACACAACAGCTCCAAAAGCAGATTTGAGAGTTGGAGATAGTGGAACAGATTAAAAACGGGTTACCGAGGTGAATCCTAGTTAGAATGACGATAACAAAGTTAGAAACAAAGAATGTACATTTTGAGAACCAACTTACAAGAGTAGGAGATGGAGTCGAGCTCGCTTGAATATGACAGAGGTCCAACCCTAGCAAAGTTCTGTTGAGGGAAAAAAAGTGTTTGAGAAACTAATTTTCTGAAATGTGTAGAATGAGAGGGGTTAGGACTGGTTTAGGGGTTTTGGGCACCCTATGGGCCAGCCCTTAGGCCTAATAGATGAGGCTAGGCCCCTTTAACTTTTAGGGCAGAAAAAAGGAGTCTTACAATATATATATATATATATATATATATATATATATTGTACTGCACCTAAGCGGACTAATAAAACCACACGGCGAAGCCCGCCAACACATAACCCCGTAGATGAAGTTATCAAGCAAGCAATCGGTCAAGCGAAAGCACATAGCGCCCTAGGCTGCCTACTTTAGAAGACAAGACGTCATCTGTTGACCACTCCAGACTTAGAATATCACAAACAAGGCCCCTGGTACCAACAAACATTAACTAGGAGCCTAGGCTTAGCCCAGGCCCATCTAGAACCCAAACACTAGCCCAGCCCACAAGAAGGACAAACATAATTAATAACTCTATAAATACACGTGGACCCAAGCAATTTAATGTACGATTTCTGAGATTTGACTTTCTGATAACCCTTTAGCTGACTTGATCGTCAGAGCCCTCTCCACAGGTAACCCCTCAAGGGTCCAAATCGTGTGCATCGACAGATGGCATATACAAGCCAAGAAGAGGCCAACTCGAGAGATTGAAGATTGAGGTAAGGTGATATTTGTGTCCTTAACATCTCTTTTTTGTTTCTACAGGAACAATTGGCGCCCACCGTGGGAAACAAAGTAATACCTTACTAACAATTCGCATACTGTCGAGAATGGTTGCTACTCGTAGCAGAGTTGGAGTTATGAAGCAACCTGAGGCAGGCCCTACTGCATCTGCTAATGTCACCCTGGACTTGGCCGCCTTCCTTGAAGGCCAAGCCAAGATGCAACAAGAGCTCGCTGACCTAAGAAAACGCAATGCTGACGAGATGGAAGCGCCCAGGCAAGAAAACTCGACGCTGAGAAGAAAGATCGAGGTTGACCCTACCGAGAAAGGGAAAGCCAAGGAATCGTCAAAAGCCCCGAAGTCCCTGACTTACCTCGCACACCTTTAGCACCACTCAACAAACACCCATCATCTCTACCCACCACACAAACATTCATCATCCAACCATCCCCAGGCACCCCGCAACACCCACCCCTGCTGCCACCCTCCCCACCACCCATATCCCACCTCATCACTTCACCACTACCTTTCCTACCCTCATCCATCATCACATTCCACCACACCCGTTACCACCCCAACCACCCAGACGTCGCCACCCTTTCATTGACGCCATCACCAACACACCTCTCTTTGTCCAGTGGGAACCCTTCACACTGGACCGCTATACGGGAGAAACCGACCCTGACGAGTACCTTAAAATATACATAACCCACGTCGCCCTCTATAAGTCCCACGATGCCGTCTTCTGTAAAGCTTTTCCCACCCTCCTCAAAGGTCCTGCCCTCGAATGGTTCACTACCCTTCCCACATACTCCATCGACTATTTTAACACACTCTCCCACATGTTTACCACCCACTTCACTGGAAGTCGCCCACATCAAACCACAACCCTATCCCTTCTTAGTGTCAAACAAGAACAAGACGAGACGTTGCGTGCTTTCATCGACTGCTTCAGCAAAGCCGCCCTCCGCACACCCAACCTTAATCAAGAAATGATTATGTAGTGTATGGCTCTCACCCTCAAACCCGATCCGTTCGCTAATAACGTCTACCTCCACCCTTTGCCTCCATGCACAAACTCAAGCTTGGGGCCGCAACATACGCATGGAAGAGAGACAAAACCTCCACACCAAATTCTACAATGACTATACCCCCTCAACCATGGGCCCAGACAAACCACCTACACGACCTGATGTTAGGCCTAGAGAGCTTAGACAACCACGATTCACCAGATACGCTTCGTTAAGCATCCCCAGGTCTCGACTTCTCGACGAAGCACTCCATGCTGACCTCATCCTACCACCACGAAAAACCTCCAACCCCCCAATGCTGACATGACCAAGTATTGCCGGTACCACAAGAATAATGCCCACATTATAGATGAATGCAAAGTGCTCCAAGACAAAATTGAAGAATTGGTTCGCGCCGACCACTTTCGCCGTTTTGTTCGCAGAGACGGACCCCTGCATCTATCACGATTCGATAACCGACACCCCCATCGCAATACTCGCCACGATCATCGCACCAATCAACCCAACTGCCAAGAACCACAACCTACCTGTATAGACGTAAACCTAGTTGATCTCCCCTTACGCGGCACAATCAACACCATCTTAGGGGGCTTTGCCAACGTCTGCTCCACCTCCTCAGCCAGAAAGAAACACCTCTGTCACCTCCAATATATCAATCACATAACCCAATCTCACCACAGATGTTGCATGCCGCCCATTACCTTTACTGACGATGACTTCCACGATGTCGACCACCAGTAGGATAATCCCATGGTCATCACTATAGTACTCGAGCACTACGCGGTAGAAAATGTGCTTATCAACCAAGGCAGTTCAGTTGACATCCTCTATTGAACAACTTACGAGAAACTCCAACTTCCACCCACTGCCATGGTTCCTTATGATGAACCTATCTACGGATTCTCCGGAGAGAGGGTTTCCACCCGTGGATATATAGACCTCCACAGTGTCTTTCGGGAAGCATCTCAAACCAAAATAATCCCCATCCATTTCCTTGTCGTAGACGCACCCACCTCATACAATGTCCTCTTTGGCCGACCATCCCTTAACATTCTAGGCGTCGTAGTCTCCATACCCCACTTAGCCATGAAATTCCCCTCCCCATCAGGTGACATCCTTACCATTCATAGTGACCAACGGCTCGCATGAGAATGCTATATGGCAAGCCTGTGCCCTCAACTACCAATCCAAAAACCAACAACATTGAACACCCACCCGACTCTGGCATAACTTTATATGGCAATGACCTAGACCCAAAGTAGGATGCGACGCACGAATCGAGCTAGTTGACAACACTATAAGCTTGGAGCTCCCTAATGGTCGTACTCTCAAATTGGGTACTGGCCTCCAACAAGAACAACGTGATATCTTGACACCCACTCTTATCGCCAACACCGACCTCTTCGCCTGGTCAGCTGCAGACTTACCCGGTGTCGACCCTCAGGTCACAGTCCACAAGCTCTCCATCTACAAAGAAGCCAAACATGTCTCCCAAAAGAAGCGAAAGTTTAGAGAAGAACGTCGGCTGGCAGCAAAAGTAGAAGCCAAAAAGTTACTTAACGCTGACTTCATCGAGGAAGCCCACTACACCACATGGCTATCTAACGTGGTTCTGGTCAAAAAAGCAAAAGGAAAATGGCGAATGTGCGTTGACTATACGGACCTCAATAAAGCATGCCCCAAAGATGCCTATCCCTTACCCAACATTGACCTGCTAGTTGACAGTGCAACCGACAACAAAGTACTCAGCTTCTTGGATGCATACCCCGGGTACAACCAGATCCCAATGGCCACAACCGATATGAACAAGACCGCTTTCATCACTGATGACACCAATTATTTTCACAAGGTCATGCCTTTCGGCCTAAAAAACACAGGTGCAACTTACCAAAGGTTAATGGACAAAGTATTCAGCCACCTGATGGGTAAGTGTGTCGAAGTGTACGTCGACGACATGGTTGCCAAATCACCAAGCCACCAACAACATGCATAAGACCCGTCCATAGTATTTTCCGCACTACGACAATACAACCTCAAACTCAACTTTGAAAAATGCGTTTTCGGCGTTGATCGTGGCAAGTTCTTAGGCTTCATGCTCACACAGCGCGACATTGAAGCAAATCCTGAAACGTGCACTACTATCATCGAAATGTGAAGCCCCAATAATATCAAAGAGGTCCAATGCCTGATAGGCCGCCTAACCGCCAAAACTAGCCAAACAAACCCAACCCATCATTCAATTACTCAAAAAATCTGCGAAGTTATGTTGGAACGACGAATGCAAACAAGTTTTCCAACACAGTGAGCGCCACGCTGGTCCAAGAAATCATTGGCGTCCAACACCCCATATACTTTCGTCAGTTGAACTTCGTAAGATCCGGAGACCAGATACCAAATGGTGGAAAAGCTAGCACTCTCCTTGGTACATGCAGTATGACGCCTATGCCCTTACTTCCAAATCACAACATCATTGTCAAGACCGACTACCCTATCCAAAAAATACTCCAAAAGCCTGACATTGTCGGCCGAATGTCGTCTTGGGTCGTGGAACTCTTTGAATTCAACATTCGCTATGAACCACACACCCCCATCAAAGCCAATGCCTGTTCGACTTCATCAACGACTTTCAACACACCCCTGAGGAGGACCACTGGACACTTTATGTAGACGGTTCCATAAATCCTAAGGGAGCAAGCGCTGACATCGTTCTGGAAGGTCCCAACGATATCCTCATTGAAAAATCTCTCCATTTCCCCTTCAAAACTTCCAATAATCAAGCCGAATACGAAGCTATCCTAGTCAGCTTATCTCTCGCATGTGAAGTCGGCGTCAAAACACTTATATGAAAAACCGATTCCAAGCTCACTATGGGCCATCTCAACGATGAATTCCAAATCAAAGATGCCACTCTCCTGTAATATCACCTAGTTCGCAACATCATCCAATCTGCTTTCTACCGTGTATACGTCCAACAAATCCAGAGAAATGAAAATGTCAGAGCCGATATCCTATCTAAACTAGCCAGCATAAAGCTAAAGAGCGGGCATAGATCCCTCCTACAACAGACACTATCTGCACCCTCTATAACAAACATTTGCCACTCTTTCACCTTGTATTACCATCTTAAACTTTAGCCTTAACACTGTTCATCACACTTAAAGGCTGGGGGACTGGTATACTGCATCCAGACGAATCAAGAAAACTACCCACACACTTCCAATCCATTGCCGCTACACCTCCCTCGACAATGGTTGGAGGACTGGTGTACTGCACCTAAGCGGACTAATAAAAACACACGGCCAAGCCCGCCAACATATAACCACGCAGGTGAAGTTATCAAGCAAGCACATAGCGGCCTATGCTGCCTAGTTTAGAAGACAAGACGTCATCTGTTGACCACTCCAAACTTAGAATATCACAAACAAGGCTCCTGGTACCAATAGACATTAATTAGGGGTCTGGGCTTAGCCCAGACCCTTCTAGAACCCAAACACTGGCCCAACCCACAAGAAGGACATACATAATTAATAACTCTATAAATACACATGTACCCCAGCAATTTAAGGTACGCTTTCATTAATTCCTTAATAAGAGATTTGACTTTTTGAGAACCCTTTAGCTGGATTGATCGTCAGAGCCCTCTCCGCAGGTAACCCCTCAAGGGTCCAAACTGTGTGCATCGACAGATGGCGTATACAAGCCGAGAAGAGGCCAACTCGAGAGATTGAGGATTGAGGTAAGGTGATATTTGTGTCCGTAACATCTCTTATTTGTTTCCACAGGAACACACACACACACACAGATATATATATATATATATATATATATATATATATATATATATATATATAATGTACGAATAAAATATTACATTATATACTTTTATCCTGATAACGTACCTATCAAAGTCTAGTGCATGTACTGTGTGGGCTTGGTTATGATTTTGAATGGGTAGTATGAACTGTTTGATTACCGTTTGTGGGTTACACTATGAGTATGAAGGACTTCTTGATATTTGTATGTGTTGATATGATTCAAAGTTATGAATGCATGTGTGAAATTAAGATTGAAGCATGTGATGTATGTTCGTGCACTTTGTGTAAGTATTGAAATGGTTGAAATGCCAAAAATGGGGGAGTTGAATTGGCTAATTAAAAGAAAAGGTGACTTTTGAAAGCCTAAAACAATTTTCAATTTAATCAAATCAACCACCAAGTATGGATGCAAACACTCCTGGACTAGACACTTATCGATCAAAAACAAAGTTAGCAGATTGATTTCATTAAATAGATACAATACTAATACAATCAACATGGAAGAATGCAGAAATGCGAATTTGTAATTTAAGTCAGGAGTAATATGAAAGATCAATAAAGATGGGTTCAAATGAGTTAGACAAACATGAGCAATGTTATAGATAATGGCAGATCAAACAAGAATGTAAAAAAGATGAGTCAAATCAAAATTCTTTAAACTTTAAAGTGTAATACAATAGAGAAGGGTTAGAGAAAAGAACAATGCATAAGATTTTATATTGGTTCACTCAAACCTTAGCTACATCCAATTAGTCAAGGCAACCCGAGCCTGACTTTGCACTATTTCAAAAGATTAACAAAGTTCACAACATTACACTTTCAAAATATGCAAAAACACAACACAATGACTCTTGAATCACATAAGAATTAAACCAGCACAATAAGACACCTCTTGCAGACCTAGAAAACCACCAAGCACAACCTTAAAGCTTGAGGAAGACAAAACCTCAATGGTAGCACATCCTTGCCTACCAAAACCACCTTCTCCAAGCTGCAAATAGCAAGCAAAATGCTCAAAGAATGATCCAAGATCAACTTCAACAGTTGCACACTGTATGATCACAAAAGAGAGAGAATTCCACAGTTTCTAGAAAGTTTTCGCGTTAAAAAATTGTCTTCACACCTCTCTTTCGAAAAATACAACTTTTATAGTCAAACTGTTACGAAATTCAACAAGTTGATTTTCAAATCAATCAATTGATTTCACTTAACTTAAGTGAAATTAGTCAATTACAAAATAAATCAATTGATTGAATATGCACCAATTAAGACTATTGCAGCAAACCTTTTAATCTGTTAAAAATTCATACAACAGATTAAAAGACATCATTTAACCTGTTGAAAAACATTTCAATAGATTAAAAGACATAATTAAGACCCTATACATCTAATTAATGCAAAATAGTCTACAACATTAATTACAATCTTCAAGCTTGTTTTCCCCATGAATAATCCAGATAGAGAGCACAAATACAAGGCTTGATCAACATGTGAAACATCAAATTTCCACATCTTTATCATTGTAAGCATGGTTCCAACATGTTCCAAGGCAATGGCTTCAAGTACCAAATCTTCCAAGCTATTTTTGCCAACACTTTGAATCATGTGGAGACATATGAATATGTGTATTGTGATTCTGGCATTCTGCATCAGTGTTTGGTGCATGGGATACTATTTTAGGAACCATAAACCAGTAGTTTCACACTACTGGTATAACACCTAGTAGTGTTGTTGGACCGCCAGGCTATAGGAAGAATAAGGAGGCCCTAGAGGGTGTGGCACTAGGTGGTGTCGCTGAACCATCAGGTGGTCTACAGTGGAAAATCGCCAGACAATAATGCATGGGTAGGTTGTGGGTTTTGTGTGTTTTCCATGCGTAAGTGTGATGGCCTGGTGATCTATTTCGTTGAGAACTTGAGTTTATGATATGCTATGTAAGATTATGTGTGTTGCGATGTTGAGATAAGAATTCTATGTGTTTCCCATATGTTATGCTGGAATGTATTACAAGCGAAGAGGTTCGTAATTGAGTTTGGACGCATGATAAGTATAGACGAGGAGGTTCGTTTTGATGGTACTTTTGTGTGAGAAGTACGAGCAGGGAAGTTCATAGGATGTTGCACTCACACTTTATTATTTTACGAGCAGTGAGGTTCGTAATTGGTTGTGTTCATGCGTGTTAGACTACGAACGGGTAGGTTTGTAAAGGTTGGACTACGAGCGAGCAGGTTCATAGAGGTGTGTGGTATCCTTAAAGGCTATGATTGGATGGTATACTGATGTGTTTGGATGTGCTATGGTTACATAATTAACTTGAGATGTAAGGTTTCGAAAGTATGGTAATCTTGTCAAGTTAAGTTCTTTTAGGGTTATCGCAACCGAAATCGTGGTGGGATGACAAAAATAATTTAAAAAGAAACAAAGGAGTCGCCACCATAGTTTATTATAGAAAACTATAAAAAAACCTTAAAAAAAGAATAGTCTTCGAAACCAAATTTTGGTTCGGGAGTTGGTTATATTTGGGGAAGGTATTAAGACCCTAAAATCAAACAAAAATAAATACATATACATAATAATAAAGACAAAAAATAATTATTTTTTTATTTTTTTGGCCCGACAAGGATTGTACATGCTCCTACGTATTTTCATTTGGAAAAGTAGGGACAACGTAGTTTTTAAAAAAAATATTTGTTGTTTGATATTATTATTTTTTATTTTAGATTTTAATATTTTTTATTATCAAGAGAATACGAGAGTCAATATGATAAAAGACTTAGTTATCAAGCAAATTCGAGACTTGACATGATATTCAATAAAAAAATATAATTTATAATCTTTTATTTTATATATTTTTATTTTATTTTATTTGAACCCCAAACATATTTAGCTATACAGCGGACTAATCAATCATACACTTGATATTATAATAGAGTAACAAAGTCAAGATTTACAATCCATTTACTATTTCTCACCAATACATGAATAACATTTGGAGCAAAAAGAACTTACCTTTCAAGGCAATGAACAAAGCAAATCTCGACTAAGAGGATAGTGAGGTAATCCCCCTTGCGTGTGTCCTCTAGTAAAAAAAAAAGAGAATTATCAATTTTTTTTGTGTGTCTTGCATTGGAGAGGTCTTGTGCTTATATAGACACCTTAGGATACCACTGAAATCGTAGTCTTGAATTATAATGAAATATATGAGGAAAGAATTTGTCCTGATGAAACATGTTATAGGAATTAGATCATAAAATAATATTCAGGGTATTGATTATAATAATTATCAAAAATATTGTCTCTAATTATTAGAATAATATCTTCTCTGATTGAAAAAATATCAATGAGACACGTCACATAAGCACAAAATAAAGATATTTATTCTAATTATTATGAAGAATATTGCTTCTAATAATTAAAATAATATCTTCTTTGACTGAAGAAATCGCAATGAGGCACATCACATAAGCATAAAATAAAAATATTGATTCTAATTATTAAAATCTTACTTTTCTCTGAAAAATATTATTATCGGGAATATTTGCTTCTAATGATTAAAATCCTAGCCTTCTCTAATAATACTATTACCGGGAATATTTGCTTCTACTTATTAAAATCGTACCCTTCTCTAAAACCATAGATTTTAAAATATCCTTTTCTAACGTGTCATGTGAAGAGTGTAAATAGCAAATAGTGGGGGGTGAAGATATGTATACAACATTTGGGCTCATGTAAAAGGTGTGAAAATTAAAAACAAATTGGACTCTTCCTTCTTTGCTCTTTTAATGGTAGAAAGTCTAAAGAAAAATTATTACACTTTTTTTTTTTGTTTTTTCTATCATTAACCATATATTTTTTATTTTTTGAGAACAAACTTATTTGCATGGATGAATTGGGTGTTAATAAGGGTGAGGTGTTCATGAGTCAATATGCATGTTTTATGTTGTTAAGCTCACCCTTTCTTTCTGTGATTCTGCAATGATCATGTGCTTTTCACATAAGAGCATGTGGTTTCAGGTGATGCTAGCGAGACATAGGTGCAGAGATACGGGCTAGCTTGGGTTTTAAAGAACCATATTTTGAATATTTTATTTGTTTTAAATTGGTTTTGTATTTTAGACTTGGAATAGATTAATTGCGAATTATGGAATTTTGTTTTAGACATGTTAAAGATTTGCATTTTTTTCCTGTGTTTGGGAATGGTATTAACCTATGTCGTACCCGACCAAATAGAATAGTTAAAATTTAATACTCAGTGGTTAACCAAGGTTCTCTCCTAGTGGCCAAACATTTCATTCAAAGTTTTCCCAGATTGCCATTCAATTCAAAAGGGGGGTGGCAGATTCAAATGCTTACAACAGATTAAATGAAATGCAATAGTGATTAAAACGTAATGACTTCCTTGAATCAAATACAATTTCACTTATCATAGGCCACCAAATTAATACCTTTGCCTACTCTCAATCCATGAGACAATAACCCACTAAGCAAAAGTTACAATCTAGTTTTATTATGCAATTAAGCAATGTATACATCCATGAATTCGTGACAGAGCCAAGTTACATAAATTAAGCATTATCATAACCCAACTGAAACATATGCAATTAATTTTTAAATTAAGCATAAATAGATGAACCACCTACATTCCACGAATTTAAGATAAAAACATGACAGATTTCACAAAACAAGCACAACCTCAAAGCTTCATTGCATTTTTCATCAAGGATTCAATACACGAACTTAGCAAGCCATGCAAATGGAGAAATTAAACACTTCAAAACAGAAATGCATAGAACAAAACATTAAACCCTAACTTAGGTCTTACTGAAATGCAAATTCAAAAGCAAATGAGAATTCGAAAGCTTTAATGGAACAAAAATGGCTGTTGTAATATAAAAACCGAAAACCCCATACATAGGTGAGGTTCCAAGTCAATACAATCAACAAAACGAAATGCTCAAGCTAGCAAATGAGTAAAAACATAAAACCCACATTGGGTGCTGTCAATAAGGCATAAAAACATTAAAAGATGTGAAAAACGAAAGAAACACCTCCATGGGTCACTAACCATGCTGAAAAACGTGAAAAATGAAGAATAGGGAAGAAGAGAGTGGCTGATCTAAAAATGTGGTCACATCACCATAGTTTCTTATATTTACAAAACTGCCATTCTACCAATCAAAATTACAAAAATGCCACTATGGATTGAAAATGATGGCCTAGTGATGTGGACAGGCTAAATGACATGGCACAAACGTGACAATGATGTGGAAACTCTCCCTTCATCTTAAGATTAGTTTCCAAGCTCCAAAATTTGCTCCACAAAATTCCTAAAAATAATTAGAAACAAAGATTAGACCAATTAATGTCAAATTACTAAAAATTCGAAAAGATGGCCTAATGAAGTGCAATTGAGAAAAATGCACTAACAAAAGACAATTAAGCACTAAACAACCCTCAAAATGGGCACAAAAAAGAAATGGAGTAAGGGAAAATAATGACTAATCATCTATCATATGGGATATCTTAATTATATTTACTATACTAAGTAATATTCGTCTAGGGTGTTACATCCTCGAGAACTTTCGCGTTATTTCTCCAAGAATGTTCAATTGGAAAAAAATCGACAGCTTCTCATATAAGACTTTTTTTGTTGCATTTGGTAAACTTAAGAAATATGTATCCTCGTTACAACACGAGCAAGCAAATTTTCCTTTAGTACTCCATCATGATAGATTTCCATATTCAGGAAAATCATTAACAATTCATAAAATTGATGCATGTAATTGAAATGTTTGTTTCATGGACACATCATATGTCTTTACACCTTTTTCCCACGATTCTTTTAATTCATCAATCAAAGGTTGTAAATACACATCAATGTCATTTCTAGGAGCTTTAGGACCTGGAATAAGCGTTGACATTATGAAATAAGACTCTTTCATGCACATCCAAGGTGGAAAATTGTAAGGAATTAAAACAACGAGCTACACACTATATGAAGTACTCATGTTTCCAAATGATTGAAACCACCACTTGCTAGACCAAGTCTAACATTGCATGAATCTTCCGCAAATGATGGATATTCTAAGTCAAAATTTTCCAAGCAATATAATAAGTTGGATGTCTAATTTTCCCATCTTCATCAAAAGGCCTATCCTTCTACCACCTCATTTCTTTTCCAATATTAGGTGATACATATAGTTGTTATGACCTTGGAGCTAAAGGGAATTAATGCCTAACTTTGCGGGGTAACTTGTTATGCGGATCTTTATATCAAAGAAATTTATAGGTTGGACATGATGTTGATTTCAAATAATCACCTCAAAAAAGAATGCAAAACATCGATGATTCATTATTTTCCCTTATTCCATTACCTTTTTGTGCCCATCTTGATTCTTGTTTAGTGCTTAATTGTCTTTTGTTAGTGCATTTTCCTCAATTGAGCTTCATTGAACCATTATTATGAATTTTGAATAATTTGGCATTAATTGTTGTAACACCCCAATTTTGAAATGTCATGGAAAGTTAAAAAACGAACATGTTTGACGGAAAAGGATTATCATTGAAAATGTACTAATAAAAAAACTTTTAATTTGATTTAAATTACATAGTTCGAAACGTCACTTTGTCAAAAAAATTCAAATAAAATTTACGAACAAAAGAAAATTACATAGTTTTTAGTATCTGATTTAAAACAACTAAATAACTTATAAAAACTCCCGAGTCCACCCCAGCCTCTCGTCAATGGCAAAGTTATCTTCAATATTACATGCTCCCGTATAACACACACATTATACGATCATCGCACATACAACAAAGACACAAACAAACAAATAGGGGTAAGCTAACCATAAATAATGATATTGATGAGTTCAAATTTTTTCCCTCATTTAATATTTAAATTTGGGGATTTAATTGAATTTTCTGTGCTTAATGATTGATTTAATTAGGATTTGTGATTATTGGATTTATTGAGTAAGTTTGGTAAAAATGGCGTAAAAATTGATTTTAGTTGCATAAAATATTATCGGATTTTCTAACATTTGTTAATGCAGTTGGAATTTATTTTTGGTCATTAATAGTGTGGATTTGAAATATTCAAAGTTACAAAATAAGTCTAAAATCAGGAAATTCTGGAAAAGAATAAATCAGGAGCTAAATGCACCCCCAGATTTTATTTGCACACTCCTTCTAAAGTGGACCACCAAAAACCTGTTTTGCACCCCCCGTTTTCACTAAGTTGCACCCATGTTACCACTTAAACTCCACTGAACCAGATCAATCCCCACTTTTCAAATCAGACCAACCATATGCTGACATGTATCATTATCCTTGCAAACACATATGCACCAGTTAGGGCATGCCACGTCATCATCTTCTTCCATCTCACACATGAAACCCTAACCCTAATTTCCCTCTTATCCTACCATCACCATGGCAGCCGCCGACCACCATTGATGGACCTCGCGCCATTGTGAGCCACCATCACCGTCTGCAACTACAGTGCCTCCACACATTTTGCAGCCACCATCACGAGTCATCTTCTCCACAAGGAAACCATGACAGCAGCTTCACGCATCTAGCCTCCATTATCTCTGCACCTCGTGCACGCTGCCGTGAGCACCACTGCGAATCCTTCACGCTGCTGCCACCACCATCACTGCAAAAGCACCTTCATCACTTCAGAACAGCAGCGGAAACGCGAACCTCCACCACCGCGAGCTTCACTTAACAACGCCGGCAACCCCCGCGAACCAGAACCTACACGAGCCAGATTCACGTCCCACAATCCAGCAACCGTTCCACGCACCTACAGTGAACGTGCTTCCATCACCACCGTGCCTGAAGCATCCTTGTCACCGGACCTCCATTAACGTGTGTGAACCAGATCCATTGCAGCACCAGATTCATTGCAGCACCAGATCCATTACAGCACCAGATTCAAACTTGCATAACTCTCCTGCATCGAATCAAAATGGAACACCCTTGCCGGAAGTCCCTGCGGCAGAAACCACGGTGGAGGAAAGTGAAAGGAGGAGCAAACCCTAATTCTGGAGAAAGACTTTGCGCCACGTGTCAGGTTGCTATTGGACAGTCAAACTGGTCAACACTGGTCAAATGGTCAAAGCCAGCAGTCAACTTTGGTCAAAATTGCAAAAATAGTTAAATAAGAGGGGCAAAATTGGAAATTGGACATAAATTAAGTTGCTAATTAATTAAATAAAAATAAAAGATTTTAGCAACCGACAGATAAAGCCCAAAGTCGAGTTGAAGCTTATATAAAGAGACTTAAGGGAGCAGAAGCAGAACAACTTACACAACTGAGAACTCTCTGGTTTTGGCAGACACCGTCTCCACCACATCTCTCATTCTCCCTTTTCTTTTATTTTCTTTCCTTCATCATATTATCATGTATTCCATCAAAGCCATGGAGGGCTAAGCTTTAAGGGTTGATTCCATTGTAATTTCTTAACTGGATTCTGAGGTTAGATGAATTTATGTGTTTTGTTATTTTGATTATTGTTGTGGTTTTTGTTTATCTATGTCCTTTGCTTCTTAATCGAATAGAAAATAATGATTTTAAATCTACATGCATGTTAATCATATGAGTTAAAAGGTTTTTAAATTAAATTGAGACTTTACTTTGATTTTGTTTAGAAACTTTCATTTGATTAAATAAGTTTTTGCCAATAATTGAGACTTTAATTTGATTAGAGGTAATTA
>Ga0209589_1008119_pt1 | contig 16522 bp, 12 predicted proteins | sample CowpeawhiteBW_FD_187525 | JGI IMG/M metagenome (GOLD analysis project Ga0209589, IMG submission 187525) | Root nodule microbial communities of legume samples collected from California USA - Cow pea white BW (SPAdes) (version 2) | ecosystem: Host-associated > Plants > Roots > Nodule | place: USA...
CTAACTATATAATACCATAAAAAGTAAAATGCATAAAAAAAAAAAGAAAAACTGGGTTAATCACAGCTCATGCAGTTTTTCAAAACGAGAAATTATTTGAGTTTATGGTGTAAGAATTAAACGTGGGTATCTAGTTGAAAAATGAAGATAGTAAAAAGAAAATGCATTTTAAGGATTTGTTATTGTGAAAGAACAAAGGTACAATATTTTGGGCCAATGGGAGGGATCCTCTGGTTGCTGCATTTGTTAAAATATGGAAATAAATGAAGGGGACCACTGACGATTCCCTTTTGGTTGATGTTGAATTGTGAATGAACAAAAATGTGGAACAAGTAACCTGCTAAATAGTGATTGGATTTGGAAGAGACCAACGTCACCGGGCTTCCAACCATTCATTCTTAGACCCATGATATGACAGCACATGCTTGTGCTTAAATGATGAACAGGGGATTTAAATCAAATGCATCAGATGCCAAAAACATCAAACCAAACCCCTTCTGGCTTTGTTAAAGTTGTTCCAATGCGTTTTGTCATGTCTGTAAAATTTGAATCAGGTACATATAATGAATGTCATTGTCCCTGTGTGGCTTTATCACCACGTACTGCAGATAAATGCATTTCAATACACACAGAACCCAGAGATATACTCCTACATACACCACATATCCATTTATTTTGTTATATTTACCTCTGTCTTATTGAATCGGATTAAAAATAAGAGAAAATACTCAAAATACACTACGTATGTACTGAGGGTGTAAGGAATTTTTATAATTAGAAACCATTATGTATTTCAGATTTTTCCAGTGACTATTTTCAAAGTAATACTATATATTATGAACAAGGAAAACATTATGTATTAACATTGCATAAAACTTTAAAGAAAAATTCTAAACTTTGGTACAAATTAACCAATCTTATAAAAATTAATCATCGATAAGAAAATAATTACTCTATAGAAATAGCTTCTAAAACAATCAAGTAACAGACATGAATGATTTTCCAAAATAAAAATGCTAGCTTCAGTCTAAGAAACCAAAATCCACTTCGCGTAAAGGCAATACTTATACACTCCTACTTTTTTTATACCATCCCGAATCCCCTCTTCTGTTAAATTTTCTTTTTAAAAAAATTGAGCTTTTTTCTTACTTTGTTACCCTAGACACCGATGCGAAGATAGTATAGACAAACACCATCGAACGACAGTTTGCAATTGGAAACTTCAAACAGTTGCTGGTTTATATAAGTCGACTCAAGAAAAGACCAGCGGTTTCTTGGGCGTTGATGACGGATCAGGTTACTCAGTAACGGGTGAAGCTTGTTTGCCACAAACGACATATTTCACGTATTTGGTAATGAATTACAAGAAATGAATGGCAAATCAATTTATCTTCCATTAATAATTTCAAAAGTTATGAACATGGTACATTTGACTTTGATGACTGCCTTAAGTCTATAACTTATACAGGGAAAATTACACATTCCAAACTTAATCAACCCAAAAAAAATTGAATAAAATAAAAAGGAAAAGTGAGGGAAAAAAATTCAAGAGGATTGTATCTAAAATGAAATACACTAACTGCAACTACATATTACTTTATACACAGCAGGCCATTCACGTTAATAACATGGCCCCAGTTACTAGGTTAGTTGCTGTATCCGGTTTAAACTCCTGGCTCCCTTGGCATTCGTTTGCCATCATTTACTCTTTACTATTCCAACTATTCCAGTGCGTGTTCTGAAAGCAGAGAGTATATAAAGTATTTTGCAATGGAAAACTTTCATTTAGTAAACCTTATTTGTATTTTTTTTGGCACTTGTCCTCCCGTGGTATTGAGAAGCCGTCTAAAGCCCGAAATTTTCATTTCTGCTTCATAATATATGTGAATATTATGAATCATGAGAGCCTTGAACCATCAAAGTAATACGCTTAGCACTGTCCACACGAAAGCTGTCCCCTTTAAATGCAATCTGAGAGTAAAATCATATTCAAAAGTCAGGATCTTTTAGAAATTGAAGCAACAAAAACTTATAAATATTTATATCATTTGTCAATTATTAAAGCCATAAGATACCTCAGTTGAACTATCAGGAGGGAACCACCGCAACAATGCACCAAGATGCACAACTGCAGGAATTAACTTGAAGAGTAAAGGTGTAGTCACCTGCACTATTTCTGTTTGTGTAAGCTTCAAAATCTCTACAAATAGTTGTGAACTTAATACTAAAAACATATCAGGATTACACATAAAACTGGCTAAAGCATAACTGGCACAATAATTTTGCGTAGGACGGCCCAATGTTTTTACTAGTGATAACTTCTTAAACTTCAATCACATTTACTAGTAACTAATCCCCTGCTGCTCAGTTAAAATAAAGATGATCAACAAACAGAATTTATCTACCGAAAACACAACGCGGTTTCACTTATTCAGGCTATATGGATGTCACTTATTCAGGCTATAAGGATGCCCTGAAAGCTAATGACTGGTATTGTGTCCATCGGTATGCTTTCAGCTGAAAAGGAATGGTTCTCATACTTTTCATTTAGTCCCATTTTTATATTTTAAATTGCAGTGTAGAGATATCATGTGAAAAAAATGATCACGGTTGGAGGGCTTGAAACAATAGTTTGCCAAAGTAGGAGCAACTTGCAGCAGCATCATAATGGATATAGCAACTTGCCAAAGTATTAAGACCATGAATTTATCATATGATAAAGCAAAACTCTATAAAAGACCAGTATTTCAACATTGTTGTATGATCGATAATTACTAGTTTACTAGATATAACAAGGACCAGTAGGAGCAACATTGTTATTCTATAAAATAGTGCATGCGTACCAAACTAAGAGCTGTTGTTCCCAGGAGCAATAGATACAACTTTCCCTGCAGTAGGAATCAGACATTCAATCCATATAGTTAAAGTAACTGCAGAAACAATGCAATTACATTCACATTTTAAATTACAATAAGCACTGCCAGAAAACTGCATTTTTTTTAAAATAAAACATATTTCCTTTATTTATAAATTGCTTCCTACAATGCAGAAAGATAAATTGCTGTCTTCATAAAAACAAAGTAGCTGAAATGATTGTCTTGAAATGAAGTACATACCTCAACTAAATGAAGATTTGAAGCACGGCTGAGAAGAACAAAGGAAAATTCCCCAATTTGTGCCAGGGACATCCCAACCTACACATGTGGAATAACCTAAGGCTCTTCCGTCAATGAAATGCATGATGTAATCAACAGACAGACGTAATTGTATTAATTGATGACAAATCTTACAAGAAGTGAAGTCTTGTTGTTGTATCCAAACCCCTTAACAACAGATGCAGCTACAATTGTTTTTATAATGATCACCAATATAACAGATGCCAGTAAAATGTCAACATGATTCCAAAGGAAATGGACATGTATAAGCATCCCAATGCTGGCCAAGAACAGAGCAGCAAAAAAATTGCGAATTGGCTCAACCTAAATATTAACAACCTTGAGTAAGCTCAAAACTATAGCAAAACACGAGTCATCTCAATATATATATATATATATATATATATATATATATATATATATATATATATATATATATATATGCTAATGCTTCAAGAAGGTTTCCTAAAATTCATTTGGGTGTCACCACCTTACATGAATCCATGATGAAAATACAAAGTTGTATCAAGCATAATATAAAAACATTCCCATTCCACTAAACACGCTTAACATGACAAAGAACAGGATACCCAAGAAAAAAAGAAAAAACATAATAAATACTGAGCAAATGATACTCCTCAAAATGCAAGTTTACACCCAAGAACATGGTAAAACTAATCACTACAAAGAACAGACCCTAGAATTATTTCTTACTTGTTCAAGTGTATGTTGACCAAGATCTGTTGTTGATATCATCACTCCGGCAGCAAAGGAACCTAGTTCAAGACTTAAACCCAGCTTATCACTACACTGAAATGAAACAACAAATATTAAAACATTTTGTTGAAGGCACACATGTTGTTCAGGCATTGTAAATTTTATGTATAAATAAGTCAGACATGCATACATTGTCTTTATTCATAGGAAGTGAACATAGGTACTATGGAGTTGACAACAACTCTGTCAACTGAGATAGACCCCTGTTGGTAGACATACATGCATTTAAGCAACCCCTTGGATTTAGGGAAATAAAGTTTGGTGCATATTACTCGTCAATGGGAAACAACCACAGACTCATCCAAAAATTAAGGGCATTATACATTATAGATGATAAAACAGACAACTAAGAGGAATAGGTTTGGCAAGTAATGAAAGATTGAGACTTGATAGAAGACACACCCAAGCAACAAGTAGGCAGAAAGCCACTGATGCCAATTGATAAAGTTCATTCGTCTGCACAGAAAAAAAAAATAGTTAAAACCTAATGCACAAATAAACATTCAAGAACAGAGCAAAAGATCTATCTTCACCTGAGAGGATAAACTTATCATTAGCTTAAGGAACCAGGGCACACAAGTACGAGATAATATTGTCAAAATGGCCAAAAATGCAATTAAGGTCACCAATCTGAAATAACAGAATTAGTAAACCAGTAGGAATAAATGACTCAAAAAAAAATACAACCAAGTACGATGAAGAAAGTTATTATCATCAGCACATCAAGTGAAGCTGACTGTCTTACGAAATTCAACAAGGAAATGGTGTATATGTTATGTAATTATGGAAGCATAATACTTGTACTTATAATTTAGATATTTTATGTGATAGAAATAAGATTTTTTATGACATTCATCTGGTCCCATATCATGGCATCACCAAAGAAGTCTTCATCTCAAGAATGCAAGATGAACAAAAAGCTTTATTCTATTCACGAGTTTGTTATCTTCTTTCTATTTTGTTGTTTTGCCTTTGGTAGGGAAGAATTTTGTGCACTATTTTATATGAATTCCTTTCTGGTAGCTCTTTCTTATAATTATAATTATTTTCTTTATAAAAGATTTTTAGAATAATTTTATCATAGTAGACAATACTGAGATTAAAATAAGAAAAGATGAAGGCAATTTATGCACCACCACGATGTTTCTCTTTATAAATTTACATGTCGAGGCACTCAATAAGTGTAGTAGAGCTTTATGCTAACATATCATGCTCAGTACTGGTACGAAGTGGCCGACTGGTCAAGCACACCAAAATTTCTTAATTCACTTGCATCTTCATCCAAAATTTCTTAACTCTCGTAACAAGAAAAGATCAAAACTATGAGCAGAATATCCCTCATGGATCAAAAAATATATTTTGAATTGGACGCAATGGAAAGACACGATGAGAATATTATGTTGCTGCGTTGGAGAACCTTGGGGTTTAATATCTTTTATCATAGATTTCATAAATTATGGAGAGAGAAGATAAACGAGGAACAATTCATCCTACAATTAACTTACGACTTAGCCATGGATACTACTCCTTGAAGAACACCGGATGTTCCACCCAAAACAGGAAGCAGTGCAAAGAGCAAACCAACGGCACAATCCTGGAAAGAACCAATAATTTCAAACATTTCACTAGAGGACAAATGTGAGAAGAAAAATCTTAACAAGGAATATCAGGGTCATTCATAGCATTCCACTCCACTCTTTTTGCACAGGTACCAGTAGCAATGTTTCAGTCATGCATGTGCATTCATTAACACAAAAATAACAGTACAAACCTGCAGTATCAGAGTTCCAATTGTAACATGACCATGAAGGGCATTGACGCTATTCCTTTCCATTAAGAATTTCAAGACCTGGGGATCAAAGAAGAGAAAAAAAAAAGCAAATTTAAAGTAAATAACAAAAATGTTAGAAAATCTGATTTCCATATGCCAGAAAAGCCTTTTTTTTGTTACCTACAGGCTACTGCTTCTACCAGCACTAGTACGTAGAAGCCTAAATAGGTTACCTTAGGTTGTACTTTTTTTCTTTATCGGTGTAAATAAAAACAGATTGTGGATATATGATATTCTGCTCGGTGTTTTTCGAAACACTCAAGCAATACATATGAATCTTCCTTGTTCCCAGCTGTGGAAATAATATATTTGAAGATAATGTTTTGTATAGATATGACACCAAAGAAGTTTGAGAACATCTAGAAAAGAAGTTTATTGTCCAACATCTATACGCCTGTGGTTAAATGCTAAACAACATAAAAAGTTTATTGTCCAACAAAGTTGCAATCATACTTGAGATGGTATAATATTGAAAAGGGATACCAAAAATCACGTAACAGTGAGGTCAGGAAATTACCACAGCTGTTGAAGACATGGATAGAAATGCACCTACAAATATTCCTTCAGATGATTTACCACCACATAACTGCAGGCAGGATTTAGGTGCATTCATGAGGAATTCCTTTACATCAAGGTGGAAATGCTTTTTGTAATAAATATTTCTAAAAGTAAAATGCATACTGAAGCTGTTATTCCACACAAGCACATAAATAAGAAAATTTGGAGTAGCCCTCCAAGGATAGCCACTGCTCGAACAACTCGAAGCTGCAAACATGAAAAGAAATATATATATATATATATATATATATATATATATATATATATATATATATATATATATATATATATATGGTAAGTATGGCTGAGATAAAATTATACAAGTTCAAGCTAAAAGAAATAATAAGTGTACAGCCAACCTTCGTTGCTGAAAACTCTAAGCCCAATGCAAAGAGCAAAAAGATGACACCAAATTGAGCAACTGTCTCAACCTGCAAGGAGTGGAAGCAATATGCAAGATTACTAAAAGCAAAAATAGATGACATTCAATCATCACTTCATTTCAATATGTCTTACAGAAAGAGAGTATCCATGACACATCGTGATTCCATTCAATCAATGATTTTATTTTTGTAAAAAAATGTGGCTAGCTAAAAGAAGGAAAGGGGATATTAGTGTACATGACAAAGGAACTATAAAGGTGACATACTTGGACCATTTCACTAACAAAACTCAAACCTCCTGGTCCGATGATTGATCCTGCTAGCAGATATCCAGTTATCACCTGAAAATGGGTATGTATGGATTACTTTTTGGAGAAATATGCTAGATATATCTAGTTAAAAACAAAAAGCAAGGTTTGTAATCAAACTGGTTGTCCAGCAGAAGCAAAGGCAATGCCGCCACAGGTTGCAGACACAATGACAACCACGAGATCTGATATCAATCTGAAAATATGGCATAAAAAGGATAAGCACCCTAACTAGTTAGTAGTTGCAGGCACTCATACATGTAACATTATTAGAGAAAGAGAGAAAAAATACGAACAGTAAGTAAACCTCAAGTCTAATTGGAGAACTGGATATTTTGACTTGGGATTGGATATGATAAAGACGTTGTCCTGTAGTTGAAACAATTGGAAAATTACAAAATATTAAATCAACTTCTGACAAAAATGGTAGAATTGAGTTTTTATGCATATTGTGATGATGTGGCTGTAACAAAAATTATTTCAATGTTTGAAAAACTTCAACCTCTTCAATAGACATACCTTCCGATCAATTAAAGTTGGCATATCGTCTGCTCTGTTCTCATTTTCCAAGTTGAAAACATTGTGGAACTGAAATGACCTGATAAAAAACTTAACAAATGTCATGGTTCAAAGTAAAGTCCTCTGCATTAATATTTTAAAACTCGGTACCCTTTATGAGAAAAATTATGACTTTAGAAGAAAGAGGTGCATACTTTTCTTCTTTGCTTTCATTTTTCTTGGGGACAACTCTGGCAACAGTTTCCAAGACAGCCTGATACATTAAAAAAAATATGAGAAGGACCACAGATCACGATCTTTTCAAGTGAAAATAATAAGCCACATACATAAAATCCCGTAAAAATTACAAGTGATATTTATCAAAAAAGGAGTGACCAAGACAGAGGTTCCCACCCTAAAATTCATTACCCCAGAGAATCTTAAACAAAATTTGACAAGTCATAAGTAAAATTTGAAAGTTCTTCTCAATTGTAACTTCTGTCCTTGAATCAGTTTAATGCTTTTCTAATGAATTATCATCCACTGACTTATTGCGTTAGTTTTTCAGTTTGGAAGTCATTAAACGACATTTTACTCAAAGCTACAAATCGATGCTTCTAACATAACAGTGCTTTTGAACGAGTGCAACATGGATATAACATGTATACAAACATATTATGAAGTGTTTGAATTCTCGTTTGGAGCCTCCAAAACAGACTTTCACATTTTCCAAGGGAGAAAACAGAGAAGCATGAGTATTGAGTGGGTGTTTGGTTTATTTTTTGCACACGTAAAAGCATGTGATAGTTTGAAGATTTCTGGCCAAAATCCAAACACAGAAGAACGTTATTTTGTATAGAATGAACTGTTTTCCAACTACACTGTTAAGTCCTGACCAGATTGAAGTATAGCCAAAAACAAGACACCTAAACTACCTGAATTAGGTCGCTAGAGTGCTACAGTCAATTTCCCCCCAGGATTACAAAAATTTAGAGGCAATTAAATATATCATATATCATGTAAAGCAATTCACTGCACACCTGCTGTTCAGCAACACTGTTGTTGAAACCGCCAGGATCGGTACCTGCAAAAGACTCGGCGAAGTTCACTGAAAGCATTCATTTGAATTAAACTTTCCACTACACTACTCACACGTCGTCAATGAATCAACACATTCGTCACAACGTATCCATATAAAAACATTTGGAAGTTAACAGCGTCTCATTGGTTTTTCTTCATAAAAGCCAAAAAAAGAATACAGCAAAGTGCAGGATTCTAATCGCATCACACACGTTACTACGAGAAGGTTTTACAGAAAAGGCAAGTTAAATCCAGCAGCACAATGCTAATCAGGAAATTGCAGAAAAAGGCATAAGAAGAAGTGAAACGAAACTCGAATTGAGCGGCATTTTCGATAATTCACACTGCAAAGGCATACGACAACCTCGATCCAACGAAACAATTTACACGAAAATATTTAGAAACGCTTGAGCATTAAAAAACTAAAGTGCGACAAGCTAGATCTGCGAACCTTCATTCTGCTCATTCTCGGGGAACTCTCTTTCGAGAGCCCGATCAATCATGTTCGCGAAGCTATGATCGCCGGATCTCCCAAGCGAGGCATTGACGATGGAGGTTGCGTTTTTTCCGGCGAGGAGAAACTCTGGCTCCGGCTTGGCGTCAGCGGCGAGGAGAGAGAAAGAGAATGTGGGAAGAAGCCAAAGAAGGAGATCACATAGAAAGAGAAGGTTGAGAATCGCAGGTGACGTTAACCTCATCTCCCAGACTGAGAGAGAGAAAGCAATGGAAAAGCTCTGAAACGAAACGACACCGCTGGCAGTTAGCAGCACCGTCGTGTTTGGCGCGCGAATTGTTTATCTCTTACGCGCAGAAAGATGTGACAGAGAAGTTGAGTGGGTTAGAGGGACAGGTAGAGTGCGAGTGGGAAAGTACCGAATGGTCCTCGACATTCGATGTTGTAGAAGAAATTGAAAACGGAAGTTCGAATTCGAACGCGAGAGTGGACACTTGGCACTTGCTATGCTCAACGAGGCGCGTGTTTGTCACTGCAGAGCCGATACACTTACTTTACTTCTGAGTGACTCATGCAAAGCAAGGAACGTTGCCAACAATCTACGGACACGGCCAAGAAGCAAGGGATTGAACTTTTGCTCACCTCACTTTATTGGATATTCAAAATTTCCCGTTTATCATATATTTCCTCATTTTGAACGACAGAATATTTTTGGACCATTACATGTTAACATTCTCTTTTTCATACTTTCATTTTATAATTCTAAAAATTATTATTTTATTTTAAAATCTTATTTATATTAATTTTTATTAGCTAGATACAATATTTTATTATTTAAAAGGATTGTAAAAGAGAAATAAGAGAAACTAATAAGGGTCATCAAAATATTTTTTTTAATATTTTTTATCTTCAATGAATATTTAATTATTAATTTAAGAATAGACAATAAACTAACATATATTTAATGTATTAATATGTTACTGTTTGTTCTTCTTATTCTAAATCCATATGTAATAACATATAATTTTAAGATGTAGAAATTATTTTGTATTTCAACTCGGTTTTATACTTTTTTTCCTTTAATCTTAATGATATATATATATATATATAGAAATTTTTTAAAGTACATTGGATCAAAATGAATATTGATTATGGTGTAAAAGACTGTTGAGCTTGAATGATTGTAGTGTTATTTTTAAATATAATACAGGAAAATATATTAGTAGTTTTTCTATTATTTTGGACCTGCAAAATTATCTTTATATGGAACTTATTTGAGTTATTAATGCTATGGTGTGTGCTTGGAAGGGGAAGTTCATATGTCTTTGTTTGAATGTGATTCAATTTTGCTCTCATATTTTCCTCACGTTGCGACTATTTGAAGATTCAAATATGGATTCACTTCATCCTTCACACAAAGAAAAATAAAACAAGGAGAAGAATAACAAGAATCTTTCACCACCATAGGGGTCGACATGAACATCAAAATAAATTCTTATTCTTTTTCCTCATCATGGACATCAAAATAACATTAGAGAAGAACACTAATAAGGATTTTTAAATAAGGATTTTTAAATAAGTATTTTCACTAATGAGGATCGAGAAAATGTCTAACGGGCTAGCACTTTGCACATGATTATGAGTCCACATAGACTACGCGTTAAATGAGTCGAGTTTTAGTGGATCAACAAATTCAAAATTATAATTTATCACACATTTTTAATTGTGAGCCTGTAGATCAACTCGCTTGGCCCATTCCGTACATCTCTAATTCCTAGAATTGTTTTTTTCCCTACACAATTTCAAAATGTATAATTGTTCTATCTACATAAACAAAAGTCTGATTAACAACCGAAACATGATTTTATGATCACAAATAGATAGAAATCCATCTAAAGAGTAAAAAAAATTACATGAAAAAAAAAATCACATGCAAAAGACTAAACATGTCACTTTAATAAAAAAGATATCAAAATTAAACTTATTCGAAAGATAAAATTTATTGGTTTAAAATATTCCTTGAAATTCCAACTTAGGGGTGTGAAAATTTTCTAAAATAAATGAAGATAAGAGGTGGATTGGGAAAAAAAATAATGGAAGGAATATGGTTCTGTGATGAAGAATATACGATGAAAGGAGAAAGATTGCAAGATAAGCTTTTGTCTCTTTCTTTTCTTTTATTTCTATTACTTATTATATTATTATTTTTACTATTCCTTTTTTAAACTTGTGAGGGACTAAATATGGAAAAATTATGGTGGACAAGGGGTTACATGAATTTGAACAATAACATAAATTATTTAATAATTCAGGTAACGGAGGAACCATATTATTTTTTTTAAAATATAAAATAAACAGAGAAAAAATCATTATTACAAAGATGATAGAAAATGTTATTAAACCTAAAAATATATTATATGTATGATTATACATGGTTAAAAAGAAACTGAACAAAATTATTTTAATTTTTACAAAATTTATTAATAATTTTTCATTATATTTTTAATAATGGACAATGTAATTTACCACCAAAAATTAAAAATAAGATTAATTTATGAGATAAGTGTTCTTTATCTTTTTATATGGTCACATATATGTGCTCAAGTGTATTTGGTCATTTGGGCAAATTATCGACAAGTTCTCCTCATTCAAAGTTTGACTATTAATAAAGAAAAACATTACTTCACTAAACATAAATGACCAAGTTCATAGACATAGAAGTTAAATAGAGGTTGATGCTACTTAAAAATTAAAATAGATTCACTATTTTTGCTATTGACTTTTTAACTATGGTCCCGTTTTTCAAGGTTTTGTTGACAAAATTAATACCATGGTTGCATTTCGAATTTAGAAGACGGGTTTTAATGGTATGATATAGGAAGACATTTACTACAATAATAACAGTTTTTCTGTATTTACAGAAATATTTTTCAAATTACAAATATTCATTATTATGATTTTGAAAATACTTTGGTGAAAATATATTCCAAAGTTGTATTATTTATTAAAGATGAAGTCACTATAATTTATAAATTACTGTTTACACTTTGAGCTTTATGAATTATATATACTTATATTTTTTTTCTTTTGTATTATTTTGTTTAATGTATTTAGGTATATAGTGTTGAAGAATGTAACACCCTTCTTATCAAGAGGGTCGTGTCAGGTCTGCAGCTCAATACACACCAATTCCTCGTTCCAAGTGTTCTCTCACTTTGCAAGATAGATTATTGTCAGTGAGTATCGAACTCTAAACCTGACTTTTTAAACATATTCTAATTCTAATTTTCGTTTGAAATTTTTAAACAAAATATGATATTAACATGAGGACAAGAGATCTCGAAAAAAAAAACAAGCAATTGAAATAACTAAATATTTAAATTCTGAAAATAAATAATCATAAATTTTTATAGATATTATTATATTAAAATTACCCTGGAGTATGAATAAAAAATAGTTAATTCCGTACTAAAAAGTTTGAGCTTTAAAAGAATTAGTTTATACCTTTTTAAACTCGTTCCAATTGAATTTGACCGTATTTGGTTTGGATCCCATTATATTATTTTATAATTTTAATTTATATATATATATATATATATATATATATATATATATATATATTATGTATATAATATTATTTAATTTTTATAGTTTGATTTCTTAAATAATTGTTTTAACTTTGTTATCACCTTTTATGTTAAAATATCATTTCATATTCAAGTTTATATAAATATTCTTTTTATTAGTTAATATATTAAATTTGTTATATTTTAAGTTTTTATTAGTATTTTTTTCTTTTGAAAACAAAAAACACTTTAAATCTGTTATGGAATGTCTATTTCAAGGTAAACAAGAAAAATAAAAACTTAAAAAAAAACTCAAATATGAAAAACTTATTTATAAAAAAATATAAAATACTTACAAATATATTATTTTTTGTTGAAGATATTTTTACAAATGAAATTACCACCTTTGGATAAGGTCCAATATCTAAGATATTGTGATTTTCGTATTTTAAAGATTTGTTTATTAAATTTTTTATACTATTCAATAATTATTATAAATTATTATTTCTATAATTAAAAATATTATAGGAAATTTATTTTGTAACAAAATAATGATAAAAAATAATGAAATAGGTATTATTTTCATATATTTTAAATTTATATTCATAAAATATAAACTATTTAAATTAAAAAATTATATATTATTAATGCGACAAATATTTTCCATGAAAGGTCATTTATTAATAAAATGTTCAATAAAATTGTTTTAATTTAATAAGGAAAAGAATCATTTGCATAGGTGTAAATTATTCGTTTCCTATGTATATATGCTATATACGTTACTGATAAATGAAAACCATTTATTACATCAACTCAACCAGAAAATATATTTGTTGGAAACGAATTCATAAATTTTGAATAGGAAAAAAGTATTTACGTAGCATTAAAAATATAATATAGAATTATTTTAAGCATAAATTATAACTGTTCTAGTCGAGTTTTTACATTTCTAAAAAACTTTGTATGATTTTTCTAAAAACTTACGAGAGATCTCTATGCGACGATGAAGTATTATCTTGAAACTCTCAGTAAAGAAATATAGGCGGTGAATCGGTGATATCTTTATCTTTATTTATAAAAAAAAATAAAATCACTTGACAATCCAAAATATGATTTTAATTTTTTTTAACTTGACTTATATTTTATAATCAGAATGTGTTATGAAATGAGTATTTCTTTTAGGATCTCAAACTGCAATTTTTAAACTATATAATTAAGCTATAAGAAATAATACTAGTGGAAAAAGATTATTGTGAATAAAAGTATTGAATATATAATATATAATTAGTTATTGTGAATGAAGGAAGTGAAAGGGTAGAAAGTTGAAAAATAAAAGAGTATCGAAGAAGTTCTTTTTGCAAAAAGATTTGATTTTTAATATTTAAAAAAAAAATTATATTATCTTATTAAAGAACACCTACTTTATTTGCTCTCAAAAAGTATAAACCAAAGTTTTAAAACTTCTTTTTATCTGTTATTAATTATCTGGCTAATTTTTGTTGGATGTTTGTCAACTTATAGTTATAATTTCCATCATGATAATTTGACACTATTTTTTTTATACTACCATTTAACGATCATAAATATTAGTATTACTTTATCTTAAAGTTTTATTTATATTTACTTTAATTAGTTTAATATAACATTTTCCTATTAATTAGTAATATAAATATATTTTCGAGAGGAGTTTCGTAGAAATATTACATTTATTTTGTAGAATTTGTCACTAAGATAAAACATCGAATCTAATTTAATTGACACATGTTATAAAAATAAAATGTTTATAAAGAAAAAAAAAATTCACTACTAAATTTTTTAACAACTATTTTTTAAGTAATTTTTTATTTTTTTAATTTTAATATTCTAAAATCACTTAAAAATATCATCGCATGTTATTAAAATTGAATAGTCCAAATATCATTATCAAAAAAAATAAGCAAAGAATAATATCAGATTGGAGCAAAAACCTTTTTGTGTTGAGAGGCGGCAAAAAGTAACCATGCAAGCAGCCAAGATTCTTAGTATATCCATGTCTGTGTTCAGATTATATTCGCGGTTACTGTGGAGATAGAGCTTGAAACTTCTGAAACCTGTTTCTTAATTCTTGTATAATTAACTTCATTTTCTGTGTGCGCCACCTAAACTCTTTAAAATGTTTGTCTTGAGTCAGAAAAAACCAAAAAAGTCTTGGAACTAATAATTTGATCTCACACTTATTATGTCATGCATGATGCAAAGCTAAATACCCTAGAACTCAAAAGATTCAATAAAATAAACACTCAAGAGTGTGTGATTTTCATCGTAATCAGTAATATCATGTCGCAGCATTCAGCCAAAACCGCCCACTGCTTTGATTAATTGATCCACCCACATTCCCTTTCAACATGTTGGTTTAATTTTTATCCACTTGATGAGTCGTTGATTTACCAAAGAAATAACTTTAGTTAAGATATTTGTGTGTAGATCAAAACGACGACTTAACGTAAGGTGAAGTTTTCGTTTGAGAAGAAAAGAACCAAAACTTAAACTTTGTTTACAAGGGAAAATCTGTTGACCATTGGCATAGAAGAGTAAAAGATGGCAATGAAATAGCCTTTCCCTTAGAATATTTAAGATAGATATTTACAATATTACACATTTCTTTGCCCTATAAATACCCCATATCTCTGTAACATTTACCTTCAACACAGAAACATTGAGTATGGAGATCCCTGTGATAGATTTTAGTGAGCTCAATGGGGAGAAGAGGGGTGACACAATGGCCCTATTGCACAAAGCTTGTGAGCAATGGGGGTTCTTTATGGTATATAGAAAATCAAAATATTGATGTTAATTAGTCCCTTTTTGTTTTTCTTCTTCTTCTTCATTCCTCCAATTTCACTTTATGCAGGTTGAGAACCATGAAATTGACACACAACTGATGGAGAAGGTGAAGCAGTTGATCAACACATACTATGAAGAAAATCTGAAGGAAAGCTTCTACCAATCTGAGATAGCAAAGAGGTTGGAGAAACATGAGAATGCTTCTGATATAGATTGGGAAAGTTCCTTCTTCATCTGGCATCGCCCCACTTCGACCATCCATGAAATTCCTAACATCTCTCAAGAACTTTGGTAACACATTCTTTAACCCTCTTTCTATTGTTATTCAGTTTCTGAAGTCTATATCGACCTAAGATAATTTTAAAGTATACAATTAAAATGCAAACCTCGTCTTAGGTTTAAAATTATTTTAGTCGGATCACATAAGATGTTTGTTAAACGCAGGCAAACAATGGATGAGTACGTTGCAGAAGTGGTGAAGCTGGGAGAGAAGCTATCTGAGGTAATGAGTGAAAATCTTGGTTTGGAGAAGGATTACATGAAGAAAGCATTTTGTGGAGGTGATGGAGACGGTGCTGCTGTGGGAACAAAAGTGGCAAAGTACCCTGAGTGTGCGCGTCCAGAGCTTGTGAGGGGACTGAGAGAGCACACAGATGCTGGTGGAATCATTCTACTGCTGCAAGATGAGAGAGTGGGGGGTCTAGAATTCTTGAAAGATGGCGAATGGGTGAAGATTCCAGCCTCCAAGAACAATGCCATTTTTGTGAACACGGGTGATCAAGTGGAAGTTTTGAGCAATGGGTTATACAAAAGTGCGGTGCATAGGGTGATGGCTGACAAGAATGGAAGCAGAATCTCCATAGCCACCTTTTACAACCCCATTCCAGAAGCCATTATTTCACCAGCTCCTAAGCTCTTGTACCCAACCAACTTCCTTTATGCTGACTATTTGAAGCTCTATGGCAGCACCAAGTTTGGTGAAAAGGGTCCTCGATTTGAATCCATGAAGAACATGAACAATAACGGAAATATTCTGGCTTGAAAGTTGAAACTATAGTATTTACATTTTGCATACAAATATATATATAT
>Ga0209589_1008120_pt1 | contig 16521 bp, 3 predicted proteins | sample CowpeawhiteBW_FD_187525 | JGI IMG/M metagenome (GOLD analysis project Ga0209589, IMG submission 187525) | Root nodule microbial communities of legume samples collected from California USA - Cow pea white BW (SPAdes) (version 2) | ecosystem: Host-associated > Plants > Roots > Nodule | place: USA...
ATATATATATATATATATATATATATATATATATATATATATTAGTTTTACTTTTTAAGAGAATATATATCGACGACGAAATCCAATTATTTAAGTGCAAACGTTACATCACATGAAAAATGGAAAGTGGACAAGAAAGTGGTACCCCACACCTCACTTGGAAGTCTTTATTGTTTTATCTCCACATTTTTACCTTAAAATACTTATTTGTAGAATTCCATCACTCCTGGCCCAGAGGAGGCATGACAAGCAACATGAAATTTTGAAAAACCAGCGAGCTTGCACAAATTCTCGTACTGTTTCTCAGTTCTTTCTTTTCCACCGGCTGTGATAAACATAAGGTTGTCCAGGCTGGAAACAAGCTGAGATTGTTCAGTTGCTTCTGGTTCTTCTGGCATTATGAACTCCAGAACAACCACCTTCCCATTTTCAGCCAGTGCTTTGTGACAATTGATTAAAATTTCTACGCACTTCTCATCAGACCAGTTGTGCAATACAGCCTAAAACAACATCATAAAACACATAAAAAAGGATTTAGAACCTTCAAAATTAAATTAGATTTATTTAATGAATTAGGTGTTTATTCTATCAAGTACCTTCAGTGTCATGGCGTCACCCTCTGGAACTCTTGCAAACATATCTCCTCCAACATGCTCAACCCCTTAACAAAATTTCACAGAGTTTAGAATTTAAATTAACCCTTTGATATATATGATTAAACATTAGATATATCAGGCTACCTGATAGCACTGGTGCATTCTCAATGACTTGGGGCAGATCAAAATTAATTGCTTTAATTGAAGGGTGTTTCGAGATTATCATTTTGAGGTTTTGTCCATTTCCACCTCCTACATCAACCAACCTTGATATTCCCTCAAATCCAGTATATATGTCAAGTATTCTATTCATATCATTCACACACAAATCTGCCATAGACTTGTTAAAAATTTGGTTCATTTTGGGATCCTTTTCCATGTACTGGTACGTTGTTACCCCATGAACTTTCTTGAACAAATCAACGTCTGCATCAACCACTGCCTCCTTGAAATTCAGCCTGAGGAAAATAGTTAAAAACATTGGAGCAAAGTAAGCATTCCTTCTTGGAAAAATGGGAATTAGGGCTGCACTTTTAGTCACGTTGACGTAATGTATGAAAAAAGTGTTTAAGATTCTTCTCATAATACTGCACACACCCTTTATGTCTACAAAAAACAACCTCATACTTAATAGTCCACTTAACTAAACTAAACTAAAATAACTTCATACCAGTTTCATTCACATCATGATACAGTAATGATAAGAAAACATGCATAAGAGTTAAAATCATTTACCAAAGTGGTGAGAGTGCAGGACAAGAGAGAAAGGATGCGAATGAAGCGAAGTAGCCTGTAGCTGCATCAGGAGCATAGTATTGTCCAATTTGTGAGAGTCCATAAACTGTCTCGGTGGCACCATGTTGTGTGGTTCGTGTGGAAGTGGTAAGAAGAGAATAACTAGCAAGCAAACGCAGCATGCGATCGAGCCTATCAGGCAAATCAGGGTGCTGGTTTGGGAGCTTGGAAGCAATTTCGTGAGATGACATGAACGAACCGTGTGGTGTTGCCTTGGCTATGATCTCAAACAGGTTGAGCTCAATAGCAGCATTCAGAACTGCAGGGTAAACCACAGCAGTACTAAGCAGCATTCCAGATAGACGAGCACCTTCAGTGTTTTTGGGACAAGTTGTAAGGAGGTTATTGTGGGTAGCAACATTGGATTCCCCCATTCTTGCTTCTTTGAATTCCAATGATCTTTAGTTTTCTGGTTTGGTTACAAATGTGTCTGCTTAATTGCTCTTCAGTGTGCTCCTTTTATAGGTGTTTGTGGTCGTAGATGGAAGGCTTTACCTTGATTTTTCCTTGTCTTGTTGGTTGATTTTTTTAGCGGTGGGTACCTAAGCAACGCTTGTGGTGAGAGATTTATTTCAATTTCCTTGACTTACGTGTAAACTCTATAAATGTTTGAGAATAAATTTTGCTATTTACATAACAATTCCCGATTTACTCTCTTAATCAAAAATATGTTCAGTTTCTCTACTTATCTGTGTAACTTTGACTATTCAAAGATAAAGATGATTATACTTTTAAAATGAGAGATAAATTTAAATCATAATAAACTTGAAGACTAATTACGAACAATACATTAAAGAAAAAGTTGCATAATTTTTTATGGTAAAATGTCAAGATATGGACGTTAAGTTACTTGATTGAGTATGAATGGGACTCCTGCATAGAAAATAAATGCAGAGGAGAAAATAGAAAAGTATGAAGGAAGAGTTTGAACATTATGAGGTTGCGTTTTTCTCTGGTTACCTTTTCTTTTATTTTGCTTTTCTTATATCTATCTCTCTTTAAGGTTTTATTTTTCGTATATACGGTGCGAATCAAATACAAAAGATAATTTAATCACTTCGTCAATTTATCGAGTTCTGTAAGTCTTAGAAGAGACAATGAAAATAAATTTAAATATAATGATAGCGCCATCAATATTTAATTTATTTATTTTAAAATATTTTAAAACATTTTTTAAAATATATTTATCTTTTTTAAAATATCTTAAAAGTTATTTATTAAAAAATATTTTTATTTTATTTTATTTTTTAAAAATAAATACCTTTTCAATATATCAATTTGAGACACTTTTTAGCATAGAAATAGTTGCCCTCTAATTATATAAAAGAAAAGGTAGTTTCCATTTTTCAACATTGCTAGAATTGCTCCTTAAGTGGAACATAAACCGTCACTCATCAATTAGGATTAGTGGATTACTATATAAAATAATAAAATATGTTGACAAGTATAATGAGATGATGTTTTTGATTGTGCATATCTCACTGATTGCTTCATTATTTATTGTTGAATGGTAAGCATGAATCAACGATAAAGATGACATTAGTTAAGTTTTGAGAGAAAGGATCAGAAGGAGAGGGAGAGAAAGAGATGGGAAGGATTAGAAGATAAAGTTGATGTTGTTCTTTTTAAAGGATTAGGAAGTGATTTTAGAGTAGATTAAAATATGAAATTCGTGAAAGTTTGTGATTAAATTGAGTGATGTGACATATTAAAAAAATAATTTAATAGATAAAAAAAGAAGATTACCAAAATATCTTTAATGTTAAAAGTAATATAAAATGCTATATAAATCATTTAGAATAATTTATTTAATTTATATTAATTGTGTGAAATAATAAAAATATATTTATAAAAAAATGAATAATCAAATTTATTTGGTATGAAATTAAATTTGACATTTATCAATTTAATGTTTACATGAAAAATAATTTATTTGTTATATATTTTTTGTTTTTAAGTCTTTGAAATATAAAATTTTTTGTTTATTTGATATGAACATATTTTTTAATTTGATTATGTTTGTTAATAATATAGGTAATATTTTTTAATAATTTTTTTTCTTTTTTTCAAATTTTATAGAATTATATATTGTTTATATATTTTTAATTTTTAGATTTTTAGATGTTCATTAATAATAAAATTTTATTTATTTATATTAATAAATTAAAACTAAAATTACATATATTTATTTGTTAAAAATTTAAAATTGATAAATATTAATAAATTAAGTAATATAATTTTTTTAAAATAAATGATATTTTCACATGGCACGTAGAAAAAAACATACCAAAATTGAAAGACTAGAATAAATAAAAATCATTTTTTTACTATTTCATTAAAAACATAATTTTATTGGAAAATTTATTAACAAAATAATTTAAGATTAAAATATAAATTTATGGACAAATTACAAAATTAAACATACAAATAGTTTTTGATATATTAAACACGATTAAAATAAATTGTAAAATAAATTTAAACATACAAATTAATTTAAACACATGTACAAAAATGATGAGGATAAAAAACATAAATAAATATAACGAGGATAAAATAGTAATTTTAAATCAATCACTTTCCAATCTCTTCAAAAATAGAGGAATGGAATTTTTTAATCATCCCTCTATTCCATCTTTGTCATTCCCTTGCATCACCCTAAAAAGAACAAAGTAATCACCCTCTATACCTTCCTCTCCAATCCTCTTAAAAAGTACATCTCCTCAAAAAAATAAAACCTAAGTTTATAATCGATCATATAAGTGAACTAAAATTATATTTCATTTGTTTCACATATAATTTATTATTCATTCTCTTAAATCATAATTTGATAAAAAATAATAATTATATTTTGAGTGCATGACAAATTTAAAACTTTCAAAATTCTTATATATTAAATTTATATGATTTATTGAATTTTTAAAATATTAAAACTTTTTAATTGAATATTTATATTTAAATTTTACTGTTAGTTATTTGAGGTGGCCGTTACCTTATATCATTATTCTGTTTAAATGTTGCAATATAATGAATTTCCATAAAATATTTACTGTATTTAATGAAAATTATTTAAAAAAAATAAAAATATATAATTAAACTAATTTTATTTATTTTACCCCTAATAAAAAAATAGTATATTATTATTGGGTGGATGTTTATTTTGACGAGAGAACCTAGCTATTCAAGGAGATTACTATTATAGGGAAGACTATTCGTTTTTGTAGTTCGTACATTTTTGTGAATCTTTTCAACCCATAATTCTATTTACTTCTATATTCAACGCAGTACAGAAAGTGACTATAAGAAAGTGACTAAAACACTATTATTGCAAGCATAAAAGTATGACCATAAAAGTGTTTGACTAATCTGTGTTGAAGTAGAAAATAACCTGAGAAATTAATAAAAATAATTTGCTGATGTTATTTCATATCCACATCAACTAATGAATAACTTTTAGATTAACATTTTAATTAATCACGGTATATAGAGTAAGCGAAGAAAAAGAGATAGAGAATAAAAAATGAGAGATGATTTGGTTGAACAGGAAAAAAGCCTGAAAAGTTGGAAGAAACAAACTATAATAATTTATGTTTTGTATTTTAGCTATATTTTACGTTAAACATGATCAAATGTGAGTTTTGTATTTTTTTTTTCCAAATTCTTTTTAATGTAACAAATTAATAAAATAATAAGATTATATTATAATAAAAATAAATTCCTCCTTTCTCTTTAATTTAATTATAAATATTTTTTCCATATTATATTTCACGTGTTTTTTTTTTCTTTTTTTTTCCTCTATTTATTTCAACTCTATCTTTAATTAATGAGTTTACCATTTCGTAGTGTCTTTCTTCTTTGAAGGGTATACTTGAATTCAACAATTGTGTAAATTAAGTTATGTGTCACTCATCAAACAAAAATCAAAATGCAAAGACCATGGTAAAAGCTTATTTTATGGTTTTAAGTACCTGTTATTATAGAGTATTGCAGACTAGTTTTTGGATTACGTAACAAAATTACTATTTTAATCTTGTCTTCTTGTATGTGTTAGTTTGATAAAGTAAAACATTAACTCATATTGTTTGGAATGAATATATAAATGTTAAAGTCTTTATATTCTTCTTTTTTTTACGTTTTATTAATGATAAGTTTATAATAGGTTAAAATATTTATCTTGTCCACATTTTTTATAAAAATTTCAAATAGATCTTCAAAATATTTTTTTAATTTTAATTTTTAATTTCTTTTTATTTCGTGTCACGTCTCTATCGTGACACATGTCAAGTTAGTATAGTGACACGTGTTAGGTCATTATCTCAATCTCAATTTAGTTTTTATATTTGTTATTTTGATTTTATTCTATTCCTATTTTTTTAAATATTTCAATTTCATCCCTTACAAATTGAAATCAAATTTAATTTTTATATAAATGTTATAATGATATTTTTATTAACATTGATATTTTATTAAATATTTTAATAATATTAAGTTTATTTAAATTTATATTTTACATTAAAATTTATTTATATTTTGTTTTAAAGTTTTAATCATATTTATTTTAACCTATTATAATTTTTTTTTATTTTACCTTTAAATTTATAAAATTGTTATTTTTAAACCAACTCTAACATTTGTACAGATTATTGATATATAATATTATACAAGTATTTGAAATACAAATTTATCGATCTATATATCTAAAATTTTAAAATAAAGTTTAAGGTAAAATATAAATTTAAATATATTTAATATTGTTACAAATATCACTTTTAATAAAAATATCACTGTAACATTTATATAAAATTTATATTTAATCTCAATTTGGAGAAGATGAAATTAGTTTTTTTTATTAGATATGAGATTAAAATTGAATGAAAATAAAAATTATATGGACAAAATTGAGATGGGAGGCAATGAATTGACACGTGATATCATACTAACTTGATATGTGACACGAAAAAAAAAATTAAAATTAAAAAAAAAAAGACAAACTAACATGTAATACATACTTAATATTATTAATACCATACTAACTATTAATGGGATAAACTTAATTGTTACACATTTTTTAAAATGTGGTAATTGAGATTAATAAAAATCTTGAATTTTGGTATAGAAACTATGACCAATTAAGTATTTTAATTTTTATAATATTTTAATTATTGTTATTTTACGACTATTATGTAAAGTCATTGGTATACACCAACACTATTTCATCAGCTTATTCTCACTTTTGAAGAAAAAAAAGTATGTTGCTTATAGAAAAAATAAAAAATTGGTATCCGTGACATTGTTGAAGAGTTAGATAAAGGGAATGACGAACAAAATGATGATGTTGTTCAAGTGAATTTGACTCAATCAATTATGTGAATCACTCACAGTAAAAAAAAAAACGAAAATAAAAGATGACCTAGTCCTATTAAAAAAAAAAAAGTTACGCAAATTTTAATGATAATTGTAATCTGAATTAGGATCATGTTTTAAAGAGTGGTTGATATGAGCTCAAGTATGCTAATCAAAGTTGTGAATAATATTGACAAAAATGAGTTTGATTGACAAAAATGTTTTAAATAACTTTTTGTATGCATATTTTATTATAATTAAAAATTAATAATACATTTTTTTCTGATAATTTTAGCAAAAATGAATAATTTCCTCATTTCATAATACATATCCAGCGTTATTGGGTTTATTATCTAGTGCACATTAAACATTTTAATATAATTAAAGGTCATCGTTGTCGTGTAATACATATATATATTAATATAAGTTTGACCACTGAATCTAAATAGGCGGCAGTGTATTAGAAATTTGATAATATTTGTAATTTATGCAATTTTGGGGATCACAAAGGATGTGTGAATTTGTTATATATATATATATATATATATATATATATATATATATATATATATATATATATATATATATATATTTTAAGTCTAATTCAAATTTTATAAAATTGATTTATATTATAAGATAAGATTTGTATTTATTTATATAAAATGAAATTATTTTATTTGTAGTTGATGTAAGACTTCTAATAAAATATAAATGACAAATAAATTTATTTTCATAAATATTATTTGAACATGTTTCTTTTACATAAGTTTTACATTGAATAAGTATTAGTATAAATATAAATAATATTTGACTCTTTTATTTGGATGTGGAGACAAAAATGAATATGTACATATTCGCCCTCGTTCCCATTATATTTCCATATTTATTGTAATATCTATCATGGTCTTCCCAGCTCAAATTTTATTTATGTAATTATTTTTCTAATATAAAATATTTGATAATATCATATTTTATTTACAATAATTTTTATTTTTTATAAAAAATAATTAATGATATTGAAAGTATAAAAAAGAGAATACGATTCTTATTATATTATATAGATGTTGGGTATGACACGAGGATAAAAATAAATTTATTCTTTAAGAATGAATATATGAAATTCATCATCCATCCCATTATCATTGTCACTCTTATAGAATGGCATTCATAAAATAAAATAAATGGATTGGATAAAATTTAATTTTTAAAGAACTCAGCTCATTTAATATAAATCTAATTCAATTAATTTGTTAAGTTATTTTTACAAATGAGTATTTGACTGATCCATAAAATAAATTTTTAAAATACATTAAAATAAAATTATAAATTATATATTTAAAAATAATAAAAGATAAATTTTGTAAGAAAATATTTGAAACATATTTTTAGTCTAGAAGAACTAAATTAAAAAAATATATGAAGAAATTAAATATTAATAAGAAAGTCTATTGAATTTTTAATAATATTAAATGATTTACAAGCTATTTATAAATCAAACATTTGAATTTAATTTATTTCTATTTGTGTGCAAAACATTAGTCGAATGTAAATTGTTTCTAGATAGACCCTACTCACAATAATTGTTAATGCTATTTTTTTTGTGCGGTGGAGAAAGAATTCAGAAAGTGTGTGACAATAACGGGTCAAAATGGGTGTTTGAAATATTAACAAGAGATTTCAATGGTTTGGTTTAGGTTGGAATTTTTAGTTCAAATGTACCCTTATTTGACTTCAACTTTCTATGCTTCAACTGTAACCATACAATCACTATTACATATCCATAAAGTTATAAGCTTTTCAAAAAAAAAAAAAAAAAGTATCTTTTAAGATACTATCACTCTCTTTCAAAAGTATCCAGAAATGGAAGATTACAAAATTGAAACTATTTTTTCTAAATCGGTGAACTTGACATGGTAGACCAATATCTCAAAAATAAAAATGTTATTTTTATATAAAAGAAATTAACAAAGTTATTTGGTTTTAAATATAGTAATTTAAAATTTGCAAAACAACAACAACGGGCGAGAAAAGTAGATGACTGTTGAAGATAGATAAATATTATCCGAATATTTTCGCTAAAAGCAGATTATAACCATATGCACAATAAAAATTATGGAAAAATTCAAATAGTTATCTAAATAAATAATTAATTAAGATTAACACATAATTACTTTCTTCTATTTCAAAGAGCGGACCTAAAAAAAATTAAGATGATTTGAGTTTTTCTAATTTTATTGTCAAATTTACAACTTTAAACATTGTTTTTTTAGAACATATGTGATTAAAAATTGTGACTATGCCACCCGTAAATATTCAATTATGATAAGATGAGTCAAAATTCACATAAAAAAGTTGAAATTGAAATTATAAGATTGATTTAGTGAAAAATTGAAAGGGATGGTGGGAATAAAAAAGTTATGGGTTTAACTCTTTTTAATTATAAAATTAGTTTAAAAAGTTTGGATTATAAAATTGTTTCCAAATATTTGAAAAGGAGAGCGAAAAAAAAAACTTGAAATCATTTTTAATTATCAATATTACAACAATATTTTATTTATTTTAAAATCTTAAAATAATGAGTCTATAAATTTTTTCTTTTTTATAGGTGTTCTGTTTTCTCATCTTTAACTTCAACTAACACTTACTTTTACAGCAAAATAATAATTTTAAAAACAGAAAAAGTTTATTAATCTTCCTTACGTAGGTAAATAGTCGAAGATTAAATATTAAAATTATACTTTATTTTTTATAATATTATTTTAGCTCTCAAATTAATTAATTAAAATCCACCACTTATATTTAAAATTTTAAATAATAAACAAAAATTATTTAACAAAATATAATAGAAAAATGTAATTATTAAAGCCGCATTCTAAAAAGTTAATATATAGTAGATATTTACCTAATCGTTCAAAACGAGTCTCCAAACTACGAAAGACAAACATGTTAAGATCGAGCGCTTATCACTAGGTCAAAAGTTATAACCATTACGGGACGAAACTCTTTCTACTTAAGAGTGTAACACAAGCTCAAGCGCCACAATTCGAATGTTACCGGGCTCACTTGGCTTCTGCTATGGGACAATTGATACCACCTACAATAACCTCCCATTCAACAATTGTCGTATTAGGAATCTCAAACTCATGACATTAGCTCTGATACCAATTGTTAGATGTATACAAGTTCTAGCGTCACAATTCGATTATGACTTGACCCACTTGACCTCTGCTACTGGACAATTGATGCCACCTGCAACAAAACATGATTATCTACTTTCATTTCATATTTTTTCCTGTCGTTTGGGTTTTTTCTATTGCTTAAATATCTTTTTGTTTCAATTTTCATAAAGTTTTATCAAATCCGTCTTAATTTTATTTTTTTGTTCAAATAGATTACAATTTTCATCAATTTTATTCAATTTGGTCTTTTTTGCTAACATCGTTTAAATCATTAACGGTAATAAACAGTGACGCTCACGTGTCACTTCATGACTTTTTTTTTCTTTTAATATGTTTTTTTAAATGTCCACGTGTCAACCCAACAATGTGCCACGTGTAAGAGTTAATGTTTGTTTTATATTCAATTTGATCCTATATTTGTTATTTTTGTTCAGTTTAGCCCCAATTTTTTTTAAATGAAGTAATTTTGTCCCTCTCTAGATTGAGACCAAATTTAGTTTTTATATTAAAATTCACATTTTTATTGAATATTTTTATTTAGGGTTACAATTAGTTTAAAATTATAACGAAAATTGTAGGGATAAAGACTAATTTTAAAAATTTTATATCAATGATGTTAGTTTTTATCCTTAAAATTCTCATTCTAATTTTAAACTAATTGTAACCTTAAAATAATAATGTTTAATAAAAATATGAATTTTAATAAAAACATCATTATAACTTTTATATAAAATTAACTTTGATCTCAATTTCGAGAGACACACAAAATTGGTCAATTTTAATCAAAATTGAGACTAAATTAAACAAAATTAATAAATATAAGGATTAAATTGAGTATAAAATATAGACTCTGATACGTGATCCGTTGTTGAGTTGACACATGAACATTTTTTCAAAAATTAAAATATATATAAAGAAAACTACAAAGTGGCATGTGACGATCACGATTAATAATTTAAACGGTGTTAGCAACAAATGACCAAATCAAACAAAATTGATAAAAATAAAAAATAAAAAGGTATTTTAGCTTTTTCTATTTTGATTTTTTTTAATTTGCACATATATTTTCCTCGTGGAATTATTTGTAGTTTCATTTGTTGAATTTTAATCTTTGAAAATACTCGAACACTTGCTCCACAAGTGATGAATGCCTTCTTCTATTGTTTTCAAAAGTCCTACAACGTGTTTACTACAGACGCTCTTTTTCAAGGTTGTTCATTCTCAACTTTGTTTGTATTCAAAGACTTTAATATCCAAGTCTAAAATTGTATTCTGGTAAAATCATAAATTAAGTATTACATTTATTTAATTAACTTAAAAGTTTATATTTACTGTTTAAAAGTAGTCTACTTTATAATAACTTCCTATTTTATAAACTACTTAAATTAACTTTTAATTTATAATTTAATTTAATTTATTTTATTATTATCTCTTATATGTTAATATATTTTTTATTGTTCTAATTTTTTTTACTAAAATTTCATGTATGTATAATTATTTAATTATCTTTATTTTTTTCTACAATTCAAATTTAAAAATTAATATTATAACTAAAATAAAAAATATTTCATTATATGATATAATGTAAACACGAAATTCAATGGAACACTAGTTTGAATTAAGAAATCAAAAACTCTAAATTTATTAAATAAAAAAGAAAAAATTAATTAATACTCATTACATATATTTAAATAAAAAAATTTATCAAATATTAAAAAAATTTAAAAAGTAAAAGTGCTAAAAAAATAATTATTTAAAAGGTATATAAAATTATAATTCTATAACAATATATATTTTTTGTAAACACAAATTTTATTTATGTATTAAAACTTATTTAGTTATAATTTTATGTTTATTACCTACTTGTTACCTAATTTATCAAACATTTTTAATCTAATAAACTGATTAGTTCAAACTTATGAATTAGAAACTAATTTATCACTTAATTTTGCTAAATACACTCACAATACTTTATAGAATATATCCAAGTAAAAAATACACACAGAAAAACTACATATTAAGAAATTAAGGATAGTTTTATACGTTAAAATACAAATAATTTACTATATACGTCAATGAAAACCAATAAGTTACGTATGTTCAAAATCATATTCATATTTGCATTTTTTGTTTTAAGAATATGCAATTAAGATTTCTCATTTTTTTTTAAAGAAAAATCATTGTACCGTTAAGTTGATTCATTTAACTTTAATTTATAAATAACAATATAAATGTGTTTAATGCTTTACCTACATATATTTTTTGTCTTTTATATTTTTTTATTATAAATATAATTTAATTTTTATTATAGATTGATATGATCTCTTATATTTTTTATTTTAATAAATTTTTATGTGATGATAAATAATTAATGATTTTAATATGTCAAAATTTTTAATAATACTCAACATTCTATTATTTCAAAAAAGAAATGATATATTCGTATTTAAGCAATTATTGAAAAGGAAAGGTACAAGAAAATATGTCATGATTTCAGGAAAAAACTGTTTTTAATTTTTTAATTTCAGGACTGAACTCTGCTTCTTTTATTTTTAATTTAGTCTCTCCTATTTATAAAAATATATTTAGTTCTATAAATGTTAAATTTGAGAAATTAAAATATTTTTTAAAACTATTTTTAATGACTCAACAATATATTTAAAGAAATAAAATAATTTTCAATACTTTTTCAGTATCTAAACAACTAGTTTTAAAGCTAAAATCATGTTTTAAAATAAATAATTAAAATAAATTTTACATTTAAAATAAATAATGAAAACAAAAGACATTTTTTTAATAATGGTGTGATAGTGATGGATTTATTATTATATACAAGGAATGTGAGGGTAAAGGACCCACATAGTCTATCTTTTGTGCCTTAATTTAACATAGGTTGGACACTTGAAGTTCCAAGGCAAAATATATTTGCTCACAATGATAGTTCCCTAATACCTAAATATCAAGGTCACTAGAATTATATTATGACCCACTTCATGACATTTTCCATGACACGGGATAAACAACAAGAAATAAGAGTACCAATAAAGCAAATAAATTCTAGTTAGGGTTCTCATAGTGACCAATGAACATACACATAACACTATTCCAAATAGGGATGACAAAAATACTCGTGCCCCGCGGATATCCGCAGATAAAATCCGCGGTGGATAGTTAGTACCCGCGGGTAGCAGGTATTTTAATACCCGCTTATAAACGGGTCGGGTATAAGTATCATATTATTCGTACCCGTGGGTACCCATTACCCGCAAAAAATTAAAATTAAAATTTAATTTATATTTTATTAAGTTAAATTTAATTAAAATAAAAATTAATAGTATATTTTGTTATATCAAATTTAATTATAGTTAAAATTTAATTTAATTTACTTATTTTTTATAATTTTATATTAAAAAAATTATAAAATATATATTTTTAAATATTTGCGAATATCGGGTATCCACAGGTATTCGCGGGTTTTAAAAATATCTGCAGGTATTTTTTAAGCAGATACCCGGTGGGTAAACAGGCGGATAACGGGCAAATTTTTTTTTTTTGCGAGTCGGGTTGCGGGTAAGCACTATCCGTGCCCGACCTGACCTGTTGCCATCCCTAATTCCAAATATAAAAAAGAGATAGATACCTAAATAGAAGAAAGAGAAAAAAAAGGGAAAGAAAAAATGTGAAAAAAAACCACATCAATTTTGCACATCCAAATAAATGACCTAACTCTCTAGCATCTCTCTAACATCCCCATTAGAGTCGTCATTTGTCACAACCGAGAGCATTGGTTGAGGAAGATCTTCAGGTCTTAAGAATTGCCCAATGTAATGAAGTAGAGGAAATTAGAAGACGGTGATAGATTTAATTGGAAAATTATTTGAAAAAGAAAACAAACATAGTTGTCGCAACCAAAATTGGTCAAAAATAAAATTTGAGAAAACAGAGTTTGAAGTTGTCACACTAGTTTATCCTGAAAAACTATGAAAAAAACCAAAAAGATATGACAAGGTCTGCAACAAACCAGATTTTGGGTTTGGGGATTGGTTACGCATGGGAAAGGTATTAACACCACAACGTCTGTCTTAAGACGATACCTTTAATTAAATGTGCAAAAGTTATATGATTTTTCAAAATATTTATTTACCCAAACAATAATAATAAAAGAATGTACAAAAGAAACAAAAATATTTTTTTGGGTCGGAGAAGGATTAATCCTCGCTCCTACATATCTCTATTTATAAATTTTTTATAAATTTAGAATAGAGAATCAGTGTTACATAATTCTTTATTAAAAAAACAATTCAGAAAACTATTTAAAAAATGATTTGATTTTTTTGATCATTTTGAAAACCTTTTTATTTAAAATTTTAAAATTTTGAATTATTTTAAAATTGGTGTCATACGATGCGAGCGACAGAATATACACTAAAGAAATGGGAAAAAATTAATTTTTAATGATTTAAAAAAATAATAAAAATTGGAGGAAATAAAACAAGAGAAAGATAAATTGACGGTGACATATCTTCAAAAAATTTTAATATCTCTTCTTTTATATCAATTTCACTCTCTCATCTTGTACATTACAATTATCTTTTTTTTTTTCATGCATCCTTTTCTAGGATTTTTGTTTTCCAAGAGAGATAAAAATGAAATGTATTTGTGTAGAAAGTAACGAGAAAGAAAGAGAAAATGTAGAAAATATGTTTTTATTCGATCTCTTTTTCTTTACCTATGATAGATTATATTCACATATTGTAATATCAATACACTCCTAACCTTAATTGTAATGAATATACATTAGATCATTGGTTGTTGGGCTAATGAGAAAGAGTATAATAATTAAAAAAAATTAAACTTTTTTTTCTTCTGTTTTTACTAAAATTAAATTTGAAAAATCTTTGAAAAAAATTATTTCACCTTTTTCTATTTATCATTAACTATAAAACATTTTTTTTCTGTCAAAGATAACGTGTTTTCCATGTCAGGCTTCAAAATAATCAGGGCTTACAAAAATCAAACAAAAAGAAATAATATTCCCAAAAATTTGGATCTGCTCCCTCTCAAACTAATGCCTTTTGTTTGCTCTCCCTTTTGGCTTCAACTCAGACTTCAGATTTCTCAATTTTTTTCTGCTCTTTGATGCAAGTAATTGTTCTTCTCCTTTGTTGGGCAAGAAGATCAGAAAGGGGCATGAGGTCTTACTCTTCATTGAAGAGATCACCATAAAAACTGATTCTGGTGATCTTGGAGATTGTACTATATGGTAGGCACAATTTTTTTAATCAGCAAAACAAATATAATATAAATGAAATGGCACCAGAGGTACCCACAGAATACAAAGATCCTGTACCTTAGCAAGACAATGGAGAAAAGGACCAGACAAAACTACAAACATGTAGAGAGCACATTACGTTAATAACCACAAACCACATTAAAAGATCAGATGAAAAAGCTGTGTAATCTCATACAACACACAGAGTCATCATGCTGCATAATTGACCAATACTCTCAAAAATCAAATATGAAGCATCACCCGAAAGCACCGTAAAATTAATATCATACCTAAACTTTAGCCTTCTTTTTATCTTCTAAAGCTTGCTTCAGAGTTGCTTTGATCTTTGCGTATTTCATATCTCACCTGAGTATACTCTTCTCTTGCTAAATACTGGAGGCTTATATATGACAAGAATGAAAGTTAGAGTTTTCAACAATCCCATGAATTTCATCATAGAAGATGGAAGTTTGCTGGCCTCAATTTTATAAAATCCACAATTTTGTCCTTAATTTTTCCCCCACAATTTTAGTCTCTTAATTATCCATAATTTCATCCCTCATGGAATTTTAATTCTTTATTTTTTAATTATCGGTGATTTTATTTAATATGCAGTCAAAAAAATATGTTGAATAACTGTTAAATCTCAATTAGTAAAAAATTGTTAAAAAATTGTCCACTTCATTTATTTCATTAAGACATGTTTAAAGTAACAAAAAAATTCTAAAAATTAAACACACTTACGGATGATTGAAAAACTAAAATTTCATACGTAGAAAATTACAGAATTAAAAATTAAAGGTGGAAATTATGGATTTTGTAAATTATAAAGATTACATTACAATTAAGTAAAGGTTAAAATACTCCCTTCGTCCATGTTTTTGTTGAAAAATCTCAAATAGGTCCTAAGATTTTTTTTAGTCTCAATTAGGTCCATATTTTTGAAAATGTGTAACAATTAGGCCCATTCCGTTAGTATAGAGTTAACGGTATTCAGGATATGCCACGTGTCAGCTTCTCATTTTTTTGAATTTTTGAATTTTTTGTTTAATTTTTAAATTTTTTTTTGAAAATTATTCATGCCACGTGTCACATCAATATTGTGCCACGTGTCAAGTCAGTAAGGTGACACGTGTCAAGTCATTGTTTGATTCTCAATTTGGTCCATATATTTGTTATATTAATTATATTTCAGTCCATTTTTTTTTTTAATTTTCAATTTCATCATTTCCAAATTGAGATCAAATTTAACTTTTATATAAATTTTATAATGATATTTTTATTAAAAATTTTAATAATATTAAGTTTATTTTATATTTTGTTTTAAAATTTTAAAATA